>Ga0067045_1002565_pt1 | contig 75552 bp, 65 predicted proteins | sample TerdegcTABiofilm_FD_59184 | JGI IMG/M metagenome (GOLD analysis project Ga0067045, IMG submission 59184) | Combined Assembly of (Gp0054472, Gp0054536) Wastewater bioreactor microbial communities from Singapore -Terephthalate degrading... | reverse complement strand
TGCTACATTTAACGGAATACTCAAAGCCTTTCTCATTCTCCCCGTTCTTACTTAGGGGGATATTACCACAATTACAAATGGTCATGCAATATGAGCAATTATATGGCATTAAGGCTGGGTAGAAACACCTGGACAAGCCCACCGCCAAATAGAGTCTCATCCAGGACGTCCAATCACCCTTACCCGAAAGCAGGGGATTGTTAGTGATATTTTATCCTCTCCTGCCTCAAGAGCAAAGGGTATTTCCAAAAATTTTCATATGCAGGAGGAATCGAAATCAGTTATCCATATGGCGAACCATTACCGAATGGGCCAGGTTTATCTGAATTTGAAGGAAGAGATAGTGTTAACCTACTTGCGCAGATGACCTATTCTGAGGCAAGAGGCGAAAGCTGGGCGGGCAAGCAAGGGGTTGCACATGTAGCCAAAAATCAAAAGGCAAAGAATTTGGTACAGTTTGATGGAAACACTTATGAGGTGTTTTACTATATCCAGGAGCATTTGCTGGAATGACTACACTGTCAGCACGGGAACCTGATTTGGATTCCCAAGCTTGGAATGATAGTCTGTATATTTTCAATGAACATAGCTACACAATATAACCCAATTGGAACATGCTTATGGTTAATAATGTAGATTCATGCTGAAAAAGAGAAAAATTTTGGAGTAAACAAAACCCGCCTTAAAAGATGGGTAATGAAAAACACATGTTATTAGTACGAGTGTAATTGTTATTAGGGCTTTAGTATAACAAAATGGGTACAATATAAATATCGATTTGTTCCTGCTCTGCCGTATTTTGTTCTTTTAATTCATCATGCAAAGTATTCATAAATACCTCCCCCCTATTTTAACTGTCCCGCCGTGAAGTCCCCGTCCTGAACTTTCCTTGCTCGCAAAGCGAGGGCGAAGGGCGAGGATGAAAGGCGGTATTTTTGTAAACATCTGTTCGTTCACTCCTTTTTGTGGTATAATGTAGTAAAGCGTCCACCTGCAGGCAAGGGGTCGGAATACACATATCAGCCGGTAGCCCTGTGTTCCGTAAAGCCGACAAGGGAGTTCCGGCAGACACAGTACCGTGGGAACCACGGGAATTCAGGCCTGTCGAAGCACCGCAGGTTGCTGATAAAGCAGGAAGCCCATCCCTGAGCAAAGCGAAGGGAGGGGTAGTTCACGATCGTTACGACCATTTTATTGTTGATATTTTATTAAGGGATAGTTATTTATATCATTACCACCCCCGCTATTATTTCATTTTGTATTGGCTTTTTTATATTAACACTGTTTGCTTAAAATAAACTTAATAATATCTGTATTTTTCATGAAAATTAAGTGAACGTTTTGTGTACTAAAAAAATAACGCCCCACCAAAAGGTAGGACGCTATGTAGAGGTGCGTTTTACTAAGCTTCCTATTCTTATATTAACATTTTAATGTTACCGTTTCATTTCTATCTTGTGTAACTTTTGCTTTAAAGCAAGGTTCCTCAATATCGACGATCTGGTTACTATTGAGGTTAAGGGTTTGCAAGTTGGTCAACCTAGATAGTAACCCTATGCCGGTTACATGGTTATTATCAAGATTAAGGGTTTGCAGGTTGGTCAAGCCGGATAGTGACCCTATGTCACTCATTTGGTTATTACCGAGGTCAATAGCTTGAAGGTTGGTCAGGCCTGTTAACGCTCTTATGTCGCTAACCTGGTTACTCCTAAGGTTAAGTGTTTGCAATTTAGTTAATCTAGACAACACCCCAATGTCGCTGATATTATTACCACTTAGATCAAGGGATTGCAGGTTGGCTGCATACTCAAGACCGGTTAGATTTTTGATTTTGTCGCTATACATAACGAATTCACCTGATGCGTTCAGGCTCGTCAAACCGAGCATTTCCGTTTCAGTTATATTCCCAACTGGTATGTTTAAAGCCGCCCCGACGGCGGCCTCCAGGGTGGTATCGGTGAAACGCACAACACCTGCCTTGCCGAAGGTGCCGCTGATGGTACCGCTGGATGTGAGAGCATAGGAGATTCCGTCTGCAGTCTTCAGGTCGACACCGGCATTGATTGTGAGCGTGTCGCCGACGGCCAGGTTTGCACCGGTTGCGTTGATTACGGTTAGCACCAGAGTATTGGTGTCTGTCCATACACCGTTATAATCTGTGCCGAATGACTTCCCGCCGAAGCTGATTAAGGCGTCGACAGCCGCCTTGCTGTTAACCGGAGGCTGTTTTATATTTACATTAAAGGAGATTGTGATCGTATCACCATTTCCCAATCCAATATTATTCCCGCTGTCTGCGGCTACAATGTTGTTAATAATCTTGGGTATCTGAACCGGGCTGAAACTGTCTCTTGTAATATCATCTACCAGCGGGTCAACATAATGTTCCCCCCACGCCCAGACCGTGCCGTCATTTTTCAGAGCCAGGGAATAATTAACTCCTGCTATTGCCGATGCCACGTCGGTCAGGTCCTGTACTACCGCCGGGGTATCCCTCCCAATCAACGTCCCGTCGCCAAGCTGGCCGTACATATTCTCCCCACATACTCAGACTGTGCCACCATTATTCAGGAAAAGGGTGTGATGCGCACCCCCGGCAATGTGGTTTTTAGGGCCAACAGTCCCCGCGGTGATACCGCCGGAGGCGCCGACAGGCGATAAGCAGTCCGCCGTGTTCATCGCTATAGCCAGGCCTCTGGCCAGTTGCGCGCGCGTGGCCTGGGCTTCGGGTTCGAAGCTGTTTTCTGAGGCCATCGTAAACATGCCGGCCTGCAATGCCGCGGCTATCTGCCGCCCGGCCCAGTACGTAGAATCAATATCCGTGACGGTTTCATCTAATGGTGTGTCGGGTACTGGCTTGTTGGTCAGGCGCAGGAGCAAGGCGCAGGCTTCTGCCCGGCTGACAAGCGCTTCCGGCCTGAACGTTTGGTCGGGGTATCCTTCAATAAGACCGGCTCGGGTTGCTCTTTCGATTGTGGCGTAAGCCCAGTGACCGGGACTGACGTCGCTGAATGTCTGAGTGTAAGGAGCCTGCCCGTTTAACTTGCCGGCTCTGGCTAACAGTTCGGCTACCTCGGCTCTGGTGATGGAATCGGCCGGGCGGAAGCTGACGTCGGGGTATCCCTGGATGAGATTTGTTCTCGCCAGGTAGTTGACATACGGGTAGAATGGATCGCTTTCAGGCAGGTCCGTAAAGACTAATTCGGCAGCAAAGGTGCTAGAGGTAGTTATCAGGCCTATTGTTACAATGATAGTTAAAATGATTGTGTAAATGCATGCTGGTTTAAAAATAATTTTAATCGATTTCAAATAAAGCCCTCTCTTGAGCTTTTTGCCACTGTTCACTAGGCAAAGGCTAACGGTATAAGTTATTTATTCTACATGAGTAATTTATTTCCTTTAATGGATTTTGACAAAAAACATGACCTCAGTCTGAAATTCTTGGTTTTTGATACATTGCTATAGAAAAGCTAGGAACAATGGAATGGGATATTGATATACTTAATCTACTCTTGGCTGATAGTATTCCACAAAGCGGAATACTATCAGATTCGAAACATAAACCAGAATAAAAACAAAGATTGAATATAGTGAATGCCATCCGGTAAAAGTATATAAATGAAAATATTTAACAGATAACCATTCCAGCCCGGTTGTGGCCAGTGCCCAAACAAAAATGTAACCAATAAGCCACCAGCCTTTAAGCTTCAACTTATCATAAAAATAAACAAAAAAATAGGCAATCGAAGGGTATGACACAAAGTAAAGAAGGAGATCAAAGTATTCATATTCCGGAAGATCGTTGTAATAATAATAACTAAGCGGCGGTTTTCCAATGATGAAATCGGTCATTTGACCCAGAAAAAAATTAAACAACCAGATTATCAATATAGTTAGGAATGAAAAGCGTTTTGGCAACATAAAGATTATTGCCCACATCAGGATACCAGTTATTATAATAAACCACTCGTTCTCATCAAACTTAACTGGAGGATACAGGATCATGCCATGACTTTCCTTCCCCTCAACAATTTCCTAAAACATACCATAAACGAATAAGCTAAAAGCGATAGTATAATATGTCTGATAGCGCCATATACAAGTGACCAATGAATTGCATATATGTAGCGGAGTTTAAATATTTTTAGGCCTAGCATTGCCAAGTTTAGGTTCAGTGGAGCATATATATATTTATTCTAAAATTCGAACTCCACATCCGACAGCCTTTTCCTTACCTCGTCTATAACCCTTTTTTCCTCCTCGATACCGTTCGCTATAAAAGTCACCGAGAAGCGGACGTAACTGCCCGCGTCATCCCACGGGACGGTTGAAATTAGCTTTTCCGTGATCAGGTACTGGGAAAAGTCCTCGGCACTTTCAAACCTTCTGCCGCCCTTGATCCCCTTCGGAGCTTTGACATAAAGGTAAAATGAGCCTTTTGGCTTTCTGGCGCTGAATCCGACCTCATTCAATGCTGATACGAGCATATCATGCCTTCTTGAATACTTTTCGCTGATTTTTTCCGTGATCTCAGGATGCTCCAAAGCATAAATCCCGGCTTTCTGGATGGCGATAAACTGGCCGGAATCATTGTTATCCTTCACAGTGGCGAATCCTTTAATAATCAATTCATTCCCCGCTACAGCCGCCAGTCTCCAGCCGGTCATATTGTATGCTTTGGATAAGGAAAACAGTTCGACTCCCACATCTTTAGCCCCTTCGACCGACAGGAAAGCCAAAGGCTTTTCGCCGTCAAAAACCAAACCGGCGTAAGCGGCGTCATGAACAACTATAATATTGTTCTCCTTGGCAAACTCAACAACTTTTTCAAAGAAGTCTCTCGTTGCGCATGCTCCCGTGGGATTGTTGGGATAATTCAAGTACAACAGTTTGGCTTTTTCTCTTGTTTCCCGGTCAAGAGAATCTATATCCGGAAGAAAATCATTCTCCGGCGTTAACGGGAGATTGACCACCTGTCCGCCAAACCAATTGGTCAGGGTTCCCAGCACCGGGTAATTGGGCACCGGCATGATGGTAATGTCCCCTGGGTTGATAAATACTGCCGGAAGCATTGCCAGCACCGGCTTTGAGCCGATACCGTGGATTATTTCCGTTTCGGGATTCAAACCTTTTACGCCGTAGACTATCTTCAGATATTTAGCCGCCGCGTCTTTAAATTCCTGTATTCCGTTATCGGAATATCCCCTGTTCTCGGGCTTGGCGGCCTCCCCGGCCAGTTTGGCCACAATTCCCGGGTCAGCCATCTCATCAGGTTCTCCGACTCCCAGATCGATTATTTCAACGCCCGGATGAGCTTTTCTGGCCGCCGCTTTTGCGCGTTTTATCTTCTCAAACTTATAGATTACCGTGTCTTTACCGAACTTCAAGCCCCCTATTCTCTCAGCAAACATATTTTGAATAAAACTATCCGGCATTTTCTGATCACCTTTTTTCATCCTAATTGGAACCGCCAGTATCGGTTTCTTATCCAGCTTCCTGGTTGCATTTTAACACAGTTGTCAATAAATATAAATAAAGAGAGACTTTTAGCCTCTCCTGTGCTGCTGGATTTAACTACCGCTGCCGCTTTGGCCGCCGGCGCCGCCTCCAGTCTGCCCCTGGCCGCCGCCTCCCGGACTGTCCACCGTTTCAATCTTTTTTATTTCACCGTTTATTTGCATCTCTACTGTTTTTCCGTCCTGAGTGGTAACGCGCAGTATCGTTTTCTTGTTTCCGCCCTGATCACCCTGGCCGCCGCCTTCTTTATTTTTATCGCTGCTACTACTTTGTTTCTGATCACTTGATTGTCCGCTATTCTGGCCGCCCTGCTGCTGTTGCCCCTGCTGCCCGCTTTGACCGCCTTCCTGTCCCGCCAGCTTGCCCCAGCGCTGTTCGAGAAGAAATGCCTCATTCCTGGTTATCAAGCGCACCGGGGTAACCCTGGCTGGTACGTCAAAATCGCCGTTCCTGATCTGTTTATCGTATTGCCAGTGCCCGGTGGTGGCCAGCCCGACCGCCGCGTCAAAGGCATATTGGGCCAACAGTTCGGGCATGACATCAACTTCAGCGTCATGCTCCCCTGCCGCCAGCGCCTGGGAGGCCAGCTTGCCGCCCCCGGCGCCGATAGTTACAATCCGCTGGCTCATACCCCGGTTTTTCAACACCTCTGCCACTCCCGTACCCATACGGTCATCGGTAATAAGAACCGCATCTATTTGATTGTTTGTGGATGTCAATGCCTGTTCAAGAGTATTTTTGGCCATTTGCGGATCACTCGCCGGATGGTCCTTGACCAGGACTACCTGCACCAGCGCTTGGTTTTTCAGGTTTTCCTGCACCGATGAAGTAATCTCTCGCGACGCTTGGTCATTTTTATCACCCTGTAAAATCACTGCTTTCATTGGCGAGGACCGGCCCTGGGCCGCGCTGAGAAGGTAGCGGGATTGCAGTTCCCCGGTTCTGGCGTGATCCGAGGCGATGTACCCATCCAGCGGGGAGTTGGCAGGAAGTGTTTCCAGGGCGATCACTTTGATGTTGGCCTGGGCCAGCTTGCGCACCAGCCTGGGTCCGGCCGAAGGATCAACCAACTGCAGGATCACCACTTTGACTTTTTGATTTACCAGTCCTTCCAGGTCCTTCTCCTGCTTGGCGGAATCATTTTTCGCGTCGAGCCAGGTGATGTTTACCTGCTGGTCTTGACTGCCCTGGCCACCGCCAGTCTGCACCGGTACTACCATCTCACCGGCCTGCTGGTTTTGTTTGCCTTGCTGGCCGCCGCCCTGATCACTCTGCCCCCCGCCCTTTCCACTCTGACCCTGGCGCTCCGACATAGTTTTTTTTATGATTTGATTTCCATCTCTCTCCATATCTGCCAGACTTACCGCGATTTTTATTTCCTGCCGGTTCCCGTTGCCGCCGGCCGGTTTTTTTTGCGCCTCCTCTTTACCGCCACAACCACACAAAAAGATCATGATCATTGTAATTATGAAAACCAGTGTGAAATACCCACACTTACTTTTATAGTCATGCACAGCCTTCACCCCGTGTTTTTATTAAAATTTATTATGCGTAAAACAATGTTGAAATATTGAATATCGCCAACAACAGCCACGGGGTTTTATTTACCAGCCAGTCAACATATTTATTACAATGAGGTGAACATCCATTATAAAGACTAATTTTATTGTTAAACTATTTATAAAGGGAATAACCGGATTAACGGGGAAGCGCGCGGATGGAGCTCACGCACCCGACCTGGCGCTAGCTGTCGACAACGCGCGGCGGGACTGGCAGCAGGCGCTGCAAGAATTCAACTATGCGGAAAGCAGTCTTGTCGACAGTGCTGTTATAAGATTAAACGCGGCAGAAAAGCATTACATGACGCTATTAAAACAGGCAAAACAAGAAGGAGCCATAGCCTGGTCCATAAAACCGGGTACAACAGCCCCTACATCATCAAATACTCGTCTCTGATTTTTTGAAAATCCTCCCATACGGGGCGTTTTTTGCTGGTATCTCTCAGAAGCGCGGCCGGGTGGTAAGTAGGCATGATCTTGATCCCGCTTTTGCTCACCAGCCACTTCCCGCGCATAACAGTGATCCTGCTGTCAGGTTCGATCAGGTTCTGCAAAGCAGTGCTGCCCAGCAGGACAATGATCCTGGGGGAAATCAGTTCTATCTGGCGGTAAAGCCACGGCAGACATGATTCAGCTTCGTCCGGGCGCGGCGCCCTGTTGCCGGGTGGCCTGCATTTAACCACATTGGCAATATATACGTGCTTGAACCGCTCCAGGCCGATAGCGGCAAGGATCTTGTCCAAAAGCTGCCCGGCCTTGCCCACAAAAGGACGGCCCAGCCGGTCTTCATCCGCCCCCGGTCCCTCTCCAATCAACATCAACCCGGCCTCGGGATTCCCTTCTCCAAAAACCACCCCGGAGCACCCGCCCCGCAGACCGCATCTGTTACAGTCCCTGGCCATGTTTTGCAATTCTTCCAGGCTTTTAACCTCGCTTAAGTCAAAATCGTTCTCATAGATAACTTTATTCAACACTTTTAACCCCCATACGCCTTTGGAGACCTATAGGCAGTCATGCGCGGCTCATATTCGCACCTTATAATTGTTCGAGCTCATTCGCCCTCAGGCCTGGTCAAACCCGGCGCTTCGCGCCTCAAACAGTTCCCTCGCTTATCTTCGGACTCATTTGGAACAGGGCTGGACACCCTATTCCGTGGAGGTTCATAGCGGTTCTTTTTCTAGGATTATTTTGTGATCCACCAGGGCCAGTTCCACAATTTTCGCTTTGATAATCTTTCTTTTGCCGAAAATATCTTCTAAAAGCAGGCCGTCCTCGTAGGGTACTACCCTGTCAACCATCTCCAGAAATAACTCGTCTTCTTTACCAGGCTTTCTTAAAAACGCGTTAGCTTCACACATAACCTGTTCCCACCTTGCCCTTTTTTACTTACTAACACAGAACAGCACCATGGGACACTATTTTTAACTGATTATATCCCTACCATTCAAAAGGTGTCAACTTCTAAAATTTCTCCAAAATCTCTCCAGCCAGCGTCCCAACGGGCCTGTTGTCGACAGCTCAACATATTTGTTTTCATTACCTTCGGGCACGAACACCAGGCCCCAGTCCCCCGGTCCCGGCGGAATCAGAAGACTCCGCCGGTTTTTACCCGCCGCGCGGCTGTAGTAGTCCACGGTCAAAGGCAAAAAAAACTCCTGTTGCAGTAGATAAAAGCTTTGTTTATCCGTCAAGTTCAGACCGTTTACCGCAAAGATGATGTCTCCCGAACGGATACCGGCGCGCCAGGCCGCACCGTCCGCTAGAACATCAAGCACTCTCACCCCACGGGGGGGCGGGACGTAGAGCGCCTTCCCACAGGACTCGATCCTCCTGCTGATATAAATTACCATTTCGTGCCCCAGCGGGGAAAACAGCGCCGCAACCAGTGTTGCCGTGCGGCTCCGCTCTGCCAGCAAAGCCAAAATCAATAAGATTATGCTAAAGAGGCCTAAATTAAGCGCGGACAGGCGGCTTTTTTCAGCCGGGCTCCTGGCAACCGATACGTCACTGTAACCCAGACCGGCAATCACTGGAATCAGGGTGTACGCCAGGTTTTGCGGATCACCAGGTACACCGGCTTTAATCAACGGCCACCATTGAGGCATTTCGACGCCCCCTTGAACTGTGCCGTTACCTATCACGGCCAGCACCACGAGCGGTATCGGCCAGAACCTCTGCAGGGTAAAGCCGCCGATCACCCGCCCGCCGGCCCCTTTGATATAAGCCGGCGCTGCTCCGAGGTGACCTCCGGCCAGGATTAAAACACTTTCCACCATATGCAGTATGGCGACCAAAGCCATAATCTGTGGAATATTCACCTGGGGGAAACCGAAAAACAGGCTGGAAAGTGCCAGTATTCCGCCGGAATAGGCAAAACATAAAAAACGCATGTTGATCAACATCAACAGAATGGCCACCGGCCAGAGATAAATCAAATCCGAACCGGAAAGGGTCAGTCCGATAAAAACCATCAGGTAACTTCCCGCCAGGCCGCCCAAAAGTCCAAAACCAGCAGCCATAATTACATCCACCCAGGGCTTGCCGGTTTTCTGATGAAAGAAACTATCTCTCATTCTCCCCGTCCGCCAGTACTGCAAGGCGATTAAAACCACCACCAACATAAAGACCGGCAAAAATTGCGGATCGAGAAACGCCTGCAGAAAGGACCTCAGGATTAAGGTTATAATTTCCGTAAAGGGAAACAATCCGCCTCACCTCGAACACTATTGAGCTGAATTATGGACTTATGACTAAACAGCCGTGGAGAAACTTTTCCACGGCCATGCAAAATTATACTTATTATCCTACCCGGCTATCTTTTGCTTCATGACCTCTATCGCCTTATCCAGTTGAGCGTCATGAAGACGATCGTTCCCGGACAGTACTTGAATATCGGGCTGGATGCCTTTTTCATGGATATCATTCTTGGCCGGCGTCAGATAACGGGCTGTGGTAAGCTTTAATCCCGCTCCGCCTTCCAATCGAAATACAGTTTGAACAATCCCTTTGCCGAAAGTTTTCGTCCCGACCAGAACTCCCGCACCAGTATCTTTTACCGCTCCGGCCAAAATTTCAGCGGCGCTCGCGCTCCCCTCGTTGATCAAAACTACCAGCGGAAGTTGAATTGTCATTCCTTCCGACTGAAAAACCTGCTCGCGGCCCATCCGGTAATCTATATAAACAATCGGCCCTTTGGGAATGAAATTTTTGGCCACTTCCACTGCCGAGTTAAGTTCACCACCCGGGTTATCCCGGAGATCAAGAATAATTCCTTTTACCCGGTCAGTCTGGAGTTTGGCAAGAACTTCTTTTATTTCGTCGGCGGTTCGCTCCGTGAACTGGCTGATAATAATATACCCGATGCCGGTGCCGGGCAGCACCCGCCCCTCAACTGTCGGGACATTAATCTCCTCTCTGATTATAGTAAAGTGCAGCTGCTCCGCCACTCCCTGCCTGTTGACGGTCAGGCTGACTTTCGAGCCGACCGGCCCACGCATAAGACTAATCGCCGTATCCAGTTCAATACCTTTCGCGTCACGGTCGTCAATTTTAACTATCACATCGCCGTCTTTTATTCCTTCCCTGGCCGCCGGCGTTCCCTGATAGGCGCGCACTACCGTGAGATATTGCTCTTTTATTCCCACCAAAATACCTAAACCGCCGAAAGATCCCCTGATCTGCTCCTGAAGATGGGCAAATGTTTTTGGATCAAGGTAGACCGAATATGGATCGCCCAAAGAATTAACCAGACCTTTAATAGCCCCGTCCACCAACTGGGTGGAACTTACCGGGTACAGATATTGCGTTCGCACCAGGGAGACGACTTTGACCAGGTTGCCGACATGCTTGTAATTACTGGCCAGAAGTCCACCCGTCACCAGAAAAACAGCAAAGACCAATATTGTCAGAATTGAACGCCACTTACCGTTCCTTGAACCGGTCCCGAAACCATGATAACTCAATTTCAAACGCACCTGCCAATCTTGTCCTCGTCCTCATCACATACGTTATTATACTACAATATTACGGCGGCTAGACTTAAAACATCTATGCCTATAAAAATATTTTACATTTTAAAAAAATTAAAGGAGCGGACTTAAAAAATCCACCCCTTTATTCTTACAGCAATAATAATGAAACTATTAACTTTTGTGATAACCTCTACAAGTAGTTAAGCGGGTTGACCGGATTGCCGTTCTCTCTAACTGAAAAATCCAGGTGCGGCCCGGTTGACATGCCGGTGCTTCCCACCCTGCCGACGGCCTGGCCCTTGGTTACCTGCTCCCCGATTCCCACTAACTGGGCGGACAAGTGTGAATAAAGAGTGGTCAGGCCGCCGCCGTGATCGATCATGACGACATTGCCGTAACCGCTCATATAACTCACATCTATCACCACACCGTCCTGGGCGGACACCACGGTCGTACCGGTGGGCGCCGGGATATCAATGCCGTTATGCATCCTGTTGGTGCCCAAAATAGGGTGCACACGCATGCCAAACGGGGAAGAAATTTCTGTATAACCGGGTACCGGCCAGGTGAACGCCCCGGTGGAACGCGGTTGCGAACTCGAACGCCGGCTGGCGATCTGACGCAAAATTTCCTGCTCCTGAGCCTCAAGACGGGCGGCTTCCGCTTCTAGATCCCACAAGTTTTCGCTGGCCTCTTTCAGCAAGGCGTTTTTTTCACTTTGTTTAGCCAGCAACTCTTTGCGGGCAGCTTCTTGCTCAGCAATCATGGCTACTAACCTTTCCTGCTGCACTTCCAGGTCGGCCTTCCGGTTGCTGATCTGCTGGCGGTCGGCTTTAACCTGGTCAATGATAGAAACATCTTGCTGCACTATCCTTTTCAGGAGCTCGAAGCGATTTATAAAGTCGCTGAAATCATGAGCTTCAAAGAGCACTTCAAGGTAGCTGACATTGCCCATCTCATACATGTTGCGGACCCTTTTATTCAGTATTCCAGTGCTGTCACTCAGTTTTTTTTCTGCTTCAACCAGTTCCGCTTCGGTCTTACGCAAGTTTTCTTTAGCTTGTCCAAGGTTTTTTTCAAGGTCGTTAAGCTGAAGAGTCTTTTCACTAATCGACCGGTTCAGCAAGGCAACCTGCTGGGTGTAATCTTTGACCACACCCCTCGCCTGCCCGGCTTCGTTTTGCTTCCGGTATAATTGCTCCCTGGTATTGATTAGCTGTTGTTCAAGTTCATCACCATAAGCAGCCCCGATGGCTCCCGTAAGTAAAACCAAACCCATGACAACTACCAGTATTTTTTTCTTTAAAAAACCGAATACCATTTTTGGTTACCCCTCCCGGTTAATAAACACCCACTTACGCTTTTAAAAACCTGCGCATGGAAATCATGCTGCCCGCCGCTCCGATAAACAGCCCCAGAAGCAGCAGCCCCTCCATTAAGGGCAAAATCAAATTCCGGTCAGTAACTAGCTGTATAAAAGGTAATGAAAGTTGAATATTGCTGATAAGAGTAAAGTAGCCGCAATAAATAACGGTTACTGCCATAAACGAACCAATCAAACCCAGGATTATTCCTTCCAGGAGGAATGGAACGCGCACAAACCAGTTTGTCGCCCCGAGGAACTTCATGATCCCGATCTCACGGCGCCTGGCAAAAACAGAAAGGCGGATAGTGGTGGCTATTAAAAAAACAGCCGCAACCCCCAATAGAACCATCAACACCAACCCGGCGGTGCGCACCCAGCGGCTAAAAGCCACCAGTTTCTCAACCGTCCCCTGACCGTAACGAACCTGATCCACCTGTGCCAGACTTTCCAGCTGCCGGGCCAGCGGCGCTACTTGTTCAACTGCATGCGTTTTGATCCGGAAAGCGTCCGGCAGTGGATTTTTTTCCTCCAGGCCGGCCAGGATGTCTTTTTTATCCCCAAGATTCCTTTTCATTTCTTCCAGCGCCCGCTCTTTGGTAATAAATTCATAATGGGCAACATCCGGCATGGCTTTAAGTTTATTTTCAATTTCTTTTATCTGAGTTGGAGTCGTTTTATCCTTCAAAAAAAGGCTGATCTCAATGTTTGATTCCAGGTTGTCAGCCACTTTGCCGGCATTTACCACCAGCAGCAGGGAACTGCCCAGGATCAGCAGGGATACGGCAACCACTCCTACCGAGGCCACGGAAAGCCAACTATTGCGCAAAATTGACTGAACAGCTTCACGGAAATAATAACGGATGGTGCTAAGCCTCATAGCGATATGTTCCTTCCTTCTCATCCCGCACAACCTGTCCGCCGGTCAACTCCACCACGCGTTTCTTCATAGCGTCCACAATATCCCAGGCGTGAGTGGCCATAATAATGGTAGTGCCCCTGCGGTTTATTTCCAAAAACAGCTTCATCAGTTCCCGGGAGTTTTCCGGGTCCAGATTTCCTGTCGGTTCATCGGCGATTATTAAAACCGGGTTATTCACGATAGCCCGGGCGACACTTACCCGTTGCTGCTCGCCGCCCGAGAGGCGGTCGGGAAACATACCGGCCTTTTCCGTCAGACCAACCATATTGAGAACTTTAGGTACTACTTTCTTTATTTCCCGGCCGGAGGCCCCGGTAACTTCCATGGCAAAGGCTATATTTTCGAACACGGTTTTTTGCGGTAACAAGCGAAAATCTTGAAAGACCATGCCGATAGACCGTCGCAGATATGGGACCTCGCGCTGGCGCATACGGACGACATTTCTCCCGTTAAAAATTATCTGGCCACGGGTAGGAAGCTCTTCCCGGTAAATTAACTTGGTTAATGTAGACTTCCCGGCGCCGCTGGGGCCTACCAGAAAGACAAATTCTCCTTTACGGATTTGGAGAGTGACATCAGTCAGGGCTTTAATTCCACCGGGATAGATCTTTGTAACATTGTAAAAATTAATCAAACACCCACCCCGCTAAAAAAACCATAAATGACAACATACTACAAGTTAAAAGTACATTCGACAAGTTTAGCACAAAATCCTCCCTCATTTGCGATTATTTACATATCAGCATTGAAAATTATCCGATCCCAAAATTAAGGCAAAAAAATACAAAATAGAAATAATGCAGTAATATTGAAATGCTAACATAAGATAAGTCGGTGCACCGAAGAATTAAAAAGAAAGAAGGTGTTGTTTTGAAATTTAAAAAATGGCGTCTTGGAGCTATTCTATTGGCTATAGCTATCCTTACGGGGGCTGTTGCCGGTATATCCTTCGCTGCCGATGAGGTAAATAGCGCTGCTGTAGAGGGGTACCCGAGTGGTCCTCCTGGCGGTCCGGGTCCTGACGGGCAGGGTCCTCCTGACGGTCAATGTCCTCCAGACGGGAAAGGTCCTGGAGGTCTCGGCCATGGCATGGACGACCTGGCAAGCATATTGGGTATAACGGTAGATGAACTTAAAGCCGAGATAGAATCAGGCAAAACAATGGATGAAATTGTTTCTGCGTATGGTTTGACTATGGCTCAAGTTCATGAAAAAATGCTTGAGCTTAGAAAAGCCGAGATAGCCCAAGCGGTTGCGGATGGTACTATGACACAAGAGGAAGCCGATCAAATACTTGAGAGATTAGAACAAGGTCCTGGCGGCCCTCCTCATGGTGAGCCTGGCGATGGTGGTCCTCCTCCTGGCGGTCCAAATGACGGCACAGCAGGTGATAGCGAATAAGTAAATACTATCTTCATAATAGGGACCATCTTTTAAAAACGCCCACGGTTGCTGCCCGTGGGCGTTTTTTTCCCTTAGTTCACAAAACGTTCAAATAATTTTCATGAAAAACACAGATAACGTTAAGTTTATTTTAAGTAAACAGTGTTAATATAGAACCACTGATACCAAATAATTTACAAATGTGAAGGGGGTTGGAAAAAAATGAACAGTAATATTTAAATGTTAATATAAACCAATAATGTCATATTTAAAAAAATGAAAGGAGTTGTCAGTTTTGGTTAGATGGATAACATTGATTATTTTATCAGTATTACTGGTTTTCAGTTTCTCTGCGGTGTCATCAGCAAATGAAAAAATTACAATAATGTTAAACGGTGAGCCTATCTACTTTGATCAAGAGCCGGTTGTGGTGGATGGGACAACACTCGTTCCTTTGCGGGCAATTTTTGAGAAATATAATATGACGGTAGATTTTTCAAATGAGACTAAGACTATATCAGCAAAGGGCAGTAACAAGAATATTTCTCTGGTTTTAGGTTCGAAAACGGCCCATGTTAATGGCCAGCCGATGTCATTAAATATAGCACCGAGGATTATAGGTGGACGAACAATGGTTCCGCTACGATCTATCAGTGAGTTATTGGGAGTCACTGTTGATTGGGATGCAAATACTCACACAGTATATCTCAAAACTAAAGCAGGAAATGGTAATGATATAAATAAACTAGCCATTTATAATAAAATAAACAATAAAACAGGCATACCGAATACAACGCCGCCCAACCAGCAGCAATGGCACCAACCGAATAATAATGTCAGCGATAATATCAGCGTAAGCGATATTGAAGATACACTTAATGATTATTTTATAAATGCAGGAGATGATTATTTCGGTGACGATGGTATAGATATAAAAGTAAGCATGAGTGGTAACGAGGATAAATTGACCTATACTATTACAATTGATTTCAGCGATGCAGATTATTATACGAATCTAACAAAAGTCAGCACAACTAAAATAAAAACTTTTTTGAATGCTGTAAAATCAAAAATCTATTCTAAAATTGATGATACCGATTACGAAAATGCAGTTATTACCGGAAAACTTATTGATAATGATCATTCAAGTTATTATGTAAAATATAATGGTAGTTCGTATACTTATAGCTGGGTTAATTAAATATATAGAAATAATAAGTGACTCGTTTCTCAGATTTACAGAAAACTAATATTCATTAAGTAATTGTTTGAATAGCCCAGCATAAAAGATAAGTGATTTAGTCCTTCACGTCTTTTATGCTGGGTTCCTTTTGCTTGTTATACATTCACCGCTCTTCGCTTTCGCTCAGAACGGTTTTTTCCGGCAGGCGAGCTAAACCAAGCCTATCTTTTTCTCGCGATAACTTCTTCAACCGCCTTGGCGATTGAGCCGGGGGTAAGGCCGTATTTTCCCAACAGTTCATCCGGAGACCCCGAAGCTCCGAACTTGTCCATGATACCTACACGTTTTAGTGGAACCGGGCAGTTTTCAACAAGCGCTTCAGCCACAGCCCCGCCCAGCCCGCCGATGACGCTGTGCTCTTCGGCGGTAACCAGCGCGCCCGTATCCCTGGCGGCCCTGGTAACGGCTTCTATGTCCAAAGGCTTGATTGTATGGATATCCAAAACCCCGACCTTAATACCCTTTTCCGCCAGGTAGTCCGCCGCTTCCAGGGCGGCCGCAACCATGATCCCGGTGGCAATAATGGTCGCGTCCCGTCCTTCCCGCAGCGTTACCGCTTTCCCCGGTTCAAACTGAAAGTCAGCCCCGTGCAAAACCGGTACCCCGGCCCGCCCCAGGCGGATATAAACCGGCCCATCAACAGCCGCCGCCGCCCTGACCGCCCCTGCTGTTTCAACCGCGTCGGCAGGAACGAACACGGTCATATTCGGCAAAACCCGCATAATGGCAATGTCTTCCACCGACTGGTGCGAACCGCCGTCCTCGCCGACGGTAATTCCGGCGTGACTGGCCCCGATTTTAACATTCAGCGCGGAGTAAGCCACACTGTTGCGGATCTGCTCGAAAGCCCGCCCTGAAGCAAATATGGCAAATGAGCTGCAGAAAGGTATTTTACCCGCCGCGGCGAGGCCGGCGGCGGTGCCGATCATATTCTGCTCGGCAACCCCCATATCAAAAAAACGTTCAGGAAAAATTTTTCCAAAGTCATAACTTTTAGTGGACTTCGCCAGGTCGGCGTCGAGCGCCACCACGTCCGGATTCTCCCGGCCCAGTTGCAGCAGCGCTTCTCCATAAGCCTCTCTGGTTGCTATCTTCTTGCTCATAATATTTTTCCCCCTCAAAAATACGAAACCTGTGAACAAATTCTTATTCTGAATCCAATTCCGCCAGGGCCCTTTCCACCTCGCCAGGCTTCGGCGCCACACCGTGCCAGCCGACCTGGTTTTCCATAAATGATACGCCTTTGCCTTTTACCGTTTCGGCAATAATCATGGTGGGCTTTCCTTTGACCGTTTTCGCTTCGTTAAGCGCGTCAATAATTTGTTTTATGTCATGGCCGTCAATATTGAGCACATGCCAACCAAAAGCGCGCCACTTATCTGCCACCGGCTCGGGTGACATTACTTCGGTTATTGGACCGTCTATCTGCAAGCCGTTATGGTCGACAAAAGCCGTCAAGTTATCCAGCTTGTAATGAGCAGACGCCATTGCCGCTTCCCAGACCATCCCTTCGTCCAACTCGCCGTCGCCAAGCAGCGCGTAAACACGGTAATTCTTATGATCCAGCCGGGCGGCCAGAGCCATGCCGTTGGCGGCGGACAACCCCTGCCCCAGTGAACCGGTGGACATTTCCACGCCGGGCAGCTTGCGCATATCCGGGTGACCTTGAAGCCGGCTGTCCAACTTGCGCAGTGTCATCAGTTCCTCCACCGGGAAGAACCCCCGCTCGGCCAGGGCAGCGTACAACACAGGCGCGGCATGACCCTTGGAGAGCACAAAGCGGTCGCGATCGGGCCAATCCGGCCGGTTTGGATCTAATCGCAATTCATGAAAGTACAATACGGCAACAATATCCGCCGAAGACAGAGAACCGCCCGGGTGCCCCGAACCGGCCTCTCCCAACATCTTAATGATGTTTTTTCTAATTTCTCTCGCCTTGTTCTTCAGTAGTTCGATTTCCCCCATCCCATAACCCCCGTGTCATTTTATTTATACTCTTTAAAACCCTCACCGAGCACCTCGTGCACATCCGCCAGGATTACGAAGGCGTGCGGGTCAACTTGATAAATAATATCTTTCAGGCGCGTCACCTCTGATCTGTTCACTACCGAAAGAAGGACCTCCCTGCCGGCACCCGTATATACCCCGCGCGCCGGCCAGGCAGTGGCCCCCCGGTTTAACCCCTCCACAATCGCGGCCGATATCTCCGCCGGCCGGTCGGAGATAATCAGGAAAGCCTTGGTATAGCTAAACCCTTCCTGAACCAGGTCAATCAACCAGGCGGTAACGAAAATGGTGATAAGCGCGTACATGGACAGTTCGGCTGATTCAAAGACAAACCCGGCGGCAATCACTATCGTGGCATCTACCATGAACAGCAACTGCCCGATATTGACCCCGGTATATGTGCGCAATATGGCCGCCAGCAGGTCGGTACCCCCGGTTGTGCCGTTATACTTAAATACAAGTCCCAGGCCCAGGCCTACAAGCACTCCTCCGAACAGGCTTGCCAGCAAAAGGTCGTGGGTAGGAACGGGCAGGAAAGGAGCAAGCGCGTCAACCGCCAGGGAAAGGGTGACAGTACCGAAAAGAGAACGAAAGCCGAAACGCAACCCCAGGCGGTAAATAGCCACGGCGAACAGCGGCACGTTCAAAACAAGCATGGCCGCCCCAACCGGAACATTAATCAGATAATGCAGGATGGTGGCAATGCCGCTGACTCCTCCGGCGGCAATCTTATTAGGGATGAGAAACATATCCAGACCCATGGCGGTTAATATGACACCGGCGCTGACACCTATAATTTCCCAGACAATTTTTAAACGCATCTTGCAACACTCCGAAATTACCGTAAAACTCCACCGGGTATAACTATATTGTCCAGAATAACACAAGGCTATCAATGCTATAAAATACGCATAAAATATAATATTCTTTTTCTTATTGCGAATTCCTTCGAGGTCAGGCTTGACTTCTTGATTTATTACATAACAAAATAGCCGTTACCTGTATGGCAACGGCTCAAATAATTCAATTATCCGTTCTGCGTACGCGCCTTGTTTTTCAAGTAAGCGGCAATAAAGGCATCGATTTCTCCATCCATAACCGCGTTGATATTCCCGTTTTCCTCACCGGTGCGGTGATCCTTGACCAGACTGTACGGATGAAAGATATAAGAACGAATCTGACTGCCCCACGCGATTTCTTGGTGGCTGCCGCGGAGGGCGGCCAGTTCCGCTTCTTTTTTACTTAACTCAAGATCAATCAACTTGGCCCGGAGCATTTTCATTGCCGCCAGGCGGTTGGAAATCTGGGACCGCTCGTTTTGACATGTGACCACAATACCTGTGGGAATATGGGTAATGCGGACGGCGGAGTCCGTTTTGTTAATATGCTGACCGCCTGCTCCGCTCGAGCGAAAGGTGTCAATTTTCAAATCATCCTGGTTTATTTGCACGTCAACGTCGTCTTCCACTTCAGGAAGCACATCCAGTGACGCGAAGGATGTGTGCCGGCGGCCGGCGGCGTCGAAAGGAGAAATACGCACCAATCGGTGTACCCCTTTTTCAGAACACAGGTAACCGTAGGCATTGGAGCCGATCACCTCCAGGGTGGCGCTTTTGGTGCCCGCCTCGTCGCCAGGCAGCATGTCAAGAACGTCAATCTTAAATTTGTGGCGTTCCGCCCACCTGGTATACATCCTGATCAACATATCGACCCAGTCCTGGGCCTCCGTGCCGCCTGCCCCGGCATGAAGAGAAATAATCGCATTACCCCGGTCATAGGGTCCGTTTAAAAGTACGGCCAGTTCCAAATCCGTCACTTTCCGGTTGAGGGTTGCCAATCCTTCCTTCACTTCAGCGGCGATTCCTTCGTCGTCCTCATCTTCACCCAGCTCGACTAAAACTTTCAGGTCCTCAAATTCTCTAATAAGTTCATGAAAAAATAAAACTTTATCTCTGAGACTTGCCACACGCTGGGTTACTTTCTGCGCGTTTTCCTGGTTATCCCAGAAACCAGGTTCGAGCATTTGCTTTTCCAGCAAAGATATTTCCTCTTCTTTTTTTGTTATGTCAAAGAGAAACCCTCAAATCTTCTATTCGCTTGCCGATAGGCTCGATTTCCCGTTTTAATTCAGTAAACATTCTCTCACCATTTTCTAAATTAATTTTGTTACTATTCAAGTAGTCAGAATTCTGACTACTTAATTCTGACTACTTTGAGATAGTATATATTTTGAGATAGTATATATTCAGTGAAACTGGTATCAAGGCATGGCGTTATCAACGCTCACTCAGTGGAACGGGGACACACCTTCCTTGGTTAAAATAAAAACAAAAGTTGTTTTGGAAATTAGGGAAGGAATGTCCCCAATAAATTCCGCGCCGACAACACCACGGCTCGCTTCGGACCGAACTGGCGGCGCTGCAAAGGCGGCGGTAAGCTAGTTATGGGACAAGCCAATTGTCCACTAAGCTAATTATGCTCAAATTCGTAGCCTCAACCGGGTTGCTGAAAAGTTACTCGAGTAACCGTTCTCTCATTCTGACTCCTGACTTTTGACTTCTGACTCCTGATTAGACCGCTTCCGCCCGTCCGCAACACTTTTTATACTTCTTGCCGCTGCCGCACGGGCAGGGAGAATTGCGCCCCACCTTATTCTCCTTACGCACCGGCTGCTTCGGACCTTCTTCGGCGTAGCGGTTTTCCACGACCTTCCGTTTTTGTCCTTGTGCCGGCTGGACAACATTCACACGGAAAATGTAGCGCACCACATCGTCCTGGATGGAGTAGACCATGTTTTGAAACATTTCATATCCCTCGAACTTATACTCTACCAGAGGGTCTTTTTGGCCGTACGCCCGCAGACCGATACCTTCCCGGAGCTGATCCATGGCGTCAAGGTGATCCATCCATTTTTCATCGACAATGCGGAGCATAACTACACGCTCGATCTCCCGCATCATCTCCTGGCCCAGTTCCTTTTCCCTGGCTTCGTACATCTCCCTTGAGCGCTGAGTCAGGAAGGACTGCAACTCCTTACGCCCCATCCCTTCCAGGTCTTCCGGGGTCAACTTGGAATTCGGCAGGAAAATTTGCTCGGAGTACTCCAGCAAACCTTGCAAATCCCATTCTTCGGGGTAAACTCCTTCCGGGGCATAAGTGGCTACGGCCCGCTCAACGGTTGCGTCAATCATTTCCATGATATTCTCTTTGAGATTGCTGCCTGTAAGCACCTGGCGGCGCTGCCGGTAGATCAATTCACGCTGCTGGTTCATCACGTCATCGTACTGGAGCACGTGCTTGCGGATATCAAAGTTCCGGTTTTCCACCTTCTTTTGGGCGGTTTCAATCGACCTGGTAATCATCGAATGCTCGATCGGCATATCTTCTTCAATCCCCAGCCGGTCCATAATCCCTGAAATATTGTCTGAGCCGAACAGCCGTAACAAATCATCTTCCAGAGAACTGTAAAACTGGGTTGAGCCGGGGTCGCCCTGACGGCCGCAACGGCCCCGGAGCTGGTTGTCAATGCGCCTGCTCTCGTGCCGCTCCGTGCCTATGATATGCAGCCCGCCCTGTTCGACCACCAGCCGCCTTTCTTCCTCCGACTGGGCGCGGTATTTCTCCAGCAGCGACCGGTAGACGGCATCGTCTGTTCCGGCCGGTACAGAGGCAATCTCCCCGGCGGCTTCAAATTTGTGGCCCTGCCTGCGCAGTTCTTGCCGTGCCAGAAATTCCGGATTACCGCCAAGCAGGATGTCAGTACCACGGCCGGCCATGTTGGTTGCAATAGTCACCGCTCCCAAACGCCCGGCCTGGGCCACGATTTCCGCCTCTTTATCATGGTATTTGGCATTTAATACCTGGTGGGCAATGCCTCTCCGGCGGAGCATATTGCTGAGGATCTCTGATTTTTCAATGGATATCGTGCCGACCAGCACAGGCTGTCCTCTGTCGTGTCTAGCCGCAATCTCTTCGACGACCGCTGAAAATTTGGCCCTCTCCGTTTTATAAATTACATCAGGCAGGTCCTTCCGGATCATTGGCTTGTTGGTGGGTATCACCACCACATCCAGACCGTAAATCTTTTTAAACTCCTGCTCCTCTGTTGCCGCCGTACCCGTCATGCCGGCCAGTTTGTCATACATCCGGAAGTAGTTTTGAAAGGTAATGGTGGCAAGAGTCTGCGACTCCCTCTCGATCTTAACGCCTTCTTTTGCCTCAATGGCCTGGTGCAGGCCGTCGCTGTAGCGCCTGCCGAACATTAAACGGCCGGTAAACTCATCAACGATGATTACTTGCCCGTCTTTTACCACATAGTCCCGGTCCCGTTTCATCAGCCCGTGGGCTTTTAAGGCCTGGTTCAGGTGGTGAGCAAGTTCAATGTTTTTATCGTCATACAGGTTTTCAACACCAATCATTTTTTCAACTTTGGCCACCCCTGATTCGGTAATGGCCACAGTATGCGCTTTTTCGTCGATGGTGTAATCTGTTTCCCGCACCAGCCGGGGGACGATTTTAGCAAAAGTAAAGTACAAGTCAGTTGATTTTTCCGCCTGTCCGGAAATAATCAGCGGGGTCCTGGCTTCGTCAATTAATATGCTGTCCACTTCGTCCACGATGGCATAGTTTTGCTCCCGCTGCACCAATTGGTCGGGGTGTTGGGCCATATTGTCCCGCAGGTAATCAAAACCAAACTCATTATTCGTGCCGTAAGTAATGTCTGAGCGGTAAGCGCGCCTGCGCTCCTCCCATTCCATGCCGTGCAACACCAGACCCACGCTTAAACCCAGGTAGCTGTAAATCTGACCCATCCACTCACTGTCACGGCGGGCCAGGTAGTCATTCACTGTTACCACATGAACTCCTTTACCGGTAAGAGCATTCAGGTAAACCGGCAAAGTGGCCACCAGGGTTTTACCTTCACCCGTTTTCATCTCAGCTATACGGCCCTGATGCAGCACAATGCCGCCCAGCAACTGCACGTCAAAGTGCCTCATCCCCAGCACCCGCCGGGAAACCTCCCTTACCACGGCAAAAGCTTCCGGTAGGATATCGTCCAAAGTCTGTCCTTGATCCAAGCGTTCGCGAAAAACCGCGGTCATACCTTTTAATTCTTCTTCAGACATCGCGGATATTTTTGATTCCAGACTATTGATCTCATTAACAACATGCTGTAGCTTCTTAATTTCACGGGCGTTATCATCAAGCCAATCTTTAATAAATCCGAGCATTTTATATCACCTCGTTTATACCAGATTATTATACTTGATCCTTAGTAAAAGCGTCAATTAAAGTATTTTATTCCAAATAATGAGCGCCCCTGATGAGGCGCTCATTATAACTTAATATTAATTATATCATACTTTAGAACTCCGGCTCGATTAAACCGAAATTACCGTCCTTTCTTCTGTAAACCACATTTACTTGCTCGGTTTCAGCGTTGGAGAACACGAAAAAATTATGCCCAAGCAGGCTCATCTGGAGAATAGCTTCTTCCACCGGCATCGGTTTTATTGCAAAACGCTTTGTTTTAACTAACTGCGGCGCTTCCTCATCAAAGCTATCAGGGCTGCCGGGTTCTGATGTTTTTTGCATATTCACAACCCTGATGCCCCGTTTTTGCAGCTTGCCTTTGTATTTTTGAATCTGCTTTTCCAGCTTTTCTACTACCAAGTCAGTAGAGGTATACATGTCTCCGGTGCTTTCTTCCCCCCTCAAGATCATCCCGTTAACCGGTACGGTCACTTCAATGCGGTGGGAATCTTTTTCAACGGTCATTGTCACCTGAGCGTCACCGAGGTTGTCTATAAATCGATCCAGTTTGCCGACGCGCTTCGCAATATAATCTTTTAATGCGTCCGTCACTTCGATATTCCTGCCGCGTACTTGCACCTTCATAACACAACCCCCTTTTCATATGCCTTAAATACTATTATTCCCCAAATAAATGAAAATTCCTGCTTCACTTGATATTACTGATTTTTTACTCGTGATCTACAGTCCCTCCATCTAGCCTGCAAAAGACCAGTTGCTCTAACTGCATTGCCCGGTGAGCCTTCCAGACTTCCACAGCAATCGGAACCATAACGCAGCCCTATCCAAAAGCGACGTAGAAAACTATATAGTGCGAAAAAGCCCTGGGCATATTACCCAAGGAAAGTAGTTATCGACCCGTTCAAATTCCTCTATGGCCGATGGCAACACTTGAAGCACTAGAATGGTCGGTTATCGCAGACTTGTTCAAATTCCTCTATGGCCGATGGCAACCTCCGGATGCAACGTCACTCTGAACGAATCGTCTTTGTTCAAATTCCTCTATGGCCGATGGCAACGCTTACGTCGTTAGAGTTTTTAAGCATGGGCAAACCCGTTCAAATTCCTCTATGGCCGATGGCAACACAACTTCATTCTCATATTCCCAAGGACTTTCATGTGTTCAAATTCCTCTATGGCCGATGGCAACCGCGGCGGCTCAAGAAATTTTGCGCCGTTAATATCATGTTCAAATTCCTCTATGGCCGATGGCAACCGTGCGCCGGTTAAGCACGGAAGGAGGATGATTACTTAGTTCAAATTCCTCTATGGCCGATGGCAACTTGTTTTGCCCGCGTGGCTGTCGCGGCTGTCGCGGGGTTCAAATTCCTCTATGGCCGATGGCAACTTATATGTGCGTATGCGCATGGGGAGGTGGAGAAGGGTTCAAATTCCTCTATGGCCGATGGCAACAAGGGAGGGGTACTCTTCATTGAATAGGCATATCCCGTTCAAATTCCTCTATGGCCGATGGCAACTGCTAAGCTACTGGAAAAAAGAAACCGATGCCGGAACAGTTCAAATTCCTCTATGGCCGATGGCAACTAAAGTTTGCCCTCTGGCCGCTGCAGCTAAAAGCGCGTTCAAATTCCTCTATGGCCGATGGCAACCTCCCGTGGTGGTCAGACCCGCGCCGGACGAAGGAGGTTCAAATTCCTCTATGGCCGATGGCAACTGAGTAATGTCCTTTGAGTCATCTCCATGCTGTCCGAGTTCAAATTCCTCTATGGCCGATGGCAACGGTTAAAAGTTATAGTGAAAACGAAGGTATGTTAGAAGTTCAAATTCCTCTATGGCCGATGGCAACTAGTGATGCTTGAGACATAATAAATTTCATAAGTTCTTCGTTCAAATTCCTCTATGGCCGATGGCAACGAGGTCTCCCTTACCCCTACGCACATAGTTGTGCGGTTCAAATTCCTCTATGGCCGATGGCAACGGTACGGAGGCCGGCATCGCGATTAAGTTCCGGCTTGTTCAAATTCCTCTATGGCCGATGGCAACCTGCAAAAAAGCATGATGGGGATCGGCGGCTTAGGTTAGTTCAAATTCCTCTATGGCCGATGGCAACGAAAGACGCCCTAAAGATTATCGCCGGCCAAATTCTGTTCAAATTCCTCTATGGCCGATGGCAACGAGGGCGGCTTTGGTCTGTACCTACAAGAACAGGCTTTTTAGTTCAAATTCCTCTATGGCCGATGGCAACTGAAGAAGACGCATCCGAAGCAATATGCCTACTGCAGTTCAAATTCCTCTATGGCCGATGGCAACTCCGGGAGGGGGATGAATTTTCCTTTAAAGGAAACGTTCAAATTCCTCTATGGCCGATGGCAACCGTACCCGGCCAGTGCGGCCAGTTCTTCCGCTTCCGTTCAAATTCCTCTATGGCCGATGGCAACGCTGTCCGTTCCCGCAATTTTGTGTACCTGCTGTTGTTCAAATTCCTCTATGGCCGATGGCAACTGCTTCCCGGCGTTGCAGTTGCATTTCTTGACGCTGTTCAAATTCCTCTATGGCCGATGGCAACTTCAGGTAGACAAAGATGTCTACCCGCCTGCCTTCGTTCAAATTCCTCTATGGCCGATGGCAACTAGGTCGGAGGGTATGTGTAGATGGGCTAGGTATAGTTCAAATTCCTCTATGGCCGATGGCAACCGACATCGAAACCGTGAAGCAGGTTACTTTTCCGTGGGTTCAAATTCCTCTATGGCCGATGGCAACTGCAGTGGGTGGTGGTTTCGCCGTCTTCCCATTTGCGTTCAAATTCCTCTATGGCCGATGGCAACTGTCGAATTACAACGGCGTGTTTCCGAAGCTTCAGCCGTTCAAATTCCTCTATGGCCGATGGCAACCGGGTAGAACCTGTCCGCGTTTTTGTAGACCTTGCGGGTTCAAATTCCTCTATGGCCGATGGCAACCACTCCGTAGCGAATGAGTGCCGTAAATTGTGAGGAGTTCAAATTCCTCTATGGCCGATGGCAACATAAGGCAATTTGTAAAGATGGTTGAGAATGTTGTTGTTCAAATTCCTCTATGGCCGATGGCAACAGGAGCGCAACAACGGAATGAGTAACAATAAGGTTGTAGTTCAAATTCCTCTATGGCCGATGGCAACGCAACAGCAAACCGGACAAGCACGGACAGAAAAAAAGTTCAAATTCCTCTATGGCCGATGGCAACTGCAGTGGGTGGTGGTTTCGCCGTCTTCCCATTTGCGTTCAAATTCCTCTATGGCCGATGGCAACCGAATACGGCATGAAAGCCATATTCGGAAAAACTCGTTCAAATTCCTCTATGGCCGATGGCAACAATAATTCCAAATATCTTCTTCGGTCCAAAAAGCTAGTTCAAATTCCTCTATGGCCGATGGCAACAATCTTTGCTTCTTTCTTTTCTTTCGCTTTTTCAAGTTCAAATTCCTCTATGGCCGATGGCAACCTTCCGGGTCGCGGCGGGCTTAGTGCCGCAGCTTTGTTCAAATTCCTCTATGGCCGATGGCAACAGCTATGCCGGATATAAGGGACATAGCACCGGCCCTGGTTCAAATTCCTCTATGGCCGATGGCAACAGCTCGACGATGACAGCTATGTCGGGAAGTGCTGCTGTTCAAATTCCTCTATGGCCGATGGCAACGGCAAAACAAAAGCGCCCTCCTAGGGCGCTCTAAAAGTTCAAATTCCTCTATGGCCGATGGCAACTGATATTAAGGTAGGCACTCGCCGCCGCGAGGACAGTTCAAATTCCTCTATGGCCGATGGCAACTTCAGGGTATTTGCTTCAAAATTACCTTCAGATGGGTTCAAATTCCTCTATGGCCGATGGCAACCGTACTTAAAAGCCGCGTTTTTCCTTGTATCAGTATACTTGAATTTCTAAAATCTGCGTCAAACCTTCGGTTCTGTTTTATATGAAATTGTCCGTTGGATCTGGGGTATTTGTAATTATATCGCGAATCAACTTTTTACCATCCGGTAAGCAGTAAATTATTACAAAGTCTCTCTCCATATTTAGTATCCCAATAACTTCTTTGCGTAATAGTACAAGCTGTCCATCTGTTACGTCTCCTTCAAAAACAGAGCGTTGTACATGAGTAAGGTATTTGCGGCATATTTTCATCGTTTTGACAAGCCGGCGTCGTCCTTCTTTATCTTCGGTATTAATATCATAAACCAGTATGACGTGAATACTACCACCACACCTTCATTGGAGAGAAAATTTGTTCCCCTAGTAAATGCTTAATAAGTTTATACAGGTCAAGGCGCACTAAATTCTTGTAACGGATATTGCGTTTGAGATTGCGATGTAAAATAGTTTTTTCCAAGAAATCTTCATACTCTTTGACAAATATCTTACGCCCCTCTTCGCTAAGATAGGAATAATCGGTATTAACATTGAAATGACATTCTTGTAACATATTAAGGTTGATAAGCCGAAATATCAATCGATCTACAAAGACAGGCTTAAATATTTCGGCAACGTCAAGAGCCAATGAGTAACGTCTTTCCGAAGGTTCGTGAAGGTAACTGATAGTGGGATTAAGAGCCGTTTGGTGAATCTCCTTTAGGATAGTTGTATAAGTCATGGCGTTACCGAATGAAATGAGAGCATTTAAGGCATTTCCTGGAGGTTTCTTCGTACGTCCATTGAAGTCCCACCCTGTTATTTCCGACCAATTGCTATAATATGCTTTACGAGCGTGAGCTTCATTACTCATGATTTCTTCGATAGTAGCACTTTCTTTTAACATTTCTTTTATATTATCTAATTTTTTACAGGTTTCTTCGAAATCTCTTTTTTCCAGGTTCCTACGAATATTGTGAATAGCACCTTCAACAAATAATCTAGCTAATTGCAACCGTTTTTCTTTTTCGAGGTAATATTCAACCTGTCTTACGACCAGAAATCCTGATAGCATGGATTCACGGGGTACAAAGCTTCCGCTGTAGTTTCCAAAAAAATCAAAGAAATGTAAGCAGATTTGTTTTCGGCCGAGAAACTCCAAAAGCTTCGTATTAAAATCCATCTGTGAAAAGCAATAGATGTGGTCTACATTTTCTACCGGTATTATGCGACGTTCGCCGTCGAATTCCAATGCCAGGGTATTATCCTTTCGAAGCAAACGACCTGCCGAGAAAATATAGTAGGTTCTACTTATCTCAGTCACCTCCTACTAAACATAACAAAAATCGAAATAGGCGCATCTGGTACACATTTTTTTATCAAGCCTGCCCGGCGGATGAGTATCCCGAACGATATAAGTAATTGAGGTCAGGATTTGTTCCATCTTTTTATAATCTTCCTGGCTAAATTCAACATTCACCTTCCTCATGCTGGCAGGGTAGTGAATAATCCCGGAAGAACAGTTCATACCCTTGTTTTTCAAAACAAATATATAGTACTTTAATTGCCACCTATGTGCCTCTTCGAATTTTTTGCTTTTCTTGACCTCGTGAACAAATACCTCATCACCGAATCTAAGAAAATCGATCTTTACGGTATCGAAAGATATTTCCCGGTTAGCTTCGCGTTTAAACCGGCTTTCATGCAGTACTTTCCCTTTGATGACGTCAACGTTACCCGTTACATTTTCGAGATTTAAACCCTTAGAAAAAAACCAGAGCTTACGATGGCAAATATAATAATAGGAGACCATCGTGCCGGTTACCCGCAACCGCTCTAACTCCCAGCTTTCATCAAAACTCAAAGTACCTCAGTCCTTTTTCCGGATCATACTCCATATTAAGGATCACCAAGTCCGACATCCATCGATCAAGCTTCTCCAAAATGTTCTTCTGGGTCTTAGTTTCAAGCGCAGCAAACTTTTTCGGTAGCATTTTTTCTAAATTTAGGCTTTGATAAATATTACTATCATATTGACGGGGACATGAAACCGTAAATCTGGATAGAATGCCATCAGCTAGAGCTGGATAATTTAGTTTAGAAGCGTTTTTATCAACCCAATCTTTGACTGCGTCATAAAAATCTTCAGCAATGCCACGGGGTATCCCTGTAATGTCGCTAACATCCCTAAACAGCTTCATCGCGTCGCGTCTCTTGTCTGAACAATATCCGGAGTCCAGAATATCCAGAGTCTCTCGATACTTAAAAAGATACCGCCCAAGATTTAACGGATGTTCTGGGTTGCTTCCTTGTTCCAGCAAAGTATAAGTATTTTCAACCCATGTGATTTTCTGCTTTTCAGTAATCAAGAACGTTTTATCGATTAGTTTTTCGATTTCTTTACAAAGCTCAGTGTTTATTTTCCCTGTATTGCGCCCTTTTTTCTTTCTAAAACATTTTTTCCACTGTTTCTCACTTAGTGCTGATATTTGATTAAAAGCTTCCCCATTAGATGTATGGGCAAGCAGGACCATTGAGATTGCAGTAAGATCCCGGTCATAAACACTGCCTATTCCGCTACCAAATATAATATCAACATCTTTTTCGTCCTTTTTCTCACTTCTCTTGCCATTGTTTACCATGATAATCACATTTGCTTGTTCAGGCGCGTTATTGCCTTCACTTCTTGCGAAACGCCGGTATACGCGGCCCATTCGCTGAATGAGACTGTCTGATGGCGCCGATTCGGTAAACATGATGTCAGCATCAATATCTAGTGAGGCCTCTACAATTTGGGTCGCGACAACGATGCACGGAGCACCGTCTCTTTCTGATTTATTTGGCATATAGTGATCCATTACCAGCTTTTCTAATTCTTTGCGCCTTTCAAAGGTAAACCGGGAATGAAGCAAAGCTATGTTTTCCTGCATCTTACACTCGTCCAACCGGTCTTTAATGAGTTCATAAACTGTGCAGGCAGCGCGCACTGTATTCATAATAACCAGCACCTTTTTGCCGGTATTTACTTCAGCAAGTATGCGGTCAATAACATAGGTATAAGTGCCGTCGTGGATCATAAACTGGAGTCTGTGGCGGGTTGATTCGGATATTGCGGCAAATCCGGGCAGGTCAAGGAGATTCACAAATTGATTCTTATTTAATCCTACTCTCTTCTTGATTTGTTCACGAATAAACGGCGGTAAAGTAGCGGTCATCAATAACGTTCTGCCCCCGAGAACGGCATTTTGCTGGATTAGATAAGTGATAATGGCGGCGGCCCGTGGATCATAGGCTTGCACCTCATCAATAACCAGGACACCGTTCATCAAGGTTGCAAAAATACGTTCAAACCCTGGGTATCTAAGAGCTGCTGGAGCAATTTGATCGGCGGTAGCCACGATGAACGCCTTGGTCAAATGCCGGGCCATATCTATGGCTTTGCGGCGTTCTCCCTCCGTTTCCCGGGTATCGCTGTATTTACTGCGTGTAAACATTTCCAAAGCTGCGTCACCATGCAAAAGGGATACTTGATCCTTCCCGTACAGGTTTTCTGTACGTTCAAATATCTTATTTGTCGCAGAACGCATAGGGAGGATCATGAAGTTTTTCCGCCCTGCCCCCCACAAATATGCAAACTCTGTCTTGCCGAAACCGGTAGGTGCTATCAGTATTATATTATCCCCTTGCAATGCCGGCATTGCTTTAAAGAATTCTTTTTGCCAGTAGGTAACCGTTCCAAATAAATCGGATAACTTTTCATCGATTGCCTCGAGCTCCTTTGTCGCCCCTTGTTCAATATCATGAATATTTAAATCAACACAGTTATCTTCAATTAATGAGGCAAAATGATCGGCGCGAATAAGGTTTCCGGCAACAAAAATGCGAAACTTTTCCCTGTCGAAGTCAAAACCGGCTCTCATCTTGGCTGGTAGAAAGGCCAAGGTGTATGGTGGAACCAACAACCCCGCTGTTCCCAAATCATTGTATTGAAGGTACTTAATGAGATCGTTATTAATACCGATAACCTGTGCATTCAGACCGTATTGTTCAGCAAGATTTTTTAGTTTACCGGCCAAGCTATGGCATAAGTCCTGCCATTTTTGAGCCTTATCTGTGAATTCTAGTGCCTTTTTTCTTATATCGTTGCTACGGTAACCCATCAGGAAATCGGGAAAGTTTTCACGCCAGTGATGGAACGCAACGGCAGAAATAATTGCATGTGCCTCAAGGAGATTGTCACGTGCAATTATTTCGGGCCTGAATAGAAACAAGGAAAGCAAACTGTGAGGGATTTCGTCTCCCATGTCATCTATGACAGTTTTTTTCAACTTGGCTTGAAATCTTGGGTCTATCTTCCCCATGTCATGCAGTAGCGCCGCATAACACAGCGCCATCCACCACTCCTTTGGGAAATTGTCTTCATATTTTTTTTGTAAGGCCGTCACTGCATGCAACACATCTTCAGTATGTTGGGCTAGTGAAGTGCCATTGCTTTTAGCCAAGAAATCTTCCCGCACTTATATTACGCTCCTTTCCGCCCAGTCTCCTTACTGATTATTAATCAGTCCCATGTATACTGATGAACCGACTTCCCGATCTGTTAACAACCCCGGTAAAATAAACGTATCCAAAAAAGGTATTGAAGAGCAGGTCAGGCGGGCTGGAATATGCCTGAAACTACGGATAGTTCCGGTTTTTCCGCTTCCAAGTGGGGCTTCAGTCAGTTCGTATACCGACGTTACCAGCGTGGCAGGCCCTTGGATTTTGTTATAAAGTTCCGTGTAATCCCTTTCGTTAATATATTGACTAATACCGAAGGCAAAATCAGGCCTCGGCATCCACTGGAAATATTGGTTGGTGTTTTTTATACCACCTGCCTGGTTTGAACGCTGCATTTCTATCAAGTCAATTGATTCTATTACCGCCCAGTCTTCGGAACGCCCCAGATGCAAATGGTTAAACCATTTTTCCGGCAAACAATAGTTCTGTTTTAATAACGTAAGAATTCCCGGATCTGAATGATAAATATACAGCCAGATTCCAACCTCGTTTAAGACCTCAATACTTACGGGACTTTGCCCCCCAGGGTGTTCGGCAATTCCCTGCAACTCCCGGTTATTGGCAGAGACATATCGTCCGGTATGCTGTTCATAACTGAGGTTGCGCAACCAGGTATATTCTTTGCTGAGGTACCCGTATTGCGAAAGAATACCCAAAGCCAGCGTACCGTGCAACATTTCCTGAATCTTTTCCGTATTTCCTATAATATTGGCGAGAAAGCCGATAACTGTCGAATACGGAGGTAACGGGTAAGTCTTACGGGGACTACTGCTGTGGATAACCTTGAAATGAGCGCTTGGCATAGTAAGCTTTATTCTTAAAACTGAAAGACACACTTATGACACCACCATTACTCTAAGGCCTTGAGAACATCTTCTATACTGCTCCATTGTTTAAGCTTATCATTCTCAGCATCCAGTTTTCCGCTTAATGGTAGAATCCCATCATACCAGGCTTTATCGATATAACTGTTTTTCATGGCTTTATTAAGGGTGACGGTACTGATGGCGCCGTTTGCAAAATCGACATAGCTGTTGAATACAGGCACGGGTACTTTCAAAGTTGCAAGGACGAAAAAAACAGGCACTAAACCATAATCCTCTGTGCTGGAATGCATGGCGATACCGTTTAAGATAGCCTCCAGCAGTTCTTTAATGCGCTTGGCTCGCTCCTCTCTACTTACTATGAAAACAATATGGCTAATACTCTTTTCTTCAAGAAGCCCTACCACTCCCGACAATGTGTCATTGTCCTTACTAATTCGGTACCAATTGTCAGTCTTAAAAGACTCGTCAAAGAAATCGACACTTTCCAAGTCTTCCGTATTGGCCGCCTGAAGACTTTTAATCCATTTTTGAAGGAGCGGGGGGACAGTATTCATACGGATATCGTGGTATCCAAGACGATGGAGGTCCAGGGTATACGAAAGGCGGTAGTATGAATGGTGCTCTTCCTTTTGAAACGGGTTGGGAGTGGCCTCTATTCCGGCGGTTATTGCCCTTTGAACCATATCATGATTTGCATAAAAAGACATATCCGCCTGCCACGGCTCTAGTGAGATGGCCTTGGTCATCCCCAACGGGGCTTTACGGGTGACTCCAACATCTGAACCCAATACGGATGTGTTCATGAATCCAAAGATATCTATCTCCGGGTAAGTGACTATATTAGCATCGGGAAAATTAAACTGGATAACCTTCTTGTCAGTAGCAACAGTTACAGGAGCCGGTTTCCAATTATGTAACATTTGCAGGGTTTCAAATAGATGATGGCGTACAAAAGCCCTGCTCATAAATGAATAGGTTCCACTATGACGGGACAGCTTTTTAATAGACGTGATGTTTCCGGCAAGTTTTTCATCCCTGTTGACAGCTGAAGCTTCAAAAACAACAGTAGCGCTCAATCCTTTTATTCTCATTACAAAACACTCCTTTCATTACTGGTTTTCACTTTTTTCTTTCGGTTGGAGCCCGGAAATAAAGGCATATATCCCTATCTTAAATAACTCATCATCCTGAATCGTAAATAGACTGGTTAGTGTACCTGGGAATTGCATCTCTTTTGTGACATAGGTGCGTAACAAAAGATGATAAACATCAGCTTTCCGGTTCAGCCTGGTGAGTTCTAGCAAACGAAAAACCAGGTTATCATCAAGCTTCAGTGGAGCCTGTGTTGCTACATAACTTAATTCTCTCGCATTTATAGCATTCATACCTGGACCTCCTTTTCCGTGGGGCAAATTCCTTCTTACCTCATTAAATAGTTCTATTATATTCATAATAGATTGAATCCCCTGGGCATCCGTGCTAATAACTTCGGGATCACCACCGTTATTAGATCGTGTCAAATGTGCACGCAGCGATTTATAAATTATGGTCGGCAAATAGTCGAAACGTTCTCTGATGACATGATCCCATACCACATCATTATTGATTCTTCCGACTAAACTTGAGATTTTGGGTATTAGCAAAAGTTTTGCAAATCCTGCTGAAATTGGATAGTAGTTTATACTATCTCCTCGAAACAGCAGTATCTCTATATTCTGCAATCCCCAACTGCTTACCCCCTTCCTGAGCTGGGGATCGTACCTCATGGCATCTAGAAGGGCTTTTTGTCGAAAGGTTCCCTCTCCTTTTGTCTTATCTGCAACGAGCCGGTTTAGATGCCAGTTTATATAAAAAGAATCCGAATTGATAAAAAATCTTTTGCGCTCGGTGATGTGGAAGCAAAGAAAGTATGATCTGCATACATTGCATACCGGCAGGTTTGGCTTGGCGTCCCAGAACAAATTCGGAAAATTGGCAGGACTACTGCCAAGCTTCGCCGATAAAGACATCGTAAAATAGTTATCATAAATTCTCCCGTCTATATCTGGGTTAAACGCTTGTCCACAAAAACCGCAGCGAATTTTTGCATCTACACAATCTTTCTCATTGTTGAACCACCAATTAAGAAAATCTATACGTGATATTTTACTGTTATGAGATAATAAATTTGGATAGTATGTTTTATTGCTGCCAAAATAACTCTTACAAGTGTCTAAAAGTGTTGCCCCTTCTTCCTTTTTGCTAACCTCTATCCACCAACGGGCTATGCGTTTTAATTCCCCCAATTCTGCTGAAAAAGGGCGTTCAGTATAGCCACTGGGCATAGGAACATCGCTGGGACTAAAAACCGCTTCAGCTAGTTCACCTGGTATTACCGCCCTGCCATCGTTTTGCAGGATTTCATCCTCAACAATACGATCCCCCTCTTCACCCAACCCCCGAGATAGAATCTCTAAAAAACCATGCACGCAGGCGTTGTAGTACCACGAAGACGGATATATCTCAATAGCCCTCATAATTACCTCACCACCTCTATCAGGCCAAAACCTTGTCCTGTGCGGGTACCAATCCCAAAATCATAGAATATCTGCAATAATTCTGGATCCCCGGTAAGGGTAAGGCTGCCCTGTACCGTGGTTAATTTACCGCCATAATGATGGCAGACACCTTTTTTCAACTGGTCATGCCCTGTTAACCGCACTTTTTTTGAGACTGAGGGAAGTTGTTCGCTGTACTGACGGCTAAAGAAAGCCAGCCTGTTTTGCAGGTGAGTATTTATCGCTTCCTCAATTCCTTCTGGGTTGCTGGCACCTACATAGTCCCCTTCCCCCCGGAAAACAGCGTGTCCCACTAGACGAAAGCAGGCTTTTTCATCCCGAATTTTTCTAAAGGGTAACAAATTCACATCAGTTAAACGCAAGCCAAGGATGGTGTATTTATTTTTATGAGCGATAGCCCCATTGCAAGCATCAGCCAATAAGTCGAAAAAACCAGTAGAAAAAGTCATTAAAACCGGCGGCTGGACAATAATGTAGTCGCTATTCTTGTCCTTTTCCATCACTCGACCAAATCTCACCCCGAAAACATAGGGACTATAACCTGGTTTGTCCACCTCAAAACGATGAAAAAACGGCGAGTTTGACAGAATTGTTTTGATAAAGGAAATGAAGTGGCGCCGGAAATCAATGGGAATTTTTAATGGTTGGTTTCCATCTTTAGGACGAAAGATAAATACGGCCCTCAATTTATCTACCTCCTTCAAAATCACCTTGGAATGATTTTTATAATAAAATTGAAATTGAATAAGTTCTAATAAGCCATCTTTGCCCTCCACTTACTATCTTATAATTAGGATCCTCCATGGACGATTTTTAAAATATTTGTTTAAATACATTTCTAATAATTCATATTCCTTAATGGACGATGATGAAATACCGTATTATAAATGTATTTATAATTCTTACCTTAATTTAGCATATAAATTAATACATGTCAAATAATTAAATTCCCCGAGTTCATCAAGGTATTTGTGAATTATCCTGTCCGTGCAGTCGGCTACTTCAACTGAAGTCTTTTTTTTCGATTACATTGATGATTACATGTTTGATCACGAAAATAATAAAACCCCTTAAAATAAAGGGGCTTCACGAAGTATTCTGGATACTAAATTATTTAATCAAACCCGGTAATCAAACCCGTAATACTTATGTGACCACAAATCTAGCGCCCAATCCAGGGTTAATAAGTAAAAACCCCAGGCTTGCTGGGGTAAACCTAATCAACTATCCTATTTGAGCAGATTTATATTTTTAAAACGTTGGCCGCCTGAGGACCCCGGGCGCCTTCGACAATATCGAATTCAACCTTTTGTCCTTCATTTAAGGTCTTAAAACCTTCTTCCTGAATAGCCGAAAAGTGAACGAACACATCCCCGCCGTCTTCTCTTTCGATAAACCCGTAACCCTTTTCTTGATTAAACCACTTAACCTTACCTAACACAAACATACCTCCTAGAAAAACTTAATTCCGTGTGTCTTTAGCTCACGTATTGCAATGTTAACATAGGGCCATAATATTGTCAAGCATTTCATAACGTCCCATTTCATAACGTCCCACTACTATACATATTTCTCATACATATCTCTCATCTTTGTCGAAAAAAACCTTGTTGAAAGCCATTTGTGCAGAAGTTCTTGTTGATACTGTGGATAAGTCTGTTAATAACTCATAAAATCAACTGTTAAAGTGTGGGTAACTACTTTTTCCCAAAAAGAATATGTCAAATTATGCAAATCGCTGGCACGTTTTTTGTAGAATTTTAATAACACCGGGCGGTAGCCGCCGTGATACCGAACACCTGCCCCGCTCCCACCCGTTTAATTGCCGCGGCGGCAACTGACATTGTACTGCCGGTGGTAAAAACATCATCAACAATTAAGATATTTTTCCCTTGCAGATGTTCCACATTTGTCACTTCAAAGGCGCTTTGCAAATTAATTTCCCGAGCCGCCCTGGACAGCCCGGTCTGAGAAGGCGTATCCAAAATTTTGACTAAAACACGATTGTTGACCGGTATTTTCAGTCTGCCGCCGATTTCTTTCGCCAGCAGGGCGGCCTGGTTAAATCCCCTGTGACGCAGCTTATTATACGATAGAGGTATGGGTACCACCAGATCTAAATCGGCACAAAAGTCTTCAGACAGCAATACTTCAACCATCAGTAAAGCCAGCGGCACGGCCAGCCGGCGGCTGCCGCCATATTTAAACCGGTGAATCGCATCCTTTAGGATTCCCTCGTAAGGCCCCGGCGCGCGTGCCAGAGCAAAAGGCCAGCCGTGTCTGCGGCATTCACCGCACAGGTAAATACCGGTTGACGAAATTATCGCTTCTTTTTCCGGCAGCCGGCCGCATAAGCCGCAATGAGGCTCAAGGCGGTATCCGTTAATTTCCGACCGGCAAGAGCCACAGATCTCCGCCCCGGAACCGGGAGCGCCGCAAAAAGGGCATTCCGGCTGCGGGGGGAAAAGCAAATCAAGCAGGCTGTCCCATAAAATTGTAAGCACCCTGCACCCCCTGTCACTCCCGGGATGACCCGATGACTGAAACAGCGGCGGAAACGACCCGGTCCCTGCCATCTTTTTTGGCCTTATCCAACGCACGCTGCACAGCCCTGAACAAGCCCGCCGCGTCACCGGCATCCCGCGGAAACTCCGCCACTCCTATGCTGACGGTGATCCTGGCCTGCCTACCAGCTTTTCTGAGAAAATAGTGTTCACGGATTTCATCCCTTATATTTGAGGCAATATCCAACAGGCGCCGGCCGCTGGCGCCTGGCAGGATTACAGCAAATTCATCTCCTCCGTAACGCGCGGCAAGGTCATCTCCACGCGTGGCGCCTTTAATGATCCCAGCCATTTCGGCCAGCAACGAGTCCCCGGCTGCCCGGCCATAGCGGTCGTTAAAAGTCTTAAACTGGTCCACGTCAATGATCATCAGCCCGGCCGCAGTACCATTCCTGCCGGCTATTTCGCAGACCTCCGATACTGTTTGAAAAAAAACGCCGGAATTTAACAGCCCTGTCAAAACATCCAGCGACACGGCTTGTTCCAATCGGCCGGCGAGAACCGATTTTTCCACGGTGAGGGCCGCCTGTCCGCCAAGCACGGCCATAATATGGAGGTGCTTCTTATCAAAAGCCATAGGCCGCTTATCTCCCAGCACAATAGCTCCCAATTCTTCCTCTCCGGACAAGAGCGGTACGATCAACAGCGAGCGCACAACCTGGCATAAACCGGCTTCGTTCCTGGTACGGAAATCAATTCTGCAATCGGATATAATTTCAGGTTTTCTATCCGTTAAGGAGCGGCCGATGATCCCTTCACCGCTATACACTGTGGTAGCGTAAAGCTGCTTGGAGTAAACCCCGGTCGCCACAACCGGTACAAAGACATCTTTTTCCCCGGAACGCAGGTAAGCTACTCCTGTATGATAATGGAAAACCCTTTCCACTCTATTCAAGATAAACTTCAACAACTTATCCGGTTCCGGATCTCTCTTTATAAAAGTGGCCACATCATAGAAGGCCTTCAGTTCCCGGTTGGCCACATGAAGGTGAACATAAAAACGCATGATTAACTGGAGCACCAGCACGGAAGAAAAGAGCAGCAAGATACCTGTCAGGCCTGTATAACCATAGATCATTACAATCAGGAGTCCCAGGGGAATGGTAAGTAGATAGGTCAGACCATCCCACTTTACCGCATCCAGCCAGGCCGGACCAGGATTATATCGCCGCTTAGGCCAAAGGTAACAATAAACGAACAGGTGGTTCATTACTACATAGGAGACGGTGAAAGCAACCAACGGAAAAACGTTCGCAACGCCCTTCAAGTCCGGCCCGCCTCCGCTTAGCTGAAAAATATATCCGGCCGCGACCGCCGCCAACACATACTGACCGGCATTGAAGACAGTAGTACGCAATGGATTGCCCCGGTTGGCTATCCCCTGGCCGAAAAGCGTTGACAGGCCGGAAACCCAGGCGGTTGCAGCCGGGCCAAAAATTAAATAGGTTGACAGTATCAGAGCGAAGCTGCCTGAAAGCTGTCCGTGAGGAAAAGAAACCGCAAGCGACTCAGCCAGCACCCCAAGGAAAACAATAGTCATCATTTCCCGCACCCTGTCCATATCCAGGGCGGGGATAAGACGGTATAGCTGCCACGCCGCCAGGCCCACCACAAGCCATATATACAGGATGTGAACAAAACCTTTCGGTCGCAAGATAATTCCACCTCAACGCTTATTTCGACAAAGCATTGAATTTACCTGCGCCGGTAACGGACAGACGGAAAAATAAAGGGGAGCGCAGCAGGTCCTTCCCTGTTAAACCTCTGACATCAAATTGCAGTGTGTTTGAAAACTTGTTCCTGCCACCGTTTGATTTTATGATTGTCCCGGCCTTTCCATCCTCTACAGATAACAATTCAAACGGGTAACGCCTTTGTAAGCACCTCAATATTTCCAATGTTTTATCACAGGAACCGTCGTCCACCACCTGTACTCTTACCCACGGCGCGCTTTTTATCAAGCAGAAGATTTTACGGATAAGACCCTCCACCCACGGCTCCTGATCCTTGACAATAATAACCACCGTCCTTATCCTCTTGTTAATAGCGGGATAATATATGCCGGAAAAAAACTTGAGCCAGATAAAACCGGCCGCAGCCAGCAATGCCAATGATATCAACAGCACTTTCACATTTTTCACCCCCGGCTTTTACTGCACCTTATGCGGCAAATCCGCCAGGGGTGATTACTCAGAATTTAAGAATTCAGAATTCAGACACCCATGAAGCTTCGCTTCACCATCAGATGGATGAAAATGGTAAGGACTTATTTTCAGGGTAGGGTAGGAGTCAGAATAGATGTTTTACAGGATAGAAGACAGAAGTCAGAAGTCAGAATAAGAGAACTTTTTATCGTATCTAAACATTCTAAATTCTGACTTCTGACTTCTTAAATATACCATACCACGCCGAAACAGAATTTTACTTCAAACCGGCATCCAGCCTGAGCGCTTCTGCCTTATCGGTGCGCTCCCAGGGCAGGTCGAGGTCGCTTCTGCCGAAATGTCCGTAAGCCGCCACTTGCTTGTAAATCGGCCGGCGCAGGTCCAGCCCCTTGATGATGGCCGCCGGGCGCAGGTCAAAATGCTCGCGCACCAGCTTGACCAGAGCCTGGTCATCCACCTTGCCGGTGCCGAAGGTATCCACCATGATTGAGACCGGGTGGGCCACTCCAATAACGTAGGCCAACTGCAGCTCACATTTGTCGGCCAGCCCGGAAGCTACAATGTTTTTAGCAACGTACCGGGCGGCATAGCTGGCGGAGCGGTCCACCTTGGTGGGATCTTTGCCGGAGAAGGCCCCGCCTCCGTGACGGGCCATCCCGCCGTATGTATCCACAATGATTTTCCTTCCGGTGAGGCCGGTGTCCCCTTGAGGCCCGCCGATAACAAAGCGGCCGGTGGCGTTTACCAGGTAACGGGTCGAACTATCCAGCAATTCAGCAGGAATAACAGGATTAATAACCTGTTCCAGCATATCCTTGCGGATCTCCTCCAGAGTTACTTTGGGATGGTGCTGGGCGCCGATTACAACGGTGTCAACCCGAACCGGGCGGCTGTCCTCGTATTCAACTGTCACCTGAGTTTTTCCGTCCGGCCGGAGATAGGGAACCAACCCGCTCTTGCGGACCTCGGCCAACCGCCTCGCCAGGCTGTGGGCCAGGGATATAGGCAGCGGCATCAACTCCGGTGTTTCATTCGTGGCATAACCGAACATCATCCCCTGGTCACCAGCACCGATGGTATCCAATTCATCTTTATTATCCGCGCTGTGGCGTGTTTCCAGCGCATGGTCGACCCCCTGGGCAATATCACCGGACTGTTCGTCGATGGAAGTGATTACCGCGCAGGTATCACAGTCAAAGCCGTATTTCGCCCGGGTATAACCGATCTCGCGGATAGTTTCCCGGACCACCTTGGGAATATCCACATAACAGTCGGTCGTTATCTCGCCGCTTACGAGAACCAGGCCGGTAGTAACCAGAGTTTCGCAGGCTACACGGGCTAGCGGGTCTTTTTGGTAAATCGAGTCAAGAACTGCGTCCGAAATTTGATCGGCTATTTTATCCGGGTGTCCTTCTGTGACTGATTCAGATGTAAATAACCGCCTGGCCATTATTATCACCACTCCTTATATTTGTACAAGCTCCAAGCATAAAATTAAACCTCCGGATCAGAGGTTTCAATCGGCTTCATGGGCACTTCCTCCGTCTCGATTATAGAAACCGGGAGTTACAGTACATTTTAACAATACTGTGCAAACAATGTCAATAAAAACAGATATAATGACACGCGCAGGGGCAAATATTATCTTACTGTGACTCTACTTCTACCAACACTGTATGAACACCAATTTTTTTTATTTTTTCCCATGGGACTTCCACATCCTTACCAGCCGGGATCAGGCCGAAATATTTTCTGCCGCTCGAAAGCACCAGTGAGAGCACCTTTCCTGTCTCCAGATCGATATGAACGTCTTTCACCGCCCCCAGTTTCGCGCCGTCAACCATGTTTACCGTTTCTCTAAGACCCAGTTCGGATATTTTAAACAACAAACCCGACACCCCCTTACACCTAGGGTATGCCTGATGTGCCGTAAAGGTTCATAAATAAGCTTGAATTAATTATTCAGGTATTCAGAATTCAGCAGTCAGAATTCAGAATATTTCAAGACGATAAACCGTTCTCTCATTCCGACTCCTAAGTAGTTACATATAACTATGACTTTTAACCAATCTTTTTATTCCTGCCGGTAAAAGCCGCCACTAGATAATCTCGCAAAATATATAATTCTTCGATCTTAAGAATCAGGGCAGCGGCTATAAATACCGCCATACCTGCCGCGACTGCAATCCCGACCTGAACGGCCAGGCCGAACTTACCATACAGGTCAAATAAACCGGTTAAAACAGCACTGACACCGTAGCTGGCTGCAGCCATCAACACGGACGCGGCTAAAACAGACAGGGTATATTTGATCAAGCCGGCCCATTTCAACGGGTCCACCTTTTTTTCAAGATAGATCATAAACAAAGCAGTACCGGTCAGTGAAGCCAATGAGTTGGCCAGGGCCAGTCCACCTTGTTGAAGAAACCTGATTAAAACCAGGCTCAGGCCGAGATTAACCAATACTGTAGCCAAGGTAATTTTTACCGGTGTCCTGGTATCCTGTAACGAATAAAAAGCCTTGGTCAAAATTACATTGGCAGCCTGCCCGGTCAGTCCGATAGAATAAAACATCACGGCTGCGGCAGTCAATTCCGTTGCCCGCTGGTCGAAGGCCCCGCGCTGGAACAGCAGGGCGACTATCGGATAGCGTAAAACCATCAAACCGATGCTTGCGGGAACCATCCCCAGAATTAATATTTTAAGCAACCTGATTAAAGAAACAGAAAACTCATCGCGTTCCCCCGCGGCCGCCAGCCTGGTGATAGTTGGAAAAACCGCGGTGCCCAAAGCCAGCACGAAAAGACTGACTGGAAACTGAACCAGTTTATTTGCGAAACTAAGGACCGCTATGGTCCCTGCGGGCATCCCTGAAGCAAGAACCTTCTCGATTAATATATAGGCCTGGTTGACTGTGAGGCCTGCCGCTGCCGGCAAAATCAGGCTAAAAACCTTCTTCACGCCAGGGTGCCCGAGCTCAAGCGCCGGCTTATACCGGTAACCGGCGTGGAACAGGGCGGGCACTTGAATTAAAGCCATAGTAACCATGGCAATAACTGTGCCTACGGCCAAGCCATGTACTCCGTAAAAGCTGCCCAGGGTGACGGCGCCCAGGATGATTACCGTATTATTTGCCGCATTTGAAAAAGCCGGTATCCCGAATATGTTATTCGCGTTTAACAACCCGGCAAAGAGTGAAGCCCAGCCCGCAAAAAGCAGCAAGGGAAACATGATCCTGGCCAGCACGGCAGCTAGGTTTGCCGTCTGCTCTGGTAAATACGGAGCAATAAGCTTGATAATATACGGGGAGCAAACCATGCCGGCCGCTGCAATAAATATAAATATCACAGAGATAATATTAAAAACAGTATTAAAAACCTTCCAGGCCTCCTGTTTCTCCCCCCTTGTTGAATAATCGACAAAAACAGGCACCGCCACGGCCGCCAGCGCCCCGCTGATAATAAAGAAAAGCAAATTTGGCGCCGTAAGGGCCACCAGGTACGCGTCGGTGGCACCGGAGGCGCCAAACTTGCTGGCGATTACACTGTCACGCAATAATCCAAGCAATTTTGACAAAAAACTAAAAAACGCTATTAAGATGGTAACCTTGAAAATCATCTTACCTGTTGTATTCATATCTGTATTATATCAGATTCCATGTATAAAGCCATAAATATTACTATTCAGTTATCCAAAATCATTCTCTAAAATAAAGTTTTGATAAAGGTATCATATGAATATTGTCGAATATTCTGCACGGGAAAATTATTTTGTCTTGGGAGATGCTTATATGTCAAAAAACGGCAAACTAATTAAGGTTGCAATCTTGGGGGGACCGGGAACTGGTAAAACGACCCTTTGCAAGCAGCTGGACGTCGATTATAGTCTCGCCGGTTATGTATCATCCATTTGTGAAGAGTTCGCCCGCGAGTACATTATCAACTACGGAGTGCCAACGAATATATTCGAGCAGTTCCTGCTCTATGAAGGACAAAAAAAGAGAGAAGAAGATTTAAAAAACAACGACATCATTTTTTGTGACAATGCCACAATTTTGTGTTATGTCTACGGAATCCTTACATGTAACTTTAATAATCCAAAAGAAAAATATGCCTTATTAAAACTGTATGAATGGGCGATGAGGGATCTGAACGAATACAAGATATTTTACATACCCAGGGAAATCAAGTTAATCGATGATGGTGTGAGGTATCAAAATTTAGAATTTGCTTTGGAAGTTGACAAAAAAATTATAGATTTCCTAAGCATAATGAATATTAGCTATGTGGAAGTAAAAGGTGATTTGTCTGAAAGAGTCAGTATTGTTAAAAAGCATTTAAACCTGCCATTGGATAAAGAACGGTTTATCGTCTCATAGTATTCTTAATTCTGAATACTGATTACTAACTACTGAATACTGAAGTTATACATGTCCGTCAATCTCTTTGCCCAGATGTGGATTATACGGATCACCCGGCAAATCCTGCCTGGGCGCTGTTCCTCTATTATCCCTGGGTTTACGGATAATATTAATTTTTTGTTCCTTTTTTAATTCAATTTGTTGCATCAAGCGATATGTTTCCGCAACAAGCACCGGATCAGGGTTCATGCAACACCCTCCTAACTATCATGTGTTAATAATTAGGGAAAAAAAATACCCTTCAAAAAGCCGGGTATTGTTGTAGGAATCTATTTATTTTCCCTGGCAACCCGGCTGTCATAGCGCTTGCAGCACTTTAGACCCGTAGTTTTGCGTCCATAGTTTTCACTATGTTTGCCTTTTTCAGATAATTTTCAGATAATTTACTTATACATGACTTTTGTCTTAGTGTAAATAGGACTTTTGACCTATTTACACTGGTGTTAGAAGCCGCAAAACATTCCTGGGACAAATGATAAAACGTTAGAAGGGATGTTAATTTTGGTTGATACCAATACTAATAAACAAGTATTCATTGCCTCTATTGTTGCTTACGCTTTTAGTCCTATCGACCTGATTCCCGACTTCATTCCCGTACTGGGTTATCTGGACGCTCTGGTCATAATTCCTTTAGCCGTAACTCTGGCGTTAAAGATGATCCCACAATATATACTTGACCAATCCAGGGAAAAAGCGGATGCTCTACAGGGCAAGCCCAAAACTGGATCGCTGCTGTTGTATTTATCGCAATCTGGATTTCATTAGCGCTAATAGCAATAAAATTTCTAGTTAATATGTTTAGTTAATGGACTTTCTTAATACCCTAATAGATAAAATAATTCCTGTCGACGTTAAAATAATTAGCCCTATAGCAGCTATATCAAGAAAAATAGAAAGGTTTATATTGTTTACACTTCCAGAATGGAGATTCTTAATAAACCTCAGCAGATTATTTTCCTGATTAATACTTCTAGGATCTACATCTTGTATGCTTCCTTAACTGGTTTTCCATATTCTCGCGCATCTATTTCAAAAACCTCGCCTGAATTTGTTTTTTTCAACTGCATTTGATGCCCTTTTGATGGTTTGTCTACACCAATAAGCCACGGTTCGGTCAATAAAAGTCCTGTAACAGCCTCTATAAGTATTAAAAAAGAAGTAAACAGACCAATCCATAAATGTAGTTGACGACATATTCTCATAATATTACCCTCCTTGTCATCGTCGTAACAAACGCTTGAGCATAACTCCATTGGCTGATGTTTCCAGGCTGTCATCTAATGGGGTTAGGTCTGCAGGCAGACCCCTGCGCTGTAAAGCAAGCCTGATCAGGTGATCTGTCAGCCGGGGATTTTTCGGAAGCAGAGGACCGTGAAGATAGGAACAAAAAACATTTTTATAACGGGCTCCCTCGGTACCATCCCGGCCATTATTACCGTAGCCGGCAAGTACCCAGCCCATTGGGGCAATCCGGCCCAGAAAAGTCTGCCCCGCATGGTTTTCGAAGCCTGTGACTTTTACCTTCTCCCCGTCTAGGGCTATTTCCACACCCACGTTCCCAATTAATCTTTTCACCCCGGCCTCGGTATAGAAGTCTAAAAGACCCAGTCCGGGGATAATCCGGCCTTCCAGGGTACGGTAATATTGGCCTAACAACTGGTAGCCACCGCAAATGGCCAAGACAACCAGACCTTCCTCGACCGCCGCTTGAAGGAGATCCCGGCGTTTCTTCATATCTCCAGCTATCAGGTCCTGCTCCCGGTCAGACCCGCCGCCAAGGAATAGAAAATCCATTTCCCGGAAGTCAACGGCATCCGCCAGATTAACATGGTGCATCTCAACACTAATATCCCGCCACCAGCAGCGGCGGACAAAAGCCAGGACGTTGCCCCGGTCTCCGTAAAGATTTAACAGTTCAGGATATAGATGGCAAACTTTAATTGAAATTTTCCCTTTTGTCATAACGTTTGTAATCCTTCCCGGAAGCCACACGGCTGGATTAGGTCAGTACCGCCGTAATGTCTTCCACTCCCCGATAGTAACAGTATGTATACCTACTGGTAATATTATTCTATTCTGGTAAAATCCCTTTAAATTATCTAATTAAATTTTAACCGATTATTGTGACTGAATTATGACCAAGCAGTAAACTTTTTTTGAATGTGACACCACATAAAAATAGCATGGCTTCATTCACCATGCCGGCAGTTCTCAATGAATTTTTTACTGAGGCATTTTACCCGGGAGTTTATCAGTAATATCCTGTTTATATGTCATTTTATCTTGTTTCTTATCGATATACAGGTTGCCGTCCTGATCCAGGCTGGCGTAAAACACGTCCTTAAGTGACTGGATGCCCTGCTTATGCAATTCCCCCAGCAGCCAATCCTCGTCCAGGTTGTTTTGCTTTAAATTTTGCTGGATAATCACCCCGTCCACCACTAACTCAGAAGGTACTCCCTTGTACTTGGCCGGCACATTGAGATCCTGAGGAGTGACCGGCGCAACCTGACCCTTCAACAGGACACTCAATTCACCGTTCGGTTCAGCAATGGCATATTCCACATCCGCTATATTAAAAGCATTCTTCTGGCGCAACTGTGAAGTCAAATCATCGACAGTATAGCGCATTTTATGCATATTACCCTCAAGGATCACTCCGTTATGAACCACCACTGTCGGCTCGTCGCTTAATATCTTGTGGACGGGGCGGTACTTCATTCCAACCCATTCTGCAAATACGGTTAAAACAAAAAAAATAAAGCAGCGCGAATACGTATTGCCCAGCCGGTGTTTTCAAATCCGTGGCCAGACTGGCGGCAATGGAACCGATAACAATACCGTTAACCCAGTCGGTTATAGTTAAGCCCCCGACCTGTGACTTGCCGACCATTCTGGTTATAAAAATAACGCCCGCGAAAGTGCCTAGCGATCTTATTAATATTTCCAGGTAATTATTCATAATTTAACGCCCCTTCCAGTATAATCTACAGAAATTAGTTTACCGGTAAGAGTGGCGATTATGCATTTATCACACATGTTTAGCTTTCAACAATAATGGAAAAATTACTAATAGAGGTGAAATAAATGAAAGAATATAAAATTATAAAAAAACTTGAGAAGAGAAGAAAGATGTTTGAGGAATACCTGCGCCAAATTAAAAACCCCGGTAGTAAGCGGGGGGTTCCGGTAAAAGAGGTAGATAAGACTAATCCTGCTGTAAGATAAACAGGCAGGGTTTGCTTTTTTATTCTTCCGCACATACAGTTTTCAAGTACTCTCTAAACCCTTCCGCAAGGTCGGGACGCGCCAGAGCAAACTCCACCACTGCCTGAAGATAACCCAGCTTGTCACCCACATCATAACGGCGACCTTCGAAGGCCAGGCCGTACATGGGCTGCTCACGGCACAACACTTTCAGCGCGTCGGTAAGCTGAATCTCCCCGCCCGCCCCCGGCCCGGTTTCAGCCAAGATCGAAAAAACGCGCGGGTCAATAATATAACGGCCCATCACTGCCAACCGGGACGGTGCACTATGCACAGGAGGCTTTTCAACAAGATCAACAACCCTGAACACCTTGTTCTTTTCCGGCACCGCGTCAATAATACCGTACTTACTTACATCTTCCTGTGGAACTTCCCGGACCGCAACAATTGTGGACTTTAAATCACCGTACAGGTCGATCAGTTGTTTCAGACAGGGTACCCGGCTCCGAACAATGTCGTCGCCCAGAAGCACCGCGAAAGGTTCGTCGCCGACAAACTGGCGGGCGCAATAAATCGCGTGCCCCAACCCCAGAGGTTCTTTTTGCCTGACATAATAGATATCAACAAGCTCGCTGATATCCCGCACCAGTTTCAGAAGATCGTTCTTCCCTTTTTCTTTAAGTTGATATTCCAATTCCAGTGATTTGTCAAAGTGATCTTCAATGGCCCGTTTATTCCTGCCCGTAATAATTAATATATCTTCAATTCCGGACTCAATCGCTTCCTCAATTATGTATTGGATAGTCGGCTTATCGACAATAGGCAGCATTTCCTTGGGCTGCGCCTTGGTAGCCGGCAAAAAACGCACACCCATGCCGGCAGCGGGTATAATAGCCTTTCTGACTTTCATGTTCATACCTTCCCCGGCCTACATTCGAGAGGGCCGCTGTTGTTTTTCGGACTGCGGCAAATAAGAGCCTGTCTTGCCAATCCCGGTAACACCTATCTTATTCGCAGCGATTAAGATAGTGGTTGAAAGCGCCGCTAATAATAGTATAGCCTGTTTTGGCGTAATTAGTGTCAGAACGATCGCGCTCAGGCCGAGGACAATATTTACCGCGTAAATACACAATACCGCCTGGCGGTGGCTAAGCCCCATTTCCATCAGTCTATGGTGCAGGTGCTCCTTATCCGGCTGAAAAATAGGCCTGTGTCCGTAATACCGTCTGACAACGGCAAAGATTGTATCCAGCAGGGGAATCCCCAGGATCACCACCGGTATAATTACTGAGATGAAAGTAGCTCCCTTGGCCAGTCCCATTATTGATAAAACCGCCACGCTGTAACCCAGGAACATCGAGCCTGAATCCCCCAGGAAAATCCGCGCCGGGTAAAAATTGTACCGTAAAAAACCAAATACCGCGCCCGCAAGAATCAAAGCCAGGGCAATAGCCTCCCCCTGGCCCTGTGAACTGCCGGACCTGGTGATCTCGATCCATACGGCCGCCCCCAGAGTTAGAAGAGCAATAAAAGTGGTACCTCCGGCAAGCCCGTCCAGCCCGTCGATCAAGTTAACGGCATTCGTGACTGCTACCAGCCATAATACAGTAACGGGAATACTCAACAATCCGAGGGTAATAAAACTAGTGGAATCAGTGGAAAACGGGTTGGTTAAAAAATCAACTTTGATACCGAAATAAATCACCACGCAAGCTGCCACCACCTGCCCCGCCAGCTTTATCCGGGGTGAAATCCCTCTGATATCGTCGAGCACGCCAAGCAATACAATTAACGAACCACCGATAATCATCCCCGCAGTTTGCCTGGTAACCTCTTGGGTAATAACTACTGCGGCCACAAAGCTAAGAAAGACGGCAATCCCGCCAAGCCTGGGCATGAGCCGCTCATGTACTTTTCTTTTATCCGGACGGTCCAAGGCTCCACATTTAAAAGCCCACTTTCTGACCAGCGGGGTAACCAGCAGTGCTAACCCTAAAGCCAGCAGGATAGCTATTACCGGTAGCTGCACATGAATCCCCCCAGTAAGGCAAGTCCAAACACAATATTATCCGTATTTTATCTCATATCGTCTCAATACGACAATTGCGAAAAATAATAACAATTAAGCTAATTAAATAATTATATATTATTTATATCTTATTACGCCTTATTGCACTGAATTTCGCTAAAATTAGTCTTTGTTCTTTTGCACCATAAACATCAGTTCAGCCTCAGCCGCTATTTCATCCCCCACATAAGCGGCCGCGTAGCTTTTGCCAACCGTACTGCGCAGCTTTAGGACCTCAACCTCAATGCGCAGTTGATCGCCCGGTACCACCTGGCGGCGGAAACGAGCCTTGTCTATCCCGGCAAAAAGAGCTACCTTACCCGCGTACCCTGGCAATTTCAATATTGCCACGGCCCCCACCTGCGCCATGGCCTCAATGATCAGCACACCCGGCATTACCGGAAAACCGGGGTAGTGTCCCCAAAAATAAGGTTCGTTGGCGGTAACATTCTTGATGCCTACCGCGCGTTTGCCTTCTTCTACCGAAATAATCCGGTCCACCAGTAAAAATGGGTAACGATGGGGTAAAATTTCCTGAATCTGATTAATATCAAGCAAGAAGTACACCTCCTCAAATATTATTCAGGTATTCAGAATTCAGGAGTCAGAATTACTAATCAGAAGTCAGAATTCAGTAGGGATTACTGCATTCCTTAAGGGTTTTTAAACCCTTGAGATGAAACCAAAGATTATTCCCCTCCTAGCTCCTGACTTCTAACCTCCTAACTCCTAACGTATATATTCAGTAAACCAGGTGGAGGCGCGGCGTTATCGTTAGCGAACGACTTGCGCAGCGCCGTTAGCAACACCCGGCGAAGCGAGGGTAACCGAACTGCGGCGCGAAACCAGCGGGCAACTTAAGTGGCGAATATGAGTATAAGTAGCTTAGAGGTTTATAGGCTTGATCATAACCAATCTACCGCCGCCTTTGCAGCGCCGCTAGTTCGGTCCGAAGCGAGCCGTGGTGTTGCCGGAGCGGAGCATTGGAGTGAGCGGTGATAACGCTGTGCCTCCACCGCCGGGTTCACTGAAAAGTTACCTCCTGACTAATTACCTCTCATCATTTCGTAATAGAGGCTGGTGATTTCATCCGCCATTTTTTCAGCTGAAAACCTCTTTTCCACTTCCTCCGCGGCCCGCAACCCCATAGTCCGCGCAATGTCAGGGTTCTCCAAAAGAAAAACAACCTTTCCGGCGATGGCCTCCGCGTCTCCCGGCGGGACAAGGAAAGCAGCCCGCCCGTCCTGCCCGGCTATCTCCACCAGCCCGCCCACCGCGCTGGCCACACACGGCTTACCCAGGCACATACCTTCAATCATACTGATTCCAAAAGCCTCAGTAAGCGACGGGACAACCACCACATCCATCATGGCGACAAACTGCGCCACATCATCCTGGTAACCGGTAAAAAGCACGTGCTCACTAATGCCGAGACGCCGCGCGGTATCCTTTAACCCACTGGCGAGAGAACCTGTTCCCACCACAACAAAAAAAACATCCCCCAGTTTATCCAGCACCCTGGCGGCTGCCTCCAGGTAATACTGGTGCCCTTTTTCCGGTTCCAGGCGGGCCACCATGCCTACCACCCGGTTTGCCCCAATTCCCAGCCTTGATTTCAGATCGCTTGAACGGGCCTGCTCCCTGTACTTATTTATATCTATACCATTATAGATCAGTGTTATTTTCCCTTCCGGCACACCATTTTGTATAAGATCTTCTTTTACCGCCCGGCTGACGGCGATTACCCTGCGGCTGGTCAAGCGGTTTAATAATGCTATTGCCCGCTTTTTAATCCACCCTCTGGGAGCATCCCAGTCCATCCGGTGTTTGGTGTAAACGATGCGGGTTACCCCGGCGGCCCTGGCCGCCAGGCGTCCTGAAAAGGAAGCGTGGGTATGCACAAGATCGATCCGGCAATCCTTAACAATGGCGTTTACATCACGGAAAAGGCCGGACAGGCCGCGCCAGCCAAAAGACCGGTCCCCTGTCAAATAGGAACTGGTATAAGTATCAACACCGGCCGCGGCGCACTGCTCAAGCAACAAAGACGCGGGCGGGCAGAGCACGCGTACTGCCAGTCTTGCACGGTCATAATGCTCCAGGAAGGTCAATAAATGCCTGCCGGCTCCACCGATATTGGTATCGCTGATAATATGCAGTACTCTGAGCAACTGACACCTCATCCTCAGTAGTCAGGAGTCAGAATAGGAAAATGGTTTATCGTCTTGAATTATTCTGAATTCTGACTACTGACTCCTGAACTATATGTTCAGTACTTTCTTGTATACTCTGGCTGTTTCTTTCGCCATCCGCGCACTGCTGTAATTCTCAACAATAAACTTTCGTAAAAACACGCCCATATTCCTTTTGGTTTTCTCCGGCAGGTATAAGAATTCTCTAATAGAATCCTCGATATTCTGGACGGTGGCTTGTTTATTGAACTGACGCCCGGTAAAATTATCATTTACAAATAAAGGGAGGCTCCCTTCTCTAATCAATCCCCCGTAACCTTCCCCGCCGGCCAAAATGACATTCTTGCCGCTGGCCATGGCCTCCAGCGCCACCCTGCTTACCCCGACAATCAAGTCGGCAGCCGCCATGATCCGGTTTATGTCGGTGCGGGCGCCCAACAGTCTGACCAAATTCGCGCCCGTTCCGGCGTTTATCGCGCTTGCCCGGTCCGCCACTTTCCCAGCGCATTTCCCGTCGCCCGCGATCAGCAGGCTCAGAAACGGAAATTCGCCGTACAACCGGCCGCAGGCTTCAATAAGGTTAATCGCCACCGGGGCCAGCAGGTCGTCCAGCCTGCTGACATAAACAATCAGGGTTTTATCAGAACCGTTTTTTAGTTCACCTGCAATTTCATCCACCGGTAAAGCCGGATTAAAAGCTTCAATATCTATTCCGTTAGGAATTAAAACAATATCGGATTCCGCCAAACCAAAAAATTTGATCAGGTGTTCTTTTACGTCTGAACTAACGGCAATAGTTTTTTCCCCCCACCTGGAAAGAAATCTTAAAGGAAAGCCTGCTTTGAACATAGCATGGGCGGTAGTGACCATGTGAACTCCGGTAAGCCGCCTGGCCAAATCAGAAACAAATGCCGGAATACGGGCATGCGCGTGAACCAGCGCAACATTTTCCGACGCGATAATCGACCTGATCGCGGTTACTGATCGGAACAGGGAACGGGGCCTTGAATTATCAAGCGGCAACCTGTAATGCCTGATCCCGTAGCCTGCGATTGTTTTTTCAAAAACGCCCCCGCTGGAAGCCATTATCACACGGTATCCAATCTCTTTCAGATGACGCGCCAAAACAACGGCATGTGTTTCCGCGCCGCCGATTTCCAGGCTCATCAGCGTCAATAATACCGTCACCGGCTCCACATCATTATTCCACCTTCACATAGTTTGAACCAATCAGCCGTTTAATTAAAACAGCCATTTCAGCCCTGGAAAGATTGGCAGCGGGCCTTAATGAGCCATCCTCGTAACCCCTTAAAATTCCGGCCGAAACAACCCTGCCCATCGCCGCCCTGGCCCAGTTGGGGATAATTCCGGCATCCTTGAAATCCAACACTGCCTCGTTACCCGCAAAATCGACGGCATGATCCAGAATGACCGATACCTCAGCCCTTGTTACCGGCCGGTTAGGCTGAAACGTCTGATCCGGGTATCCGCTCACCACGCCGCGCGCCACGGCAGCGGCTACTGCGTCCCGCGCCCAGTCGGGCACTCCGTCTTTAAAATTTAGCTGAACTTCACCCGGCTGCCACTGCAACAGCCTCGCCAGCAGGGTAACGACCTGGGCACGGGTAACCGGCTCCGCCGGATGATACGTACCGTCTTCGAAGCCCTTGATAATGCCGGCCTCGGCCAATTCGTTGATCTGATCATTAGCCCAGTTGTTTTCCGTATCTTTAAATAAACTTGCCGCCCGGATAGGCACCTGCACGGTCAGGCCCTGGTAGCTTGCCTCCAGTTTACCCCCGCTACTGTCTTTCCCCGGGGTAAACACGCCGTTTTCCACCGTACCGGTACTGGTGCAAATGGTCACATAGCGGGCTTCCAGAGGTAACACCTGCCCGTCCCGGGTCAATACAGAAAAGGTCAAAGGCACCGTCTGGCCGCTGCCGGCTCTTATGACAGCGGGCTCAACTTGCAAAGCCTTGATCTCATCAGCCCCAATTACATGCACCTTTTTTGTTCCTTTCACAGCGCCTGAGTTGACCTCAATAACCACGTCCCCGCCGCTGCCGGCGGTAAACACCCCATTCACTATCTTCCCGTCCCCATCGGCGCGCCAACTGATATTTGATGGCTGCCACGGGTAATAATGCGTGTCGTAACCTTTTGCTGTATAACTATTGTCGGTACCGGCCAGAACCAGATCCGGGCCACTGATAATTAATCCTGCCGGCTGGCCGGGCGGAGCTGTGTTAAAAATCCCCAGACCGTCGGTTACCGGCCTTTGCCATCCTTCTTTGGGCTGGATAACGGTGGACAACCGCGTGTCACCAAGATGTTTCGCCACCATGGTGGTAGAGCCGCCGCCGTCCAGGTTCAAAGCCGTTTCAACACCCATGGCTACCAGCAATTCGGCTAGTTCTTTCTGTTCCAGGCCGGTGCTTCGACTGCTCTTTTCCACCGCAACCAGATAGAGCAGCTTCCCGTTATCAGATGACGCCACCGCCGTGCGGGAATTAGAACCTTTCAGTTCTTCCTGAAATACAGCCACCTTTCCCTGTTGTACCAGGAAGCTGTTGCTGCCCGTGGAAAGTTTTATTTTTTCAAAAGCCGGGGTGGTTTGATAACTCACTTTGACCCGCGAGCCTACCGGCATGTTTTTGGACATAAAATCCGCGGCTTTACCGTGGCCCCACAGAATATAACCGTTGGCGGGAATCGGCAGCGGTGCGCCGGCTACAACCTGTTTTGTCACAACATTGTTTTCCACTACAGTTTCCACTGCGCCGGGTAGTTCATCGCTGCCGCCCCGGCTGAATTGTCCCCAGTTCCGGTTGTACAAGGTAAGCTGGTCGGTATCTGAAAGCCCGCCGTTTTCCAGGTTATAGCTCAACTTATTCACACCGAAGAGGGAAAAAACAGCTCCGTTGGCGGCCTTTACTTCCCCGCTAAACTTAAAAAAGTCCATCAGCGGGCGCTTGTCCATATCCAGGGCAAAAACCGGCATGTCACTGCGCATAATCGGACTGGATACCAGTTCTCCATCCCTGACGATCATGCCCAGTGGCTTGCCCTGGGCAATGATGAAAAAGCCGCCGTTTATCGCGGCCACCGCTCCGCTGCGCTCGGCCATTTTACTTACCTGCTGGGTGTTTTCCAGCGTCCCGTCCGAACCGATTAAGCCCTCTATTTTTACGTAAGGATTTCTTAAATCAATTTGTAAAACCGTCAGCCTGACCGGGTTTCCTTTCAGGGCCAGCGAGTAATCAATCAAAGTTACACCCTCGCTGATTATTTCCGCCTGCCGGCTTTGAACGCTGAAAAAAGAACCGCGTACCGGCAATTCACCGGCTATTGCACTCGCTGCCGCCACGCAAAAAAGAACGGCAGCGGTTAATAACGACAGGATTATCCTCATACCACACCAACTCCCGCGCTAAACATTTTTGGCCAAAAACTGCATACATATCTAAATTCTATAAGTCTGCCGTATTTCCTGCCATTTATCCACCAGTATCTTCATTAGTAAGTATTACCATCATTGTTACTAGTCTAACATTTAGAATTCAGTAGTCAGTATTCAGAATATTTTGGGATGATAAACATTATTATGATAACCAGCTAAATTAAACGAAAAGCTCTGTTAAACGGTTCAGGTGCCTGAAAGTCACTTGTCTGAGTTGTCTAATATAAGAATAATCCGGTTCAATGAATTTCGCAAACTGGTCCAGGGTAATGTTATCGTCCTCACTGATCCTGCGGATGACCTGGACGCTGTCGGCATATTCGTTCATTCCCCTCCGGGTCGTGGCAAAATACTTGAAGCCAGCTTTACGGGCCATGCGCAGGGACGTAAGATTATATGCCCCGAACGGCCAGGCCATGGTGTCGACCTGCTTCTGCAAGTTGGCTTCGATAGTGGTACGCGCCAGCAAAAAGTCTTCATACAGCCTATCGGCAAATTCTTCCGCTGTTTCACGCCGTCCCAGTTCCGGCATATATGCCCTGGCAATCGTCGCCGGTTTTAGACAAGTCCGCTCGCTGTCGGTATATACCGCGTAGTGCAAATCATACGTATGCGCCTGGATGTCGATCAGGCCGCTCCCTTCCATCTCCCTCATCTCATCCCAAGTGAGCATGGGCGGCGCATCCGGTCCGAAATATTGGTCCCTGTTGGCAATTAAAAAAATTGTGGCCGGTATATTATACTTTTTTAAAATAGGGTAGGCCACTTTATAAACACCTTCATACCCGTCGTCAAAGGTGATCACGAGTGCTTTTTCCGGCAGCTTTTCGCCGTATTGCATATGACTGATTAACTTTTTCAGAGGAATCACCTGGTAGCCGTTATTGTGCAGGAATTCCATTTCCGCCGCGAAGCTGGCCCCGGATGTCTGGCATCTATCGCGGTCGGTGATATTATCCGCGGATATATTATGATAGATCAGTACCGGAACACGTTGGGCATGTTTGGTCAAAGCGGCCAAAACCGCCATCCAGACCGCAAATATCAAGCATACCAGCACAATTCCAGCAACCAGCAAGCGCAGTTTTTTTGCAACCGCTTCCCTTCTCAATCTTTTATGCCTCCCGACCGCTTATGCGTTTTATATTTGATAAAATCCCAAAGCTGACGGGTCTCTTCCACACGCAAAACCGTAAGCGCGACCAGATAGACTACCAGGCCGGTTGCCGCAACCAAACCAACTTGCCCTGCCAGCGCGATCGTCCCCGACGTGGCAGGCAGGCCTATCCAACGGGTCATTGCCTCAATGGCGCCGAACATTGCCAGAGAAGCGAGCATGACAAACAATATAAACCGCCACATCCCCGGCGCCCATATGCCGCCCAGCCGCCGGTTCAAGAAAAAGGTCAACAGGGTCATGTTAACCAGCGCCGCGATGGAATTGGCCAGGGCGAGGCCGCCATGCTGCAGGGGGCCGATCAAAGCCAGGCTGAACCCGAGGTTGACCAGCACGGCCACGCCACTTAGAATCATCGGCGTGCGTGTATCCTGCAAGGAAAAAAAACCTCGCGTCAAGATAAATTCGCCGGCCTGGCCGATCAGACCAAAAGCATAAAAAAACAGGGCTATGGCAGTCATACCGACTGAAACGTCATCGAAAACACCCCGTTTAAAAAAAAGCGTTACCAGCGGCTCCCGCAGCACCAGCAGCACAACTGCCGACGGCAGACAGATCAATACAACCAGGCGCAGTGAGCGGAGCACCCCCTCCCCCAAACCCCGCCAGTCTTTTTCGGCGGCCCTGCGGGTCAGGGCAGGAAACACCGCCGTCCCGACGGCGGTGACAAAAAGGCCCAGAGGCATTTGAATCAGCCTGTTCGCGTAGTTTAACGCCGAAATGCTGCCGATGGCCAAACCGGAAGCCAAATAGCGGTCGATTAAAATATATGTTTCACTGATCGAAAATCCTAGGGTTATCGGCAGCACCAGTTTAAAGATTCTCTTCAGGTCCGGGTGGTTTAAAGCCACTCCCGGACGGAAGCTAAACCCCACCCGGCGCAAGGCGGGCAACTGCACAACCGCCCCGGCCACCCCGCCGGCCAGCACCCCCAGCGCCATCCCGTATACGCCCCAGAGGCTACTCAGGGTCAGGACCGCGATGATCACCGCGAGATTGGATAAAGGCCCGTTCAGGGCGGTGATCGCAAAAATGTTCCTGGCATTGAGCAGACCGCTGAACAAGGAGGAAAGCCCGCTGAAGATCAGGAATGGGAACATCCACTTGGTCAACGATATTGCCAGGTTGAGTTTGTCTCCGGAAAAATCAGGCGCCAGCAGTCTAACCAGCCAGGGAGCCAAGAGTAAACCCAAAGCGGTGGCCACAACCAGGAGCAGCAGCAGCAGGTTAAAGAAAGTGCCGAAAAGGCCCCATGCTTCACGCTCCCGGCCGGCGGCGGCGTATTCTGAATAGATGGGTACAACCACTGTCGACAACGCGCCGGTAAAAAGGTAGAACAAAACAGAAGGAAGCGTAAAAGCCACCAGATAGGCGTCCATGACAGCAGTCGTTCCAAACTGCCGGGCAATAACCATTTCACGTACCAGCGCCGTCAACTTGGACGCTACGTTAAACAGGACGAGGACAATAGCAGCCCGGGCTACCGCCCCGGTAACGAACGACAACGCCAAACGCCCCCTCTAAACATTTTGCTTTACTGCACAGCTAGTATCCAAACCAAAAAGTCAAGTGGCATACCGGACAAAAGTAAAGACGCCAGCCTTGATACACCGCCGTCTATTCGAAAAAATTCGACATAATCATAACATATTTTGTAAAGATGCGCTAGATAGTAAATACCACCTACCTAATGGTTGGACCGGATGCTCAACAGTATTAATTAAACAATATTTTACCACAAGAGAAAAGATTCTCCGCCATGTTGAAAAATATTAAACAAAAAATTTGTTCTTCCAAAATAATTTGCTACTCCAAATGTTGATCATTGAGTCTTTCGCACCCATGTTATAAAATAATTTAAGGCTTGTACCGTATTTAAAGAATTTTAACACCAGCATGACGGGGGGCAAATAGTTGGGGGAAATCCGGGCGGTCGTATTTATAGGCATGAATCCCTGGAATTACAGTGAAATAAATGACTCGGTGCGGTTTTTGGCCGCCGCCTGCACAAAGGCGGACAGTCTGTATATAGAACCTCCCAGGGGTCTCAGGGGAGCGCTAAGCAATCCCGTTTACCTGCTCAGCAACATCCGCTGGCGGCAGGCAATCTACGGCGGTGTCACAGTATACACGCCCCCTCTGGGCTTCGCGCCGGTATTCCTCGGATTGAGGAAATATGCGGACAACTTGACGGCCGCTAAATTTGACCGCATCCTGGAGGGGCTTTACGGACATTCCTGGCGTGAGCAAACGCTAGTATATATTTCGTCCTGGAGTTATACGCAAACTCATTTTATTAAAAGGTTGAAACCCAAATATCTTATATTTCATATTTTGGATGACTCTTTCGCCTTCCCGGAAATAAAAAACAGTCCACGTGTGCTGGCCGGAAACAAGTTATTTTACCAGTATATGATGACCAACAGCAGCGCGGTAATCGCCGTGTCCCCGGAACTGGCCGGCAAGTACTCCGAACTTTACCACCGGGATGTACATGTTATTAAGAATGGTGTAAACGTGGAACATTTCAGGGGGCATGAATTTCCACCAGTACCGGAGATGGCGGATATACCTCAGCCGGTGTTGATGTATACCGGTTCAATAAACTCCTGGGTCGACCTGCCGTTATTAATTAAACTGGCTGACGACAGGCCCGGCTATTCACTGGTGCTTATCGGACATTACTATGAAGGCTCAACCGATACCAGCCAGTGGCAAGAACTGCTCAGCAAACCGAACGTTTACTGGTTAAAGAGCAAGCCTTACGCTATGCTGCCCGGGTACATACAAAACGCGGCGGCGCTCCTGTTGCCCCGGACAAAAGACGAACATTCGCTGGCGTCAGACCCGCTCAAACTATATGAATACCTCTCTACCGGCAAACCGGTAGTTTCCACGGCACTCCCGGCTGTCGGCGACTTCCGTGAATTTGTATATGTTTCAGACATGGAAAATTTTGCCGTCACCGCGGACATGGCGATTAAAGAACATGATCCGGCCAGAGCCCGGCGACAAACCACAATGATGGAAAAACACTCTTGGCCGGCGCGGGTAAAAGAGATGGCTGACGTTTTACTCGCCAACTGCGGAGTAACTTTTATAACTACTCAGGAGTAAGGAGTAAGGAGTCAGAAGTCAGAAGCCAGAAGTCAGAACGAGAGAACACTTTGTTGTCTCGAAATATTCTGAATTCTGACTACTGACTCCTGAATACTATTATTAATTATTATCGTAAAGGTCGGATGCTCTGTCCATGCAAAGCTTATTAATTACATTGGGGGAAAAAGCACTAAATAAAATTACGGCCAGTTGGGCGAAAGGATTTAACACCAGCCTGACAGGTCGTTTAACGCGCTTCCTGCGCGCATCCTACCTAGACAGTTATACCGGGCGGCTGCTGAACCGCGACCTGACCAGGGAAAGCTACACCAACGCGTTGCTGCGGACACTAACCGGCATAGTGGAAAAGCGCTTAAAACTACCGGTGTGGTTTAAGACCCGGCAGCGTGAAATCACTTACGGCACTTTGCTTACACTGGCAATTCTGACTGTACTATCCTTTTTCCTTCTACCGTACAAACAGTCGCTGGTAGTGCTGTTAGCCGTACTGCTTACAGTCGGGACGCTCTACAGAACAGAGGCCGGCGTTTACGCCGCGGCCCTGCTGCTGCCCTTCGCGCCGTTAAAAGCGCTCCTGGCACTGGCGTTGGTGACTCTGGCATCCTTCATTTTAAAAGCAGCAAAAAGCCCTCGCTTCAGCTTTTATCTACCGCCCATATTTATCCCATTGCTGTTATATTTCCTGGTAATGTTCTATGCCACAGTCACTTCGGTTTCATTTCGGGACAGCGCGGGTGAATTCTTAATTCCTGTTACCGGTCTAATTTATTTGTTTGTGATAGTGAATATTTTTGACAGTCAAGAAAAGCTGGACAACTTGATCATCTGTCTGGCCGTCGCCGGCATGATTACAGCAAGCTATGCCGTCTACCAGTTTTATACCGGGGTGAATGCCGTTGAGCTGAAGAAAGAATGGGTCGACTTGACCCAAAACCCGGAACTAAGAAACAGGGCTTACGCTGTCTTCGAAAACCCGAACCTCTTGGCCCAATATTTGATCATGCTGTCAACTCTGTCCCTTGGGGCGGCTTTTGGCACCAAAAAGGCCGGCCTGCGAATTTTCTTTTCTTCGACAACGGCCATCGCCGCCTTTTGCCTGGTTCTAACTTATTCCAGAGGCGGCTGGGTGGCGTTTGTAGCCGCTCTGGTTGTTCTCGCACTATTTAAGAACAAGCTGCTGGTGCAGGTGATGGCTGTAGCGGGGATATTGGCATATTCCGCCTTGCCCGCCTCTGTTACCCACCGGCTTTCTACTATTACTTCTCTTAAGGACACATCCAACTTGTACCGCTTGGACACCTTGCAATCAACCCTGTCTTTAATCAAGACTCACTGGGAAACCGGAGTCGGACTGGGGAGAAAAGCCTTTGCCAGAGTATACTACACCCATATGATTAATTCCAATGTGGTTCCACACTCGCACAACTTGTATTTACAGATAATCAGCGAGTTTGGTATACTTGGCTTGGTGGTTTTCAGCTGGCTGTTCATAGGCATATTCCGCATCGGGCTTAAAATTGGCGCGACAATAAACGCCGGCGTAAGAAATCTGAACGCGGGAGTTATGGGCGCGCTGGCAGGTTTTTTCATTCACTCAATAGTAGACTATTTCCTCTGGTATTACAAGCTGGGGATCTTAATCTGGCTGTTGGTGGCGATCGTTCTGGTGCTTGAAAAACTCGCGGCACAACAGATCAGTTCTGAAAGGATTGAGCAAAATGCATAAAAATGAGGAAAAAGTAAAATTTAACTTTGTCGATGTAATTATTATCTGTGTAATCCTCGCCTTACTGGCAGCCGGTGTATACAAGCTGTTAATTGTTAACAGGGCTCTGGCCCTGCAAAACAGCCATGTCGAATTTAAGGTTTTAGTCGAGAAAGTGCGCTTGCCTTCAGTAGAGAGTATTAAAGAAGGGCAACCCGTGAGGGACGTTCAGACCAACATTCCACTGGGAAATGTTATTAGTAAGGAAGTATCTCCGTATAAAGAGGCCGTACCTACACTCGACGGCAGGGTCGTGCTGGCAGAAGTGCCGGAAAAATATAACGTTATCATCACCATAGAATCCCCCGCCATCGTAACGGACAACAGTATAATGATTGGAAACAAAGAAATTAAGATAGGCGCCCAGATATCAGTTAAGAGCAATGTCTTTTCTTTGACTGGAATTGTTTACGGCGCGACGGTAAAACAGTAAGTAGTCAGGAGTCAGAATGAGAGAATGGTTTATCGTCTCGCGACCTTTGGGCATATAACGCGGCTCATGTTCGGCCCATATAATCGGGGACATTCCTCCGACCTAAATAGGCCCGTTAGGGAGGTGTGTCCCCTTTCCTCAGCCGCTCATTCGCCCTCGGGTTCGGTCAAACTCGGCGCTTTGCGCCTCAAACAGTTCCCTCACTTATCCTCGGGCTCAATCGCTCTTTTTGAANAAGGCCTCAAAATCGCCGCTTATTTATGCCCAAAGGTCACTTATCCACAATTCTTGAAAAGCATAATTTCCTGCTAAGCAATAAAAAAGAACGTCTCTTAAAAGAGATGTCCTTTTTTATTTTTGGACAGTTAGTTTCTATGCTCAAGTTTTTGCCTTTACCCCCGGTATGCCGGGGTTGACTCCTTCTTCAAACTGCGCGGCGCCGGAAGTAGTGTCTGACTTGTCAGATGTCTCCGTGCCCGTACCTGACTGAGTATCCGTTTCATTATCCGTTGTTTTGCCGGTACCGGCAGTCGATCCCGGAACAGCACCTGTGCCGCTACTGCCAGGCGTTATTGTTACCTTGCTACCGGCGGAACTGCCGGAACCGCTTTGTGTACTGCTCTGTCCCGTTTTATCAGTATTCTTATTTCCGGTTGACTTGGCGGTTGACTTGGTCCCGTTCTGACCTTGCTGTGTTTGGGCGCCGGACTGCTGATCCGTCTGGGCGGCAGCGGTCGTTGTCCCATCGGTTTTCTGGGTCACTGATTTTGATTCACCTGAGCCGGCATACTGGCCGCTCAGTGGGGTAGTCAGCACGATATTGGTCTCAGTTTCCCCTTTGAAGAGCTTAGCCAGCATCTGTCTGGCCTCAACCGGGTCCACCCCCCAATAACTCCCTCCATTGATATCAACCGGCCGTCCGGGTAGGGTCTGGGTAACGAAATTACCATCTTCCAGGTTCTTTGAGGCCGCAACCAGTGTATATAATTCTGTCGCGCTTAAGTTGGTCTTCACGTAACGGTTGATTTCAGTGACCAGTTTGGGCAACTTGGTAATGGTGCTGGGCTGAAGCATTTCTTTACCCAGCGCTACTAAAAACTTCTGCTGGTGCTGGGTTCGTTCGATATCCCCCAGCGGGTAATCCCGGTAACGCACGTACTGGAGAGCCTTATTGCCGTCAAGGCGCTGCACGCCCTTCTTCAGGTTAATTTCATAATCTTCGTCCCAGTGATACATATTTTGCTCAACATCGAGAGTGACGCCTCCCAGGGCGTCCACAATGTCCTCAAAGCCGCTGAAGTTGACAAGTACATAATTTTTTACCTGTATCCCAAGCAGTTCCGAAACAACCTTCATGGAAAGCTCCGGCCCGCCGTAGACAGAGGCGCTGTTGATTTTATCCATGCCGTACCCCGGTATGCTCACCCTGGTGTCCCGCGGTATGGAGAGCAGGGCCACCTGCTTGCTTTTCTGGTCGACGCTGGCCAGGATTATCGTGTCTGAGCGGGCCATAGTTTCGCCCTGCCTGGCGTCTATACCCAGCAGCAGCACATTAAGCCGTTCGGCTTTAATAGGGATAGCGGAAGTTCTGTTAGAAGATTCATCAGGTGTAATAAGTGGAATAATTAAATCTTTCACCAGTATACCGCAGCCGGTCAGCACCGTTAACAACAACAGACAGAAAATAACAAAAGGCGTCTTCCTTTTTAACCTTCGCCTGGTTGTCCTCATTCAACTCACCCCATTATAAAAACACTTCATTACCTCACCAGTTATCCGGCTCATCTGTAAAACCCACATATCAATTCTTTCACCTGATAATTTGGGCAAAAAACCGTACTATTACTTCACTGTCACCCCGCCCCGGTACATCACCACAGCCGGTGACCGGGCTTTAATCCCGCGCCCGTCGTCTCTGGGAATAACCAGCAGGTGATTAACCGGCACAGTGCTACCCTCGTGAATATCTGCGCCCGCGGAGACATCCGGAATGCCGTTGCCGGTCGGATCGACTATAACCGCCTGTCCCCGCCTGTGGATAAATTCCGCTCCGGAGTGGCCCAGTAAGACCTGGCCGGTTTTCAACTCAGCCACTTTCCACTGCACATACTGGTCCACATAGCTCTGGGTCACCAGCGGGTCATTGCTTCCGCCCGGCTCGTCGTCCGTACCCGCGAAAGCTGAATAACCCAGAATAGAAATCACTATAACAGCAAGCGAAGCAATAAAAGCTGTTTTAATCCTGTTCATGAACACTAAACCTCCCTGTTATATAGGTTCGACACCGGCCAATCCAATTCCTCCCGCGCCAAGACAACTATAGTAACCGGAATAGCGCTTACTGTTTAGACGTTATTTAGACTGAAGAAGTTCGGCGGCCAGCCGGGCATTTTTTAACGCCTGCTCACGCAAGAGAGCCACCCGCTCGCTGATGCTCGCGCCTATTTTTTCACGGTCTTTTATAACATGTTTTACTCTCAAGGATAGTTTATTATATTCCAGGTCTTCGGTATTCAAACCCGCGGGTAATCCTAGCGATTGTAGAAAACGGTTTACTTTCGGGTCATAGGAGATACCTACTACCGGGACACCAAAGATTGCGCTGAATATCAGAAAATGGAGCCTCATGCCCACCGCCAAATCAAGGTTGGCGGCAACGGCAAGCAATTCCTTATATTTTGTTTCAGATCCTAATAAAAAAGGTTTTTCACGCATCAGCGCGGCCACTTCCCGGCATGCATCAATGTCTACCGGGCAGTGCATCGGGATAAGCAAGACCTGCCAACCTTCCTCCGTCAAATCGTCGGCAACTCTGGCCACTGCTTCCTTATAACCGCTCAAACCCTTCCACTGGATCACGGATATACCGGCTACGGGACCGCTGCCCACGCCAAGCAAGGAAAGGATTTCCTTCCCTTTATTACTGTCTGTCAGGAATGGCTCCAGGCCAAGCACAGGATCCGCGGTCACATGGATCTGCGGGCGTTTGACTCCCATGTCCGCAAGTTCACTTTTTGAATCAGGGTCCCGCACGGTGATTACATTGACATGATTTGCTACCAGACGAACCGACAACCTGCCTACGGCAGTACGCACAGGCCCGATACCTTGAGCATAAAAGAAAACGGGCTTACCAAGAAGCCTGGCCATAGCAACAACGCCCAAATAGTATATAATGCTCTGGGGGCTGGTAACGTCCTGTAAAAGCCCGCCTCCTCCGCTGATTAGCATATCTGCCTCCCGGAGGGCTTTGAAAACCCGCCAGGGATTGTCCCGAGAAACGGAACGGACACCAAACTCCCGGGCTGTATAACCCGGTTCCCGTGAAAGGACAGTGACTTCCAGGCCGGGTATGACACCTCTGAGGGCCTGGAGCATGGCATGCAAGATCGCCTCGTCACCGCTGTTGTGAAAACCGTAATAACCTGAAATAACCACCTTGGGCATAAATAATCCCCCGGGGAAACCAGTTAATTAATTTTTAAGCCTGTATTTCCTGATCACCAGCCAGGCAAATAAAGGCAAAACGGCCTGGCGGCGCCAGCGTGACGGCTCTCTTACCAGGCGGAACAGCCACTCCAGACGCAAGCGGCGGACCCACCGCGGCGCGCGGCGCGCTCTTCCAGCCACAACGTCAAAACTGCCGCCCACACCTATGGCGACAGCGGCTCCCGTTTCCTGGAGATTTTTATCTATCCACCATTCTTGTTTCGGTGCTCCAAGCGCCACAAAAAGCAGGTCGGGGCGGGCTTCACGTATTATCCCCTTCACTTTCGCTTCTTCATTATCTTTAAAATATCCGTGATGGACACCGGCAACGCGCAGGCCGGGGTTATCCAGACACAATTTGGCAGCCGCTTCCTCCGCAACCCCCGGCGCCGCACCAAGTAAAAAAATACGCCAACCTTCCACGGCTGCCCGTTCCACCAGACGCAGCATTAAGTCAATACCTGTAACCCGCTCCGGAACAGGATTCCCGGCCATCCGGCAGGCCCAAACGATTCCCACTCCGTCCGGGGTGACCAGGTCGGCCCGCCTGGCCAGATCGCATAGCTCCACATTGAACTGCGCATGATATAAAAACTCAGGATTAATCGTCATTACCCGGCGCGGCTGACCGGTTCGAATATATTCCTCAACCTGTCTCACCGTTTCTTCAAGATCTAGCGCGTCTATGCCAACACCAAGAAGGTTTGCCTTCATACCTATATAATTCCCTTTTTAAATTTCTATTTTGCTCGCTTTTTTTGTTACTTTTCAGGTATTCAGAATTCAGTAGTCAGAAGTCAGAATGTACATAAACGATAAACCTTTCCTCATTCCGACTCCTGACTCCTGAGTATATATCTTTTTCAACATTTTTAACGTTTCTTTTTACTATTTTACCACAGTATTTAATTAACCTACAATTTAATAAAACATGAGCATTATGCTCACATCAAACTAAAGCCTTGCCGGGCAGCCGTTTATCACCAACACGGCGGGTTACTTTTTCCTTATCGAAGTATTCGAGTAGAGGTAGAGCATACTTGCGGGTGGTCTGCAGAAGGTCACGCAGTTCACCTACCGAAATCTCACCGTTTTGCCGCAGATAGCCGGCAACCTTCTGGCGGACCGCCCTGATGGTTTCGCCGAGAAAGTAAAGGTTTTCCCCCACTTTTACCAGTTCGCCGGTTCTTAAGAGGTACTGCAACAGTTCCAAGCTTGCATTCTCACTCAAGCCTGCCATGCCGGCCAGTTCAGTCCATGACGGGGGCTGAAAACACGCTTCGGCCAGTTCCTTCCGGATCTTCTCAACCATTGCACCCATTTCCCTGTCCGGTCCTGACACAAAAGATGAACAGGCAACCGCCTGAGCCGAGCAACGTACCAGTTTGTCCTTTTCCATGGCGGCAAGCAGAAATTGAAATACTTTGTTGTTCAAGGCGGGAAACTTCCGGGAACGCAGTTCTTCTTTGGGATACCCTTCCCGCAGGGGAAACTCGCGGTGATAGGATTCCAGCATTTGCTCCAGTTCACCGGCCCAGCGCCGGTAAACTTCAGTCAACACCAGGTAAGCTTTTCCATCACCAGGTATTATCTTAACTCTATCTTGATGTGCCAGATGTCGCGCCAGCTCTTCAGTCTCAGAAACTTGTAGGCCTGTCCCGGCAGCCGCGTCAGCCAAATCAGGCAACATGGGGTTACTTTGCAGGTATTGTTCTAAAATCTCGGACGGCGTACCTCTCTCCCTGGTTTCCAGAGCCTTCAGGACTTCGCTGCGAAAGCGCTTGTGCTTGCGCCCCGGCGCCGGGTCAATGATAGTCCCGCCGCCGATTGTCCGCATTGGTGAATAAGACCTGAGCACAAACCGGTCCCCCTTAACTGCGGCCGTCTTATCTTCCAGCTCAAGCTGAGCGTAAGCTAACGCCCCTGGTTCGAGTTCTTCACGGTCCAGTAACAAGACCCGGCCCAGGATTTCACCAGATCCAAGGTAAAAACGTACCCGCGCCCTGTTTTTCAGCGGCCTGGCGGCGCTTTTGAGCAATAATAAATGCACGTCCAGCCGGTACGACGGGGTAAGACTATTCAAACCGGCTACCACGCTCCCGCGACCGATCTGTTCTACCTCCAGGCCGGCCAGGTTGGCCGCCACCCGCTGTCCGGCCCCGGCAACTTCAACTTTTTCACCATGTGACTGGAGAGACCGAACCCGCGCGGTCAGTCCTTGCGGCTGCACTTCCACTGAATCACCAACCCGGATCTCACCCGCTATAAGCGTTCCGGTCACCACTGTACCGAACCCCGTGACGGAAAATACCCGGTCCACCGGCAGCCTGGGCGGGCCGGCTGTGGTTTTTGCCTCTGTTTCCTCAGCCACACGGTCCAGCAGTTCAAGCAAGTCGCCGATGCCCCGGCCGGTCACTGCCGAAACTGTTACCAGGGGGGCTTTCTCCAAAACTGTACCAATTAAAAAATCACGTACTTCTTCTTTAACCAGATCGAGCCATTCCTCATCCACCAGGTCGGCCTTGGTCAGGACAACAACCCCTTTTTTTACCTGAAGCAACTGGATAATATCCAGGTGTTCACGGGTCTGGGGCATTACACCTTCATCCGCGGCAATTACCAGCAATACCAGGTCAAAGCCGCCGGCCCCGGCCAGCATATTTTTAATAAAGCGCTCATGCCCGGGCACATCAACGATGCCTGCCCTGCGCCCGCTCGGCAGTTTGAGGGCGGTAAAGCCAAGCTCGATCGAGATGCCCCGCTCTTTTTCTTCTTTTAACCGGTCAGTGTCCACACCAGTCATAGCTTTTACCAGTGCTGTTTTACCGTGGTCGACGTGACCGGCAGTGCCAATTATCAAGTGTTTCATATCTCAGATCACCTTTCCTACCGCCGCGGCCAGTACTGACATTTCACTCTCGCGCACGGTGCGGACATCAAGGATCAGCCTGCCGCCCTGCACCCGGCTCATCACCGCCGGGTCTCCCCGCATCAGGGCGGACTGCAAGTCGCCAGCCGAAATGGTGTGGGAATCGATCGTTACTACCGCTGAAGGCAGTTCGGCTGCCGGAAAAGCGCCGCCGCCCACCGCTGAAAAGCCCTTATCAACCTCAACTTCCGCCTTGTTTCCCACTGCATCTTTCACAAGGCCGGCCAAACTCTCCGCCTTTTCTTTCAGCAGGCTTGCCGGAGCGGTAAGCATCTGTAAAGTAGGCAGTCCTTCAACAACACGCTCCTCATCCAGGTATTCCCGCAAGGTAGCCTCCAACGCCGCTACAGTCATCTTATCGACCCGGATCGCCCTGAGCAGGGGATTCCGCTTCATCTGATCGATATAACAGCGCCGGCCGACAATAATGCCGGCCTGCGGGCCGCCAAGCAACTTGTCTCCGCTAAAGGTAATTATATCAGTTCCCGCAGCCACTATTTCCTGTACGGTAGGTTCCCCCGGCAGGCCGTAACGGCTTAAATCAAGCAGAGAACCGCTGCCGAGATCCGACATTACCGGCAGGGAAAAGGCACGGCCAACCTCCACCAACTCATTTATCGTGATTTCCCTGGTAAAGCCAATGATCCGGTAGTTGCTGGTATGGACATGAAGCAGAAGCGCTGTATGCTCGTTAATTGCCTTCCGGTAATCATCGGGATAGGTTTTGTTGGTAGCACCGACCTCCACCAGCCTTGCGCCACTCTGGGCCATAACCTCCGGAATGCGGAAAGAACCCCCAATCTCAACTAACTGGCCCCTGGAAACAACGACCTCACGATCTTTGGCCAGCGTGCTCAACGCTAGAAGAACCGCCGCGGCGTTATTGTTCACCACCAGGGCCGCTTCCGCCCCGGTCAGGGTAGTTAAAACCGGCTCCAGTGGCGCATAGCGCGACCCGCGCCGGCCGGTAGTCAGTTCCAGTTCCAGGTTGGAGTAACTGGAGGCTATCTCGTAAACGGCCCGCCTGGCGTTTTCGCTCAAAAGCGCCCGTCCCAAATTTGTATGCAGAACAACGCCGGTAGCGTTGATTACCGGCCGCAGATTGGAACATGCCCGGTTACGGACAACTTCAACTGTTTTTAACACTATTAAATCCAGACAACTGTTTTCATCCATATATTCTTCAACCGGTTCACCCTCCAGGAGCCGCCGGCGCTCACCGGCCAGGGAGGTACGAACGGCCTCAACCACCACACTCCTGTGATAACCGGCCATTAGTTCGGCCACCCTACCGTCCCTGAGCACCTCGTCAACCGACGGCAACAGCCTCAGACCCTGTTTCAACGCTTTGTTGTTCATAAAACCCCCAAAACACGTAAATATAATCTCCTTAACCTTACAATTATATGGCAGCAATGAGCCAAAAGCAAGTATCAGCCGCGTAGAGCCCTTCTTTCCACAAATGGCACGACACATATCTCTATGGTATTAAGAACCTCTGTAAACATTCAGGTTGATGCATTATAATAATTAAAGAAAGGCGCTCCAATTATGTGATCGCTTTTTTATTTATTGTTACAATTCAGGTATTCAGAATTCAGGAGTCTTAAATTCAGAATATTTTAAGACGATAAACCATCTCTCATTCTGACTCCTGACTACTAAGTAGTTACTATTTATTTTTACCGCGGGCAGGAAATGGTAAAGAATTGCCGTATTATTAGTTGCGACCACTTGGATGGGAGGTAAAAAATGATGATTCAAGAGGTGCGGGTGATCACCAAGGCGGGAATCCCCGACAGCAAGGGAGAAGAAGTCCTGTACGAAATAAGCCACGCTTTAGGTATTAACACAGTACAAAAAGTCAGAACCGCCCGCGTTTTCCGCTTTGAAGGCATCGGCGCCGATGACGCCGCCATGCTGGCGCAAAGACTGTTGGCTGAAGACGTTTTCCAGGATTTTATAGTGAACGGCCCGGTGATTAACGACGCCGCCGTTGTACTGGAGGTAGCTTACAAGCCCGGAGTGATGAACCCGGAGGCCGCTTCCATCATGAAGTCCGCGGCCGACCTGGGCGTAGCCGGGTTATTGGCAGCCGACTCCAGCTGGGAGTACGGTTTTTACGGCGAAAATATCACCGGTGCAGATATTGAACGAATAACCTCCAGCCTGCTGGTTAACGCCACAGTAGAGTATGTCGTGAAAGAAAAACCAAAAACCTTGATCATTCAGGGCAAGCCAGGCCGCACAGAAGTGATTCCGGTTAGACAAATGAGTGACATTGAGCTGATTGAATTGAGCCGTGACAAGTTATTCCTAAACCTGGAGGAAATGCAGGTTATCAAAGATTACTTCCGGCGCATCGGCAGGGATCCTACTGACTGTGAGATTGAAACAATCGCCCAGACCTGGTCCGAACACTGCGGGCATAAAACATTCAAAGCCAGGTTGATTGTTGACGGTAAAGAGAAGACCCCTCTCTTGAAACGTTTGAAAAACGCAACGGAGGAGAGCAGACACCCGCTGGTGCTGTCGGCATTCGTCGACAACTCCGGAGCAATGGAATTTTATGACGGCCAGGCTATTTGCGGTAAAGTGGAAACCCACAATTCCCCCTCGGCTATTGAGCCTTACGGCGGTGCTATGACCGGCAGCGGCGGCGTATTCCGTGACATCGTGGGTACCGGGCGCGGCGCCAAAGTACTGGCATCTACCGATATGTTCTGCTTCGCCCGGCCCGACACGCCCGACGAAGACATTCCGGCCGGCTGTCTCCATCCACATTACTTATTGCGCCGGGTGGTCGCCGGGGTGCGTGATTACGGGAATAGAATGGGGATTCCTACGAATAACGGCTCCGTGCACTTTCACCGGGATTTCCGCGCCAAGCCGACAGTTATCGTAGGAGCCTACGGGATCCTGCCGGCGGAATTATGCCGCAAAGGCCGGCCCCGGGCAGGAGACCTGGTGATCGCGATGGGCGGCCGTACCGGGCGGGACGGCATTCACGGCGCTACTTTCTCCAGCGGTGAAATGACCGACCGGACCATCGATGTTAACTCCAGCGCCGTGCAAATCGGCCATCCCATTGAAGAAAAGCGTACGTTTGACGCCATCCTGGCAGCCCGTGACGAGGGCCTGATCAGGGCCATCACCGACTGCGGCGCCGGCGGTTTCGCTTCCGCCGTCGGGGAGATGGGAGCGGAAGTAGGCGCCAGGATCGCCCTTGACCGGGCGCCGCTGAAATACCCCGGCCTGTCGCCGTGGGAAATCATCGAGTCGGAAAGCCAGGAGCGGATGGTGCTGGCGGTGGACCCGGAACATGCCGGGCGGCTCATGGAAATATGCCGGGATTACAATGTCGAGGCCACCGTCCTCGGTGAATTTACCGGAGACAGGTGTTTCTCAGCAACTTACGAAGGCCGGGTAGTAATGAATCTGGAAATGGAATTCCTGCATAACGGACTGCCCCAGCGGGTGATGAAAGCATCCTGGCGTCCGTCCCGCTTTGCAGAACCGCAGGCTGTCCCCACGACAGATTGGGAAGACCTGTACTGCCGGGTAATGGGACACCTTAACACCTGTTCCAAAGAACCGATTGTCAGGCTGTACGACCACGGCGTCCAGGGTACCAGCGCCCTCCCCCCCTTTTCCGGCATAAATGGGGACGGCCCGAACGACGCGGCCATCATAACGCCTATCCTGGGAAAACCGTACGGGATGGTGATCTCACACGGCCTGAACCCCGTGCTGAATATAATTGACCCTTACCACGGAAGCCTGTGGGCGGCCGCCGAGGCGGTATCCAACGCGATAGCATCCGGCGTTAACCCGCGCGATCTGGTGCTCATGGATAACTTTATCTGGCCCTTCCCCGACGAAGAACTGCTGGGCGCCCTGGACCTGGCTGTTGACGCCTGCGTGGACTTCGTCCGCGGAACGGGGATGCCGTTTATTTCGGGCAAGGACAGCCTGTCCAGCACCTACCGGGGCAAAGACGGAACGGTGATTAAAATCCCTCCGATCCTGTGTATCTCAGCCTTCGGACGGATACCGGACGTGTCCCGGACAGTGTCGGCCGATTTCAAAAAAACCGGCACTCAGATCGTCCTGGTAGGGTACCGTAATACCGCTGAAATGGCCGGATCTGTTTACTATGACTTGCTCGGTCATATCGGCAACAACCTGCCGAAGCTCAATCCCTCCGCGCTAATGCGGGTTTTCGAGGCTGTTTACGGCGCTGTAAACTCAGGAAAAGTCCTGGCCTGCCACGACATCAGCGAAGGCGGCGCGGCGGCGGCGCTAGCCGAGATGTGCTTCGGCGGCGACATGGGCGCTCAGGTAATAATACCGGAGGATGAATCAGCCGAGAACTTCCTGTTTAACGAAACAGCCGGCTGCTTCCTGGCAGAAATTCCTGCCGGCAGCAAGCCGTCTGAAGTCTTCGGCGATGTACCCTGCCAGACAATCGGCAAAACAACAGCCGGTAAAGTTATATCAGCCGAACAATCGGGAAAGACCCTTTTCGAGACCGGGCTGGACAAGCTGAAAGCAGCTTGGCAGCAGCCGATGAAGGAGGTGTTCCGCCAGTGAAAAAGCCGCGTGTATGTGTTTTAAGAACGGACGGGATCAACTGCGACGAGGAAATCTATTACGCCTTTGAGAAGGCCGGGGCGGAAAGCCAAATGGTGCATGTCAACCAGCTAAGAAGCAAAGAAGTGCAACTGGCCGGCTATCAAATACTGGCCTTGCCCGGCGGTTTTTCCTACGGTGACGACGTCCATTCGGGTAAAATCCTGGCGGTTGAACTAACTTCCTTCCTGAAAGAGCAACTAAACGAGTTTGTCGCCTCCGGCAAACTGATGCTTGGTATATGCAACGGCTTTCAGGTGCTGGTGCGCACCGGACTGCTCCCTGACCGGAACCTGGGAAAAATTGAAGCTACCCTGACAGTCAATGACAGCGGTCACTTTGAATGCCGCTGGGTCAAACTGCTGGTTGAACCCAGTCACTGCGTCTTTACCCGCGGCATGGATGGCTCGCTGATAGACATCCAGGTGGCCCACGGCGAAGGCAAGTTTTATTCAGACCAGTCTGTTATTGAAAAAATCGAGAGCGGCGGCCAGGTGGTATTCCGCTACGCCAGCGCCGACGGTAAACCGACGGCGCTTTACCCGGCCAACCCGAACGGCTCACTTAACGCCATCGCGGGGATTTGCGACTCAACGGGAAGAATTATGGGCATGATGCCTCACCCGGAGCGGTACGTGGAAAAAACTCAACACCCGAACTGGCGCAGGATGCCGGAAAACACCGTACCCCACGGCCTGGCTATCTTTAAAAACGCTGTGGAGTATGCGCTGCAGATGTGAATATGGAAAAAAGACCCCGGCACGCTATTACATACAGTGCCGGGGTTAGGGTCTTTTCTTCAGAAGTAGTCTGAAAAAACATACGTACCGGGACGCGTTATCGCCTGTCCAACGGAATGTAATCACGCCGCTTTGAAACGCTCTTATATGCCGGCCGGATGATTTTTCCGGAATTTACGATTTCTTCGATACGGTGCGCGCTCCATCCGGCAATCCTCGATATGGCAAAAATAGGCGTGAACATTTCAATCGGAATGCCCAGCATTCTGTAAACAAAGCCCGAATAAAAATCAACATTTGCACTTACACCCTTATACATTTTACGGTACTTGCCTATTACTTCCGGCGCCAGTTTCTCAACTTTCAAATAGAGATTATATTCATCTTCCAAACCCTTTTCTTTTGCGAGCCGGGCAACATGTTCCTTGAAAATAACGGTCCTTGGATCAGATATTGAATAAACAGCGTGTCCTATACCATAAATCAGGCCTGTACGATCAAAAGCTTCCTTATTAACTAATTTAACAAGATAGCTTTCAATTTCTTCATCATCATTCAAATCCTTTATATTTTGCTTCATATCTTCAAACATTTGAACAACCTTGATATTGGCGCCTCCATGCCTGGGCCCCTTAAGCGATCCCAGGGCCGCAGCGATTACAGAGTATGTATCCGACCCGGATGAGGTCACAACATGTGTAACAAAGGATGAATTGTTACCCCCACCATGCTCCGCGTGAATTACCAGGGCGAGATCAAGCAGTGCTGCCTCAAGTTTTGTAAATTTGCTGTCTGGTCTAAGCATGTGCAGAATATTCTCAGCAGTGCCAAAATCCGGTCTCGGGCTGTGAATGTACAGACTATTGTTTCCATGGTAATGAGAGTAAGCCTGATAACCATAGACCGCAAGTAACGGGAAACAGGCAATTAGCCTGATACATTGTTTTAATACATTTTTTACAGAAGTGTCGTCGGCATTATCATCAAAACTGTATAAGGCCAGTACGCTTCTTGCCAGTACATTCATCATATCCTTGCTCGGCGCTTTCAAAATCATGGCGCGGTTAAAATCTTCAGGCAGCTTTCGATATTCGGAAAGAAGCCGCTCAAAACTCATTAGACTATCTCTGTCCGGGAGTTCTCCAAAAATCAACAAATAACAAGTCTCTTCAAAACCAAAGCGACCATCTTTCAAGAAACCGTCTACAATATTGTTTATATCGATACCCCTGTAAATTAATCTGCCCGGAACAGGAATAGTTTCATTTTCATCAATAATATAAGCGTGTACCTCGCCTATTTCCGTCAGGCCGACAAGCACACCCTTGCCGTCTTGATCACGGAGCCCTCGTTTTACGTTATATTTACTGAATAACTCGGGGTTGATCAAGCTGTTTTTTTCAGCTATGCAACTTAATTGATTAAGTAACTCTTCCTGGTTATACCTTTCCATAACATAATACTCCCCATTTGATAGTATTGAAGCCATCGGCTAGCTAAGATCCCATTTCTAAGTCCATTACGCTTAATTATACACAATTGTGAAACTAAACACAATATCATTGATTACCATAATACATAATACATTCCGGCAGTGTAATATCCGCCGGTTTTCATTGACCACCTTTTTAATTATCTCATTTCAAGGAGTGCGCCCGGAATAAAGAGGAATAATAAAAGAGAAAATAGAAGCGAAAAAATAAACGGAGGTAAAATACTTTTTGATAAAATATCTTTTTTACGCTTGTGCGGTTTTTCTGGCCGTTTTTTTCACGGGATCAGGCATACAAGCATCCTGGGCGGCAAACCCAATGCCGGAAAGAGTCAGTATTATTGTCGATATGGACAGGTTGACCCTGACCCTTTTCGACGGTGGGGAGCCATTTCGCCAGTTTCCGGTTGCCATGGGTAAATACGAAACACCAACCCCGGTCGGCAACTGGGAAATCGCCTCTCAGGACACCAACCCGCCTGATGTCATGGGCACACGCTGGCTTGGGCTCAATATACCATATGGTCAATACGGCATCCACGGCACAAACGCTCCCCACAGCATCGGCAGCTTCGCCAGTCACGGCTGCATTAGGATGCATAACGTTCATGTTGAGGAGATTTTCCCTTTCGT
>Ga0067045_1027648_pt1 | contig 75573 bp, 73 predicted proteins | sample TerdegcTABiofilm_FD_59184 | JGI IMG/M metagenome (GOLD analysis project Ga0067045, IMG submission 59184) | Combined Assembly of (Gp0054472, Gp0054536) Wastewater bioreactor microbial communities from Singapore -Terephthalate degrading... | reverse complement strand
GCAATATGACCTCGGATATGTTGATCTCGAGGCAAGGACACTACAGACTGTAGACAACCCGTTCGGGGCGAAAGTGTAACCTATCTCTCCGGAACAGTCTGTTACCTATGTGTCCGGGCCGGACAAAAGTGGGGATGGTGGGCCCGGCAGGACTTGAACCTGCGACCAAACCGTTATGAGCGGTCCGCTCTAACCAACTGAGCTACAGGCCCCACCGGGATGTCGTTTAAGGGCCGCGGGCTTGCCACGCAACGGCCTTCTTCGGCAGACAAGACAGACAAACCCAATTCTAGGGCAAATGAGGTCACTCACCATGAAACATGCAACTTTGTCTGCCATCGCGCTGGCTTTCGCCCTCGCGCCTGCTGCCTGCGCGCAGGGCGCCGCCGCCTACACAGCACCTGCCGGGAGCACGCAGATGGGTCACCCCAACTCTATCCAGCCTGAAACCACCCTTCAGATTTCCGCAGAAGCCCGCGTCGACCGGGCGCCGGATATCGCCTTCATCACGGCGGGCGTCACTGAGGAACGCGCGACGGCGAAAGAGGCGATGGCCGCGCAGTCTGCGGCGATGAACGGCGTGTTCGAAGCCCTGCGGGCCGCCGGTATTGCCGACCGTGACATGCAGACGTCGGGTCTCAGCCTGCAGCCGCGTTACGATTATGTCGAAACTGCCGGCCGCGACGGGATGAAACGCGGCGTACAGAAGCTCGCCGGCTATGTGGCGTCGAATCAGGTGACCGTACGCGTGCGGGATCTGGCCCGTCTGGGCGATACGCTCGATGGTCTGGTCTCGGCGGGCGGCAACACGCTTTCGGGCGTCAGCTTCGCGATCGATGACGACAAGGAAGTGCGCAATGAAGCGCGCACCAAGGCAATGAAAGACGCGATTGCCAAGGCAGAGCTTTACGCTTCCGCGGCGGGCCTGCGCGTCGCCCGCATCGTGACGATCAGCGAGGGCTATGAGTACAGCCCGCAGCCGATGCCGCAGATGGCGCGCATGGCGATGGCTGACGGCATGATGGAATCAACCCCGGTTGCCGGCGGTGAAGTTGGCGTCACAGCGAATGTCAGCGTGCTGTTCGAACTGACGAAGTAAAGCGGATGAGGGCAGGCGTCCTGACGCAGTCAGGCGCCTGCTTCGCCTCAGACATAGCCCTCAGCGAGCAGATCTTTCATGTCGATCAGGCCGAGCGGCTTGCCGGCCTCGTCTACCACGAAGGCGTTCGATATGCGGTTTTCGCTGAAGCTCTTGATCACCGTCATCATCCGCGCGGCGGGATCGATGGTGCGGGGGCGGGGCGTCATCACCTCCAGCGCGCCGGCCTCGGTCCGGCCTGCCAGCATGGCGCGGCGCAGGTCGCCATCGGTGACCATGCCGATCAGCTGGCCATTTCCATCGACGATGCCGACACAGCCCTTGCGCCCTTCGGACACGGCGATCACCAGCTGCGCAAAGCTCGCATCACTGCCGGTCAGCGGCAGAGGATCCGTCTGGTCATTTACATAATCACCCGCCGTCTGAAGCGTGCGCCCCAGCTTGCCGCCGGGATGGCGGGAGCCGAAATCTTCCCGCGAGAAGCCGCGCCGCGCCATCAGCACGATGGTCAGCGCATCGCCAAGCGCCAGGGCCATCGTGGTTGAAGACGTCGGGGCGAGGCCATTCGGGCAGGCTTCGGGAACGGTGGGCATTTCCAGCAGCACGTCGGCATAGCGGCCAAGCGTCGATTCGCGCGCGCGGGTCATGCCGATGAGGGGGATGGCGTTGCCCTTGCAGTAGCGCAGCAGATCGATCAGCTCACGGCTTTCCCCGGAATAGGAAATGGCGATCACGACCGAGCCCGGCACAATCATGCCGAGATCGCCATGGCTGGCTTCGGTCGGATGCAGGAAGAAAGAGGGCGTGCCGGTGGAGGCGAGGCTGGCGGCGATCTTCTGGCCGATATGGCCGGACTTGCCGACGCCCGCGACGATCACATGCCGGTCGGTGGCGAGGATGGTGTTGACCGCCTGCTCCATCGACGGGCCAATGGCCTGTTCCAGCTTTTCGAGCGCCTCCCGCTCTGTGCGGATGACATTCCGGGCGAGATCGAGATCGGATTGTGTGGTCAAGGCAGGGCAACTCCGCACACCAGGCTGGTCAGCGGCCTTGTCCTAGAAATAGACCCTGGCTTCAAGCCCCGCAGGCCAGCGCCCCGGAGGGCGCGGCCATGATCAGCGGCGCAGCTGGCGGCGGGTATAGTCCGACACCGACTTGCCGGCAGCGGCCTTGGCGGCCTGGCGGGCTTCATATTCAGACACCGAAATACCATCGAAGGTCAGAGCCGGCAGGATCTGCGGGGCGCTGGCAGGCGCGCTCACAGAGGCCTGCGTCGGGGCATAGCTTGTGACCGACAGCGTATTGGGCACGTCATAGTCCGGCGTATCGGTGATCTGCGCGGTCACTTCGGCGGCGGCAGAAGCCTGCTCGCTGGCATCACCTTCGCCCACTTCCACTTCGACTTCGCGCAGCATGGAGACAGGCTGCTTGCCGTTGTTCTCGGCGAGGATGGCGCTGAGCGGGCGGCCGTTCAGCATCGGCTCGGCGGCGGCGTTGGGGTTCAGCGGCGTGGAGAGCGACGCGAAAGAGACGAGCCGCGCGTTCGGGTCGATCACTTCCGGTGTCTGGCCGATCGAGACGAAGGCCGATTCGACAAGCTCGGTGACATGGGCATCGCGCGACTTTGCCGAAGCGCCGCCCAGCATGATGGCGATGATGCGGCGCCCGTCCCGTTCGGCCGAGGTCATCAGGTTGAACCCCGAAGCGCGGGTATAGCCGGTCTTGATCCCGTCCACCCCATCGACAGGGCCGATCAGATTGTTGTGGCTCTTGTAGGTCATTCCGCCCCAGCTGAAGCGCTGGGTCTGGAAGTAATGGTAATAGTCGCCGTGATTATCCAGCAGGGCATCTGCCAGGATCGCCAGATCCCGCGCGGTGGTCAGCTGCGCCGTGTTGGGCAGGCCGGACGCATTGCGGAAGGTGGTGTTGGCAAGGCCAAGCTCGCTGGCTTTGTCCGTCATCTGATTGGCGAACTTGCGCTCGGACCCGCCGAGATGTTCGGCAACGACAACGGCCACATCATTGGCGGATTTGGTGACGAGGGCGAAGATCGCATCCTCGACGGAAATGGTGTCGCCGGCTTTCAGGCGCAGGTTCGAAGGCGGCTGCGCAGCGGCGTTGCGCGAGACCTTCATCTTGTCCTTGAGGCTGACTTCGCCGGCATCGATGGCGTCAAACAGCAGATAGAGGGTCATCACTTTGGTGAGCGATGCTGGGTAGCGCGGATCGTCCTGGTTACGTGCGTGAAGCACTTCCCCGGTATCTGCATCAACGACGATCGCGGCATATTTCTCAGCATGCGCAGCCGGCGCTATGACGGCGGCGGTAATGGTTACTGAGGCGGCGATGGCGGACCCGCGGAACGCACGGGACCAGACTTCTGCTGCCATAGGCGGCACCCTCCAGAACTAAACACGCCCCCCGGACCATCCAGGACCACCCTAGATTCAGCCAATTCTATTGACCACTGCTTAACGCAGGATGAGCAGCTCAATGTTTTGTAATTTCCAGCTGCGATGCAAATCCCATGCAAAATGATTAATGTTGCGGCGCACAAAATTTATTGCGGTCGCGAAGGGGGTGTGCTATATAAAGCACAGTCCACGCCCCCCGTATAAAAGGATGTCCCCATGGCTAAGACGACCACATCTGCCTCCCGCGCAAAGGCTGAAGCCCGTCCGACCGAGGCTGCCACCAAGAAAATCGAAGCCGGCATGGACACGCTCGCAGGCTTCGCTTCCAAGTTTTCCGAATACACCGAAGACGGCGTCAAAGCGCTGAAAGACAGCGCCGCTGTTTCGAGCGAGACGATGCGCGAAATCGGCAGCCGCAACATGAACTTCATGACCCAGGCGATGGAGCAAGGTGTCGAGCTGACCCAGGCGTTGGCCTCGGCCCGCGACCCGCGCGAACTCTTCGAAATCCAGTCTGGCTATGCCAAGTCGATGTTCTCCGCCTACACCGCAGAAGTCACCGCTCAGGCTGAACTCTGCATGGGCGCCTGGCGCGAAGCCGCCAAGCCGTTCATGGGCCGTCTGGCGAAGTAACATCCCGATCCGTTTTCCGGCTCCGGCGTTTCCTCCCAACGCCCGGCAGTAGAGTGGAAGCGTAGATTAGAAAGGCCGGGCCGGTTGGTCCGGCCTTTGGTCTTTTCGGGCCATGGTTTGCCCCCGGCCAGAACCGATCTATGGTCGGCGGGAATCTGCGTCTGGGGGAAGCCGCGATGATACAGGACCGTCAGGGAAACAGTCTGCCGGGCGCAAGCCCGAAGGCAGCCGAACTGTTTGATCTTTCCTGCCGCCGCTTTGCGCGGTTCCGGGGTGATCCGGTGGCGACGCTGGATGATGCGATTGCCGATTCGCCCGAGTTCGGCATGGCGAAGATCGCCAAGGCCTGGATCTATGTGATGTCGACCGAGCCGGGCGCGACCGCCGGCGCGCGGCGCATCCTGCGGGACATCGAGAAGGAGCACCCCGCCCCCAGCGAGCGCGAGGTGGCCCATATCGAGGCGCTGCAGGCAGCCACGGTGGGCAACTGGACCGTGGCGGGGCGCGTGCTGGACATGTGGTCGGCCTTCCATCCGCGCGATTACCTTGCCCTGCTGGCGGGACACCAAATCGACTTCCTCACGGCGAACGCCCGCAATCTGCGCGACCGGATCGCGCGCGCGCTGCCCGCCTGGGAGAAGGTGCCCGAGCGATCGTTCCTGCTGGGCATGCTGGCCTTCGGTCTTGAAGAGGCGGGCGATTATCCCCGCGCCGAAGCGGCCGGGCGCGAAGCGCTGGAGAAGGAGGCCGATGATGCCTGGGCCCATCATGCCGTCGCGCATGTGATGGAAATGCAGGGCCGGGCCGAGGAGGGGCGCGATTTCATCCGCCGGCGAAGGGCGCACTGGGCCCAGCCGGACAGTTTCCTGAAAGTCCACAATTGGTGGCATCTGGCGCTCTGCCATCTGGAACTGGGCGAGTTCGAAAGCGCGCTGCAGCTTTATGATGACGAGATCCGCGCCGGGGAAAGCACCATCGCGATGAACCTGGCGGACGCCGCCGCCCTGCTCTGGCGGCTGCAGGTGATCGGCGTGGATGTGGGCGAACGCTGGGACGAGCTGGCCGAGACCTGGACCCAGCATGCCGATGGCCGCTGCTATCCCTTCAACGACATGCACGCCGCCATGGCCTTCATCGGGGCGGGCCGCCGCAATGACGCGCTCGACCTGCTGGTCGCCGCCGAGGGCGCAGAACCTGGGGAAATGCGCGACTGGATGGCACAAACCGGCCGGCCTGTGATCGAGGGACTCGTCGCCTTCGACCGGGGACACTATATGGAGGCCGCCGAGCTGCTTTTCCCGGCGCGCCAGATCTACGGCACCTTCGGTGGCAGCCATGCCCAGCGCGATGTCATCGACTGGACGCTTACGGAAGCTGCCATCCGTGGCAAAATCCATGGGCTAGCCGACTCACTGATTGCCGAGCGCCTGTCTCTCAGGCCCGGCAGCCGCATCAACAGGGCCTTCCAGGCCCGCTCGAAAAAGGAACATTGAAGACGCCCGCCCGTCATCCATTCCTGCCGCCACCTGACGCCGGGGCCCCAATGGAGCGCTGCCACGAAAGCGTGCAGAGCTGGATTTAGACGGTAAATGCATCTTCAATCTCTCACAGGAACGTATATCTTGATCAGCATGAGCAGCGATTTCGACCCGGTCCGGATGAATGGATCATCGAACTCCGGCAGCCCAGGGGGCAGCCAGCCGGGGGACGGGGATGGCACAGGCTTTGACCTGGCCACTGAAACGCGGATCAAGACCAAGAAGCCGTCGCTCTACCGGGTACTCCTGCTGAATGATGATTACACGCCGATGGAATTCGTTGTGTTCATCCTCGAGCGGTTCTTCAACCGCTCCCGCGAACAGGCGACCCGGATCATGCTTCACGTCCATCAGAAGGGTGTGGGGCTGTGCGGGGTCTATACGTATGAGGTTGCCGAGACGAAGGTAGCCCAGGTGCTCGATCTTGCACGCCGACATGAACATCCTCTCCAGTGCGTCATGGAGAAAGAAGACTAAGCCACTATATACAAACAACAGGCCACGTTCACACATACCCCCGGAAGGCTTCATCCCTTGCCACGTCTCTCCCCCTCTCTCGAAACGGCCCTCGAAAAGGCCCTCACGCTCGCGTCTGAACGCGATCATGAGTATGCCACGCTCGAGCATCTCCTTCTGGCGCTCACAGATGATGAGCACGCCCGCGAAGTCATGGGGGCCTGCAAGGTAGATATAGAGGCCCTGCGCGGAGACCTGACCCGCTATATCGACGAGGAGCTGTCGAGCCTCATCGTCGATGACAGCGAAGGCCGGGTGCAGCCGACCGCCGCGTTCCAGCGCGTCGTACAGCGCGCCATCCTGCATGTCGAAAGTTCCGGCCGGGAAGAAGTGACGGGCGCCAACGTCCTCGTCTCGATCTTCTCCGAGCGCGAAAGCCATGCCGCCTACTTCCTGCAGGAGCAGGACATGACGCGGTATGATGCGGTCAATTTCATCTCCCACGGCGTCGCCAAGCAGCCGGGCATGTCGCGCCCGTCTACCCCCCGCGGCGCAGAAGCTTCAGAGGAAGAACCGGTGAAGCAGGGCCACGAGGCACTCGACACCTATTGCGTGAACCTCAACGCCAAGGCGCGCGCCGGCAAGATCGACCCGCTGATCGGCCGCGATATGGAGGTTAACCGCTGCATTGAGGTGCTCTGCCGCCGCAACAAGAACAACCCGATCCTCGTCGGCGACCCTGGCGTCGGCAAGACGGCGATTGCCGAAGGCCTCGCCAAGCGCATCGTCGATGGCGAAGCGCCCGAAATCCTGGACGACGCCATCATCTGGTCGCTCGACATGGGCGCCCTGCTGGCCGGCACGCGCTATCGCGGTGATTTCGAGGAACGCCTGAAATCGGTGATGAAGGAACTCGAGCAGCAGGAGAAAGCCATCCTGTTCATCGACGAGATCCACACAATCATCGGCGCGGGCGCCACCTCGGGCGGCGCAATGGATGCGTCCAACCTCCTGAAGCCTGCGCTTCAGTCCGGCGGCCTGCGCTGCATGGGCTCGACGACCTTCAAGGAATACAAGCAGCATTTCGAGAAGGACCGCGCGCTGTCCCGCCGCTTCCGCAAGATCGATGTGGTGGAGCCGACCGTTCCGGACACGATCAAGATTCTCACGGGTCTGAAGTCGAAGTTCGAGGATTTCCACGGCCTGAAATACACCAACGACGCCATCAAATCGGCGGTCGAGCTGTCGGACCGGTACATCACCGACCGCAAGCTGCCCGACAAGGCGATTGATGTGATCGACGAGGCAGGGGCCGCGCAATGGCTGCTGCCGGCATCGAAGCGCAAGAAAACGGTGGGCGCGCGGGATATCGAGGCGGTCGTCGCCAAGATCGCGCGCATTCCCCCCAAGCAGGTCACGTCCGACGACGCGGCCGCGCTCAAATCGCTGGAAAGCGATCTCAAGCGGGTCGTGTTCGGCCAGGACGAAGCCATCGAAGCGCTCTCGGCCTCGATCAAGCTCGCCCGCGCGGGCCTGCGCGAGCCCAACAAGCCGATCGGTTCCTACCTGTTCACCGGCCCCACGGGCGTCGGCAAAACAGAAGTTGCCAAGCAGCTTGCGTCCATCATGGGCGTGGAAATGCTCCGCTTCGACATGTCGGAATATATGGAGCGCCATACCGTCAGCCGTCTGATCGGCGCGCCTCCGGGCTATGTCGGGTATGATGAAGGCGGCCTGCTCACCGATGGCGTGGATCAGCATCCGCATTGCGTGCTGCTGCTCGACGAGATCGAGAAGGCCCACCCGGATCTCTTCAACATCCTGCTGCAGGTGATGGATAACGGCGCGCTGACCGACGCCAATGGCCGCAAGGTCGACTTCCGCAATGTCATCGTCATCATGACGACCAATGCGGGCGCTTCGGACGCTGCGAAAAACTCCATCGGCTTTGGCCGCGGCAAGAAGGAAGAGGAACAGGAAGAAGCGCTCAAGCGCATGTTCACGCCGGAATTCCGCAACCGCCTGGACGCGATCGTCACCTTCGGCGGCCTGACGCCGGAAATCATCGACCGCGTGGTGGAGAAGTTCATCCTGCAGCTGGAAGTTCAGCTGGAAGACCGCAATGTTTCCATCGAGGTGTCCAAACCGGCGCGCGAATGGCTGGCCAAACGCGGCTTCGATGCCGAGATGGGCGCGCGGCCTCTGGCCCGCACGATCCAGGAATTCGTCAAGAAGCCGATGGCGGAGGAACTCCTCTTCGGCAAGCTCCAGAAGGGCGGCGTGGTCCAGATCGATCTCGACAAGAAGGCCGAGGAACTCACCTTCAAATACATTGCCGAGCCGCCGAAGAAGAAAAAGCCGACCAAGGACGAAACCGAGGAACCGGCAGCCTGATTTCTTCGGCGCGTCCAGATGCAAAAAGGGCCGTCCCATCGGGGCGGCCCTTTTCGTTTGGGGCTGGGGTCAGCCTCAGAGGCTGGCGAGCAGGTCCGCCCAGTCTGCCGCGCTAAGGGCGGAGGCGACCAGCGCGATCAGCGCCGCGAAAGAGACCGTCCAGACAAGGCCGCGCAGGTAAGGCACGCCCATCGCATAGAGCGGCAGATAGACAACCCGCGCCCCGGCAAAGATGAGGGCAGAGATGCGCGTGGCCGCTGTGGAATGATCCATCAGCGCCAGAATGATCACGACGCCCAGGAAGAAGGGCAGCGTTTCATGCAGGTTGCGCAGTGCCCGCGTCAGCCGGCCCAGCAGCAGGGAATCCGGCTCGGCCGGCGGCGCGTCCTGCGCGGTGTTGGCATAGGGCACGCCGTGGACGCGCCGGAATTCGATTGCCTGCAGGAGCACCTGCACCAACCCCAACGCAATCACGATCAGCGCCGCCAGTAATTCAACAGTCATGGAACCTCCCCCGTCTGACATTGTTGTGGGCTGAACCTGCGCCCGCCCGCGCCGCCTGTCAAAGCGCGCCTTTGGAGGCTGACGCATGGTCAGCCCTCGCAAACGGGCCCAAACCGGCTAACGTTCCGGGCAAAAGAACCTCGGGAGGAATGAATATGGCCGCCAGCGTGCAGGGAAAATGCGATCCGAAATTCGCGAAGGTGCGTGAGGAATTTGAGCGCAATTTTGCCGCGCGCGGCGAGGTGGGCGCCTCGGTCTGCCTGTCGGTGGACGGGCAGACGGTGGTGGACCTCTGGGGCGGCATGGCCAACCCCGAAACCAGCGATCCCTGGCAGGAAGACACCGTCTCCATCGTCTTCTCCTGCACCAAGGCGGCGGTGGCCACCTGCGCCCATATCCTGATCGACCGGGGGCAGCTCAATCCCAATGCGCTGGTGAAGGACTACTGGCCGGAATTTGCCAAGAACGGGAAGGAAAAGACCACCGTTCAGATGATGCTGAACCATGAGAGCGCGCTGCCCACGCTGCGCGATCCGGTCAAGCCCGGCGGCTTTGCCGATTGGGACTATATGGCCACCCGCATGGCGGATGAGGAAGCCTTCTGGGAGCCGGGCACGCGCAACGGCTATCACATGATCAATTTCGGCTGGACGGTGGGTGAGCTTGTCCGCCGCGTTTCCGGCAAATCGCTCGGCACGTTTTTCCGGGAGGAAGTGGCGGAGAAGACCGGCGCGAAATTCTGGATCGGCCTGCCGGAAAGCGAGCAGGTACACATCGCCCCCATCCGCATGTATCAGCCCCAGCCGACCGATCAGCCTACGGAATTTACCATCGCGCTGATGACGGACCCCAATTCCATCCAGCACAAATCCTTCCTCAACACCGGCGGCTGGGATTTCAATGACCGCAAGGGGCAGGCCGCAGAGATTGGCGGGGGCGGCGGCCTCTCCAATGCGCGCGGGCAGGTGGCGTGGTATACGGAGCTTGCCACCAATTCCGGCAAGCTCGTCTCGGCAGATCGCCTTGCCGCCATGGGCCGCGTCACCACCGCCACCCAGCGCGACGCCACGCTGCTGATCCCCACCCGCTTTGCCTCGGGCTATATGAAATCGATGGACAATCGCGGCCTCAATCTCGGCCCCGGCACCAGCGCGATCATGGGCGAGGCCGCTTTCGGCCATGTCGGCGCGGGCGGCTCAATTGGTTTCGCTGATCCCGAAGCGCGCATGGCGTTCAGCTACACCATGAACCAGATGGGCGGCGGCCTGCTGCTGAACGAGCGCGGCCAGAGCCTGATCGACGCGGCCTATCAGGCGCTCGGCTATCGCACGAACACGCCCGGCGCCTGGGTGCGCTGAAGCGGCTTGATTGGCATTTTTCCGGAGACTAGTCTTCCCGCATTGATTGCGGGAGACGCGGGTGATTTTCAGGGCTTTGATGACGGGGCTGCTGATAGCGGCGCTGAGCGCGCCGCCGGTACTGGCGCAGGGGAGTCTGCCGGACGTGGAGCCTCGTCCTGTCCGGCCCCCCATGCCCTCTTACCCCGTGGGCGCTGCCCGCGTGATGCTGCAGGGGTATTGCGAGGTTGAGTTTTCCGTGGATACGCGCGGGCGCACCAGCAACATTCATCCGCGCTGTTCGCATCCGGAGTTCTGCGCCAGCGCGACAGCGGCGATGGAAGAAGTGCGGTTCATGCCGGGCCGGCGTGATGGCCGGATCGTTCAGCGAAACAATGTCGTCTATCCGCTTGAATACCGGATTGAGGGTATGCCGGACCCAATCCCAGACCGGACAGAGCTCAAAGGATGTGTGGACCCGCTCGTTTCCTGACGGCCTCAGAGCGGCGGCGGTTCCCGGTCCGTCGGTATGAGGATCATCACGACCGTTGCGGCGACCGCCGCCAGCGCCACGACCAGCACGAGGGGTTTGGTGAGCGACTGGGTGAAACCTGCGGTCACCACCGCTGAGCCCCAGGCAAAGCCGACCGCCACGCGCTTCACTTCCGGGCGCACGGCGCGGCGCTCCTCGAAGCGGCGGGCTTCCTGAAGTGCGGTCTTGAGGATCGGGATGCGTTCCAGCCAGCGTGTCATCCGCTCGGACGAGCGCGCAAACGCCCACAGCGCCACGATCAGGAATACGGTCGTCGGCATACCCGGCAGGATGGCGCCGATAATGGCAAGGCCGGTGAAGATCAGGCCGACCAGAATGAGCAGCGGCCGGGTCATGAAGGGGCACGCCCGCAGCAGTGGCGGGGCTTGGAGGACATCAGGAAAACGAGACCGGCAGGCGCTCAGACAGCCAGCCCTCGGGGGCTTCCATGCCGCCCACCACATTGTAAACCTGCGTGAAGCCCACCGCGCGCGCCTGCGCGGCGGCTTGGCCGGAGCGCTGGCCCGAGCGGCAGATAAACGCTACCGGCGCGTCAAAGCCGCCAGCGGCCTGCATCACCTGTTTCAGAAAGTCCTTGTCCTGAAGGGTGATGCGCTGCGCCCCCGGCGCAGTTCCGGTCTGGTGCCATTCCTGCGGCGTGCGCACATCAATCAGCGTGATCTCGCCTGCGGCCAGCTTGTCATGCGCCTCGCGCGCCGAAAGGCGCTGCACGGGCGGCGCGTTCCGGTCGCTTCCCTTCAGGGAAAACATCGAAGCAAGGATCGACTGGATATTCATCGCTGCGTCAGCCAGCTCCCCCAACCGTCAGGGAACCGACTTTCAGCGTCGGCTGGCCCACGCCCACGGGCACCGACTGCCCGGCCTTGCCGCACAGGCCAACGCCATCATCCATGGCAAAGTCGTTGCCGATCATCGTCACATCGCGCAGCACGGTCGGCCCATGGCCGATCAGCGTGGCATTCTTCACCGGGGCCACCACCTTGCCATTCTCGACAAGGTAAGCTTCCGTACACTGAAAAACGAAGTTGCCTGAGGTGATGTCCACTTGTCCGCCGCCGAAATCCACTGCCCAGAGGCCGCGCTTGATCGAGGCGACGATTTCCTTGGGATCCTTGTCTCCGCCCAGCATCACGGTGTTGGTCATGCGCGGCATGGTGGAAGCTTCATAGCTTTCGCGGCGGCCATTGCCGGTGGGTGCCATACCCATCAGGCGGGCATTCATCCGGTCCTGCATATAGCCTTTGAGGATGCCGTCCTCGATCAGCACGGTGCGCTGGGTCGGCGTGCCTTCGTCATCGAAGGAGAGCGAGCCGCGGCGCGCATCAATGGAGCCATCATCAATCACGGTGACGCCTTTGGCGGCCACCTGCTGGCCGATCTGGCCGGAATAGACGCTGGTGCCTTTGCGGTTGAAGTCGCCCTCCAGGCCATGGCCGACCGCTTCGTGCAGCAGCACGGCGGGCCAGCCCGGGCCGAGCACCACTTCCATCTCCCCTGCCGGGGCGGGAATGGATTTGAGGTTCACCGAAGCTTTCTGGATGGCGCGGGCCACCATGGCTTTCCAGCGCTCGGGCGCGATCCACTCGTCATAGGCCGCGCGCCCGCCCGCGCCGGCGCCGGCCGATTCGCGCCGGCCGTTTTCTTCCAGCGTCACCGATACGTTGAGGCGCACCAGCGGGCGGATGTCATGGAAATGGGCTCCGTCCGGGCGCAGGATGTCGATCTCGCTATGGCTGCCCGATAGCGAGCAGGAGACCTGCACCACGCGCGGGTCGGCCGCGCGGGCAAAGGCGTCGATCTCGGCCAGCAGGTTTGTCTTGTCGGTAAAGGCCGGCGCCAGCGTCGGATCGATGGGGGCATAGAGGCGCCGGTTGGTCGGCTGAGGGCCGGTGGCGAGCTTCCCCGAATGGCCGCGCTTGGCCTGGGCGGCCGTGTCCGCGGCGCGGCGGATGGCGTCCAGCGTCAGCTGCGAGGCATAGCCCTGGCCCTGTGCTTCGCCCGCCACCACGCGCAGGCCAAAGCCCTGATCGGTGTCATAGGCGGCCGATTTCAGCCGGCCATCGTCAAACACGAAGCTCTCCGAGCGCGAGCGCTCCACATAAAGATCGCCATCATCGGCGCCGCGGGTGGCCTCCGCCAGAATGTCGGCAGCGGCTTTCAGGTCAAAAGGCAGGGGGGATTGGGTCATGTTCCCAAGATGCGGGCTTCCGCGTCTGCGTACAAGCCTCAGCCTGCGGGTGGGGCAGGCGGAAAGACGGCCAGGGCCTGCTCGGCCACCGCCAGCAGCGTTTCCCGGCTAAACCCGGCCTTCGCCTGCATGGCCATGCCATGCAGGACGGCCATCACGAATGTGGCGAGGGCCTCTGGGTTCGAAGTTTCGGGCAGATCCCCGTCTTTTCTGGCCTGTACGAACCGCTCCCGCAGCATCGCCTCGCCTTCGGCCCGCGCATCGATCAACGCCTGCCTCACCGGCTCAGCTTCATCAGAGCCCGCTTGCGCGCCGTTGATCATCAGGCATCCGGTGTTCTCCGGAAATGCGGTATTCAGCTGGATTGCAGCGCAGAATATCTTTGTGGCCACTTCCCGCGCGGTCGGCAGGTTCATCGCCTCAGGAAAATAATCGAGATACCGCTCCTGATAGCGATCCAGGGCCTTCCGGAAGAGGGCTTCCTTGTTGCCGAAGGCCGCGTAGAGGGCAGGCCGCTCCACGCCGGTGGCTTCGGTCAGGTCGGTATAGGAGGCGCCTTCATAGCCTTTGCGCCAGAAGACGCAGAGCGCCGCATCGAGCGCTTTCTCCACATCGAATTGCCGGTGGCGTCCCATTAGCTCAGCTCAACTCTGTTATCATAACGATCATTACAAAATAGATTGACCGCGTCCCATCTCATATCATACCAGACGGTATCGTAACAATCGTTACGAAATAATCATCGGGGCTGCAACTGCGGCCCCGAACACGAGAAGGATATCTCATGTCGACGAAACTGAAGGGCAAGGTTGCCCTGGTCACGGGCGGCTCGCGCGGGCTTGGCGCGGCCATTGCCGAGGCGCTGGCCGATCAGGGCGCAGATGTCGCGATCAGCTACACCGCCTCGGCGGCGAAGGCTGAGGCCGTGGTCGAGAAACTAAAGGCAAAGGGCGTGCGGGCGCTGGCCATCCAGGCTGATCAGGGGGATCTGGCCACGGCCGGGCCGCTGGTCGATCAGGTTACGGCGCACTTCGGCAAGCTGGACATTCTGGTCAACAACGCCGCCATCGCCGTTCAGGGGCGCACGGTGGACGATCCGGCGCTCGAGACGGCAGAGTATGACCGCCAGTGGCAGGTCAATGTCCTGGGCGTGGTGGCCCTCACGCGGGCAGCGTCCCGCAAGCTCTCCGATGGGGGGCGCATCATCTTCATCGGCTCGGGTCTTGGCAGCAAGGTGCCGTTCCCCGGCGTGGCCGACTATTCGGGCACCAAGGCGGCGATTGCCGGCTATGCCAAGGGCGTCCAGCGGGATCTGGGGCCCCGCAACATCACGGTGAACGTGGTGCAGCCGGGCATCATGCTGACCGATATGGGGACCGCCGCCGCCGGCAAGCTGCCGGACTCCGTAATGGATGCCCACCCCATCCGCCGCGTGGCCACCGTTGAGGAAGTGGCCGCCGCCACCGTGTTCCTTGCCGGGCCGGACGCAGGCTACATCGCCGGCAGCATCGTGGATGTGTCGGGCGGTTTCCTCGCCTGAGGCGGGGCCGGGTTCAGGGCGGATAGTCAACATCCGCCCTGAGCGTTTCAGTTCGTCACCACCGTGAACCGGGCGAGCTGGTCATCTGTCGGCGTGTAGTCCGGCTTGAGTTCCTTCGATTTGACGAAGTCGTAATAAGCCCCTTCCACATCGCCGGTACGCTCGCGGGCCAGGCCGCGATTGTAATAGGCGGCGTAGAGGTCGGACGAATCGAGTTCGATGGCCTTGTCCAGCGACACCAGGGCAGAGTTGTAATCCTGCTTGAGGATGTAGGCGGCGCCCTCGTTCAGCCAGGTAGGGCCGGAGTTTGGCGAGATGCGCTTTGAGGCGGCATAATCGCTCAGCGCCGCATCCAGCTTGCCCTGCCGCATCCGCAGAACACCCCGATTCGTGAAGGTGGCGGCGCGATTGGTCAGATTGAGGGCCTCATGCTCCAGGGCCCGCGTGCAGAGTTCTTCCGCAGCCACCTGGCTGAGCAATCCGTATTTCGCCGCTTCGTAACAATCCTTAGCCAGCCCGCCACCGATGACGGTTACCTGCGCGGTGGCCGCAGGGGCCAAAACGGCCAGAAGGGCCGTAAATACAACTGTACGGACCATGTTTTCCTCCCGTATTTCGTTGTAAGAAGAGTATAGCACTCTGCCCCCGGCCGGGCGATGCGCTGCGACAATTTTGAGCGAGGAAAACGCTGGGGTTCCCAGCGCGGCTGGTATAGTTAGAGGCCAAATTGAGACGAATTGGGGTTGAATCCGTGCGACACATCCTTGCCGCCCTCTCCGCTGCCATGCTGGCCGCACCGGCCTTTGCGGCCGAGCCTGTAGACGGCGCGATCAACATGCAGCCTGCGGCGACGCGAATCGCTGAGCGCGTTCATGAGTTCCACAATGTGCTGCTCGTGATCATCACGGCCATCACGCTGCTGGTGCTGGCGCTGCTCATCTGGATCGTGGTCCGCTATAACCAGAAGGCGAACAAGGTTTCACGCAAGTTCAGCCACAACACCACCATCGAGATCGTGTGGACGGTTGTGCCGGCGCTGATCCTGGTGGGCATTGCGGGCCTCTCCTTCCCGAACCTGTTCTATCAGAACGTCACGCCGAACCTTGGCCAGATCGTTGCCACCTCCAAGCAGCTGCTGGCGGAGGGCAAGTCGGCCGAGCATCAGGCCTTCACCAAGAACTACTTCCCCGATGCGGCGGAAGAGGGCTTCGTGAACGTCAAGATCCAGGGCAACCAGTGGAACTGGACCTACACCTATCCCGATATCGTCGATGAGACGGGCGAACCTGTGGAATTCGTTTCCAACGGCATCCATAAGGGCCGTGCCTCCGATCCCACCGATGGCCTGCGCCTGCTGTCGACCGACTATCCGATGGTCGTTCCGGCAAACCGCTATATCCGTTTCTACACGGCGGCCGCTGATGTGATCCACTCCTGGGCCGTGCCGGCATTCGCCATCAAGGTGGATGCCATCCCCGGCCGCCTGAACGAAGGCTGGTTCCTCGTGCGGGAGCCGGGCGTCTATTACGGCCAGTGTTCGGAACTCTGCGGCGTTGACCATGCCTACATGCCGATCGAGGTCCGCGTGGTTCCGCAGGCACAATTCGATGCCTGGGCTGAGCTGATGAAGGCTGGAGATTTTGACGGCGCCGCCGCTTCGGTGAGCCAGATCGCTTCGGCTGAAACCGAAACCAAATTCGCTTCTAACTAAGTTCCGAGAGAAAGAGCCTTTCCCATGCCTATGGACGAAGTCGCCCTCGATCACGGCCACGACAGCCACGATCACAAACCCGGCTTTTTTGCGCGCTGGTTCTTCTCCACGAACCACAAGGACATCGGTACGCTGTACCTCATCTTCTCGCTGATCGCGGGTATCGTCGGCTATTCGCTGTCGGGCCTGATCCGCTGGGAGCTTGCTGAGCCCGGCATCGGCCCGATGCTGTGGATCCAGACCACCTTCTTCGGCCTGGAAGGCGACGCTGCCGTTGCCGCGGCCAAGCATTTCTACAACGTCGTGATCACCTATCACGGCCTCGTCATGATCTTCTTCATGGTGATGCCCGCGCTGATCGGTGGCTTCGGCAACTGGTTCGTGCCGCTGATGATCGGCGCGCCGGACATGGCCTTCCCGCGGATGAACAACATCTCGTTCTGGCTGACGGCGGCTGCCTTCGTGCTGGCCATCCTGTCGATGGTGGTTCCGGGCGGTTCTGCCGGTAACGGCTTCGGCGGCGGCTGGACCCTGTATCCGCCGCTCTCCGGCTCGACCGGTCACCCCGGCCCGTCGATGGACCTCTTGATCCTGTCGCTGCACACCGCCGGTATCGCCTCGATCCTCGGCGCCATCAACTTCATCGTCACCATTCTGAACATGCGCGCACCGGGCATGACGCTGCACAAGATGCCGCTGTTCGCCTGGGGTATGCTGATCACCGCCGTCCTGCTGCTTCTGGCTCTGCCGGTGCTCGCTGGCGCGCTGACCATGCTGCTGACCGACCGTAACTTCGGCTCGCAATTCTTCGTGCCCGCTGGCGGCGGCGACCCGGTGATGTTCCAGCACCTGTTCTGGTTCTTCGGCCACCCCGAAGTGTACATCATGATCCTGCCGGCCTTCGGCATCGTCAGCCACATTGTGTCGACCTTCTCGAAAAAGCCGATCTTCGGCTATCTCGGCATGGCCTACGCCATGGTGTCCATCGGCGTGATCGGCTTCGTCGTGTGGGCCCACCACATGTACACGGTCGGCATGAACGTGGACCTGAAGGCCTACTTCGTGGCCGCCACCATGGTCATCGCGGTGCCCACCGGCATCAAGATTTTCTCCTGGATCGCCACGATGTGGGGCGGCTCCATCGAGTTCAAACTCCCGATGCTCTGGGCCATCGGCTTCATCTTCCTGTTCACCGTGGGCGGTGTGACGGGCGTGGTGCTGGCCAATGCCGGTGTCGACCACACGCTGCACGACACCTACTATGTGGTGGCTCACTTCCACTACGTGCTGTCGCTTGGCGCCGTGTTCGGTCTCTTCGCCGGCTGGTACTACTGGTTCGAGAAGATGTTCGGCATCAAGTACAACAGCTTCCTCGGCGGCCTGCACTTCTGGCTGATGTTCATCGGTTCGAACGTCCTGTTCTTCCCGCAGCACTTCCTGGGTCTGCAGGGCATGCCGCGCCGCTACATCGACTATGCAGATGGCTTTGCCACCTGGCACCACTGGTCGTCGATCGGCTACGCTATCACCCTCGTCGCCACGCTGATCTTCTTCGTCTCGCTGGCCGTTGCCTTCATCCAGCGCCGCAAGGCCACCGTGGATGCCCATGGCCATGGCAACCCCTGGGGCGAAGGCGCAACGACGCTGGAATGGACCCTGCCGTCCCCGCCGCCGTTCCACCAGTATAACGAACTGCCGGTGGTCACGAACAAGGGCGGCCACTAAGCATTCGCCAGGCCCGCCGCACCGGGCCGAACAATGAAAACCCGGGGCGGCCCTCGCGCGACCAGCGTGCGGGCCGCTTCGTTTAGATGGCCGGAGAGAGGCCCGGAGATGACTGAGCTGACCGCGCAATCCGAGCAGAAGCGCCCCGCCACGGCGGCTGACTATGTGAACCTGATGAAGCCCCGCATCATGATGCTGGTGGTGTTCACAGCGGTCGCAGGTCTGGCCGCTGCCAGCGGCATGACGGGCGTCACCATGCACCCGGCCATGGCGGCGATTGCCGTGCTGGCCGTCGCGCTCGGCTCGGGCGCGGCAGGCGCCATCAACATGTGGTATGACGCGGACATTGACGCCGTGATGAGCCGCACGGCGACGCGGCCGATCCCGTCCGGCGCCGTGCCGAAGGAAGAGGCCCTTGCCATGGGCCTCATCATGTCAGGCGTGTCGGTGATGCTGATGTGGCTGGCGTCCAACTGGCTGGCGGCCGGGCTGCTGGCTTTCTCGATCTTCTATTACGGCGTCATCTACACGATGTGGCTGAAGCGGGCGACGCCGCAGAATATCGTCATCGGCGGCGGCGCAGGGGCCTTCCCCCCGGTCATCGGCTGGGCGGCGGTCACCGGCAACACGCCGCTGGACGCCTGGATCCTCTTCGCCATCATCTTCTTCTGGACCCCGCCGCATTTCTGGGCGCTGTCGCTGCTGGCGCACAAGGAATACGCCAAGGTCTCGGTGCCGATGCTGCCCGTCACGCATGGGGCAAAGGCCACGCGCCTGCAGATCCTGATCTACACGCTGGTGCTGATTCCCGTCTCGCTCAGCCCGCTGGCGACCGGTCTTGGCGGCTGGATCTATGCCGTCACCGCCGGCGTGGGCGGCCTGGTCTTCCTCGTCTGCGCGCTGGCCATCCTGCGCTCGAAGGCGGGGGATGACGGCGCCCCGGGGGCAGACATGAAACTCGCCCGCAACACATTCCTCTTCTCGATTCTCTACCTCTTCGCCCTGTTTGGCGCGGTGCTGGTGGAGCATGCCGCCGGGCTGCATTTCCAGGTCATCGGAGGCTGATATGGAAGATCCGACCCTCAAGCCGGACGTGCGCCGGATGACGCCGGAAGAACTCGCCGCCCGCAAGAAGCGGAACCTGTGGCTGGGTCTGGCCCTTGCCGGTTTCGTCGTTCTGGTGATGATCACCACCATCATCCGGCTGGCAACCGGAACAGGCATTTCGGGGCGGATGTAATGGGTCTGTCGAACGCAAGGATCGGTCTGATCGCGGGCGGCTTTGCCGCTGGTATGCTGACGCTCGCCTTTGCGGCAGAGCCGCTTTATTCGGCTTTCTGTGAAGTGACCGGCTTTGGCGGCACCACGCGGGTGGCTACCGAAGGCCCGAAGGAAATGCTCGACCAGACGGTTGAGGTCCGCTTCGACGCGAATGTGGCCGATACGCCGCTGAAATTCCGCGCGCTGCAGGGGCCCCAGACAGTCCAGATCGGCCAGCATGGCCTGGCCTTCTACGAGGTCACCAACCCGACCGACCGCGAAATCCGCGTCATCGCCAGCTATAATGTGACGCCGCACCTGGCGGGGCCGTATTTCAACAAGCTGGAATGCTTCTGCTTTTCTGAGCGCGTGATCGCGGCCGGGGAAACGCGCAAGCTGCCGGTGGTCTATTTCATCTCGCCCAACATGGTCGAAGACCGGGTGGCGAAGAATCTCGAAACTATCACACTCAGCTACACTTTCTTTGACAGTGGCACGTATAACGGGCCGCGCACCGAAGTGTCCGGACCTGTGCCTGCAGCGGCGCCTGCCGCGCCGGCGGGCGGGGGTGCGGCAAATCCGGCCACGCCGGGCTGAAACAGTTGCGAAAAGGCGCGCGCAAGCGATAAACAGCGCCAAAGTATTGTGGCGATTCCGGAGGGGATTGAGAAAATGGCCGGCGGCGACGTCAAACACGATTATCACCTGGTGAACCCCTCGCCGTGGCCGCTCCTCGGCTCGCTGGCGGTCACCGTTCTCGCAATCGGCGGTGTGACCTACATGAAAGGCCTGTTTGGCCTGGCTGAAGGCACCTGGTGGCTCATGGCCATCGGCTTTGCCATGGTCATCTGGGTCATGTTCGGCTGGTGGGCAACCGTCATCAAGGAAGGCCGCGTGGGCGATCATACGCCCGTGGTCGAGATCGGCCTGCGCTATGGCATGATCCTGTTCATCGCCTCCGAGGTGATGTTCTTCGTGGCCTGGTTCTGGTCCTTCTTCGAATTCGCCATCTTCTGGGATGCCCGCGTCGGCGCGCACTGGGATTCGGCAAACGCGCTGTTCCAGGAAGGGCTTGAGCGCTTCAAGCAGTTCCCCCCCGAAGGCGTCACGATGTTTGACCCCTTCCACCTGCCGCTGATGAACACCCTCGTCCTGCTGCTCTCGGGCACCACGGTCACCTGGGCCCACCATGCGCTGGCTCATGGCAACATGAAGAGTGCAAAGCTCGGCCTGATCGTCACGATCCTGCTCGGCCTTGGCTTCACCGGTCTTCAGGTTCTCGAATACAGCCACGCGGCCTTCTCGTATGACGGCACGCTCTATGGCTCGGCCTTCTTCATGGCCACGGGTTTCCACGGCGCCCACGTGGTGATCGGTACGATCTTCCTGATCGTCTGCCTGATCCGCATGTATGCCGGCAACCTGACGCCGAAGAAGCATCTCGGCTTCGAATTTGCCGCCTGGTACTGGCACTTCGTGGACGTGGTGTGGCTCTTCCTCTTCGCCTTCGTCTATGTGGCTCCGTGGCTCATCCACGGCGGCAGCGGCCACTAAGTCTCTGCGCCGTCCCAAGGGGCGGTAAGGGATGACACAATCTGGCCCGCCGGTGTTTCAGCGCTGGCGGGCTTTGTCTTTCCGGGGACGTGCTTGTCCCGATTTGTCCTGGATCTGACCGATGATGTTCCGCCCCTTACCCGTCATGACCGTGCTGAGCGTGATCGCGTTCGCCATCCTGATCATGTTCGGCAACTGGCAGTGGGGGCGCTATGCGGAGAAGATGGCGCAGAAGGGTGCCGAGCCGGACTGGGCCGAGATCGCCGGCACCACGCTGCCGGGCACCGAGAAGATCGTCTATGCCTATGCCGATGGTGACGCCGCCTGGCGGCAGGTGACCGCGTTCGAGACAGCAGAGGGCATCCTCTTCCTGCCGCTGACGATTACCTATTCGATCGAGCCGCCGCCGGTGAACCCCGCCGGCGAGCCCCAGACGCTGACGCTGCGCGGCCTCTGGCATCCGCCCCAGCGGCGCAACGCGTTCACCACAGAGGATGATCCGGAGAAGGGCATCTATTATGCGCTGGATCCGGAGCGGCTGGCCGCCTCGCTGCCGGCGGATCTGGCGGCGCGGGTGATCCCCCGCGTGTTCGAGCCGGAAACGCTGATCCGTGCGGACTATCCGGCGCCCCAGCCGGTCGCCAACCCTCTGCTGATGCCGGGCGACAGCGCGCGCCTGCCGCCAGAGCGGCATTTTGGCTATGCAATCACCTGGTGGGGCCTCGCCATGGCGCTCGCCGGTGTGTATCTGGCCTTCCATTACCAGCGCGGGCGGCTGCGCTTCAGGCGGGAGACGAGGAAGTGAAGTATATCTCGACACGGGGTCAGGCAGAGCCTGTGGATTTTGCCGGCGCGTGCCTTGCCGGTCTTGCGGCCGATGGCGGCCTCTATGTGCCTGAAAGCTGGCCGCAGATTGCGCCGGCTATACCCGGCGAGCCCTATGCCGAAACCGCCGCGCGCATTCTCTCTGCCTTTGCCGGCGACGCCATCCCCAAGGATGTGATGCGCCAGCTGTGCGAGAAGGCCTATGGCCGCTTTGCCCACCGATCCGTGGCGCCGCTGACGCAGGCTGGCCCCGGCCTCTGGCTGATGGAGCTGCACCATGGGCCGACGCTGGCCTTCAAGGATGTGGCGATGCAGATCATCGGCCAGATCTATGACTATCTCCTCGGCCTCTCGGGCCAGCGGATGACGGTGACCTGCGCGACGTCCGGCGATACCGGCGGGGCCGCTGCGGGCGCGTTTGCCGGGGCGAAGAATGTGCGCCTGGTGATCCTGCATCCTCATGGGCGGGTCTCGCCGGTGCAGCGCCTGTTCATGACGACCACGGGCGCGGAGAACGTCCTCAACATCGCCGTGGACGGAGACTTTGACGACTGCCAGTCGATGGTGAAATCGATGTTTGCCGACAAGGCGTTTGCTGCCAGCATCGGCCTTTCGGGCGTCAACTCCATCAACTGGGCACGGATTGCGGCGCAGGCGGTCTATTACGCCACCGCCAGCGCGCAGCTCGGCCACCGGGCGCTGCGCTTCGTGGTGCCCAGCGGCAATATGGGCGACGCGCTGGCCGGCTATGTGGCGGCCCGCTGCGGCCTGCTGCCAGGGGGCCTCGAAATCCGCTGCGCGGTGAATGAAAACGACACGCTGGCCCGGGTGTTCAACACCGGCCGGATGACCCGCCAGGCCGCCGTGGCAACGCCCAGCCCGGCGATGGACATTGCCGTGCCGTCCAATTTCGAGCGCCTGCTGTTCGAAGTGACGGGGCGCGACGCCGAGGCTGTGCGCCGGACCTATGAAACCTATGCCCAGGCGGGCGAGGCAGAGCTGCCGGAGACGGCCAGGGCGCGCCTCTCCTGCACCGGGCTTTCCGCCGCTTCGGTGAACAATGCCGATACGCTGGCCGAGATGGAGCGGTTCCGCACCGAGACCGGCTGGCTGATCTGTCCGCATACGGCGGTTGGCACGCAGACGGCACGGGGCCTCAAGCCCTCGGATGCGGCGGCGACCGTGGTGCTGGCAACGGCAGCGGCGAGCAAGTTCCCCGAAACGGTGAAGGAAGCGACCGGCGAAGACGCCCCGCTGCCGAGCCGCTGCGCCGAGCTTCTGGGCCGGGGCGAAGTGTTCGAGCGCTTTGCCTCTGATCCGGCGGCGGTGCGCGCCCGCATTGCGGCCTTCGCAGGCTAGGCCGGGCCCATGGCGTTTGTGCCGCTCGATACGGTTATCGCGGCAGAGCGGCTGGTGCTGATGACGCCGCGCAAGAGCGACTATGAAGACTGGGCCGCGCTGCGCACGGTGAGCCGCGCCTACCTTGAGCCGTGGGAGCCAAGCTGGCCGGCCGATGCGCTGAGCCGCAAGGACTGGCACCGGCGCGTGACCGCCTGGACCAAGGCCTGGAAAGCGGGCACGGGCTATGTGTTCCTCATCCGCCGGCTGTCTGACAATGCGCTGCTGGGCGGTGCCTCTCTGACACAGGTGCGCGGCTGGCCGGCCAACAGCGCCAGCCTCGGCTACTGGATGGGCGAGCCCCATGCCGGCCAAGGCTATATGAAGGAAGCGGTGAAAGCCCTGTGCACATGGGCGTTTCCGATGCTTAACCTCGCCCGGATCGAGGCGGGGATCGTGCCGGAGAATGACCGCTCCCGCGGGGTTCTGGAAGGCACGGGATTTGCTGAAGAGGGACGGGCGAGCGCATACCTCGAGATTGCGGGCGTGCGCCGAGACCATATCCTTTTCGCTCTCGTCAGGGGCGATATTCGCCGCTAGGTAACGAGAACACATGGCAAAACGCACCCCCAAGGAACCCCAGGGCAGCTGGCACTGGCGCGGCGAGGCTGGCCGCCTCCTCATCGAGGCGCAGACCGGCACGCTGTTATCGGATCTCTCCGGGGACTGGTCTCTCGATGCGCTGGAGAAGATGGTGGAGGGGCTGAGCCGGGGGCGGCTGGCCAAGGCGCTGTCGACCGGTGAGGGCGGCCCGGTGCGCTGCGGCCTGCGGCTCTCCAACGGGCGGGACGTGCATTTCGTCGGCGCCTTCGTCAGCGACAGCGAGGCGCGCGGCATGCTGCTGGCGGGGGAAACCTTCCCCGAGATTGACCCCAGCGATATGCGCCCCGGCCCGGATCTCGCCCCGGTCTACCAGCCGATCATTTCGCTGCGCGATGGCCGGGTGGTCGGCTTCGAGGCGCTGGCGCGCTGGGACAGCAATGAAGAGACCGTTCCGCCCAGCCGTTATGAAGATCAGGCGCTGGCGTCCAACATGCTGATCCGCTCGGCCGAAACCCTGTCGAACCTGCGGGAGGGGGCAAAGCGCGACGACCTCTTCATGCATGTGAACCTCACCGCGCGGGAGCTGACCAAGAGCACGCTGCCGGCGCTGATCGAGGCGCTGATGAATGGCTACAAGCTGCCTGAGCGGGCGTTGCGCATGGAGCTGACCGAGCAGGCCGCCCTGCGCGACGAGACCCATGCGCTGGCCGCCGCGATGGCGCTGAAGGCGGTGGGCGCGGGGCTGGTGCTGGATGATTTCGGCACGGGGCATTCCTCCTTCGCCTGGCTGGCCGACCTGCCGTTTGACAGCCTCAAGATCGACCATGGCCTGACCAGCCGTCTTGGCCAGCACCGCAATGACACGATCCTCTCCACCATCACGCTGCTGGCCAGCCGGCTGGGCATGTCCTCGACTGCCGAGGGCGTGGAAGCGCGTGAAGATGCCAGCCGCCTGCGGGCGCTCGGCTTTGACTATGCCCAGGGCTTTGCCTTTGCCCGTCCGATGGACGCAGACAGCGCGCTGGCTTTCCTGAAAGGATGACGAAATGAGCCAGGCAACGCCCCAGCACCGCGCGATTGCAGATTACCTGACCGATGCCTTTGGCGGCGAGATCAGGGTGATGGGCCAGTCCTATCATGATGGATTATCCGTGAACGTGCTTGTCTCTTCCGGGGCGCCGGAGGGGGACTATCTTTCCTGCTCCACCATCGGCCTCAGCGACCGGGAACTGGTGCTGGAAGATGAGCCGATGGGCTTTGGCGTGGAGCTGTGCGGGGCGCTCTATGCGGACGAAATGCCGTTTGTGGAGATGCTGGCCGATATTGCCCATGAGGTGCAGACCGGTGAATGGAGCATTGGGCTGGGCACGATCCTGCCGGATGTGGTGCAGGCCTATTTCCCCGGCAGCACGATGCAGCATCTTCTGCTGGTGCATCCTTTCTTCTGGGATGAAGACTTCGGCGTGTTCGAGCAGGATGGCCGCAAGACCGTCTGGCTGCAGATCATTCCGATTTCGGGCAGCGAGTTTGAACTGGCCGAGGAAGAAGGACTTGAAGCGCTCGAAGATAAGCTGGAAGCCTCCGGCGCCGATGTGTTTGACCTGCTGCGCGCGCCGGTGGTGTGACGCCGTCAGGCATTGCCCGCATTTGACTGAAGCCGCGAGAGGTCTACGCCCATCCGCGTGAGGGCGTGGCGCCATTTGTGTTCATAGGCGTCGCCGAAGACGAGATCGGAATCGGGCGCGCCGACCAGCCAGGCATTCTGCGCCAGTTCCTGTTCGAGCTGGCCAGCGGCCCAGCCGGCATAGCCGAGCGCCATGACGAATTTGCGCGGCGGCGCCGATGAGGCAATCGCGGCGAGGATTTCGCGCGTGGCCGTCATGCACAGCTCATCCTCCACCTCCATCGTGGCGCCGTCACAGATCACGTCATCTGTGTGCAGAACAAAGCCGCGTTCGGTGGCCACCGGGCCGCCCTCCAGAATGGCGACGCCTTCCAGATCAGCCTCCTGGGGCACATCCATCTGGTCGATGATTTCCTGCAGGTCGATGCCCTCCATCGGGCGGTTCAGCACGATGCCCATGGCGAAATCCGGCGTGTGGGCACAGACAAGGATCACCGATCGCTCGAAGCGCGGGTCGCCGATGCCGGGCATGGCAATCAGCAGCTTGCCGGTGAGGTCCGTTTCAATCTGCATGTCGTGCTCCGGCCACCGAGGCTGGGGCAGGTGGCGGGCATTTGCAAGTGAAAATCCGGTGGGTCAGGCCGCGAGGGCAGGCTTTTTCCGGCGCTTGCGCCTGGGTTTGCGCAGGAAGGTCCAGGTTCCGGCAAGGCCGAGAACGGTCAGGGAGAGGCCGGTGAGGAAGGAGAGGAGATCATAGAGGCGCCCGCCGATCCCGGCCGAATGCAGGGGATAGAGCGCGTTGAACACCCGGTCGGCGCGGGAGAGGGCGCGGCCATCTTCGGTGGCGAGGGGGCGGTTGGTGGCCGGGTCCATCAGCACATAGGTGCGCCCGTTCTGGTGCCACTCGCCGGGCTGGCGCAGGCGCAGGGAGGCCGGGGCGCCTTCGCTGCGGGGCGGGCTGGCAAGGCGCGGATAGGCGCCGGGGAAGGCCTCCTGGGCGGCGGCGAGGGTGGCGGTCCAGTCGGTGGTGCCGGGCCCGGCGGCGAGGCGCGCCGAGGGCGCTTCGGCGGGGGTGAGGGTGACCACCTTCAGCACCGCGCGCACCGGGCCGGAATAGACCATGGCGAACCCGGTGAAGGCGATGAGAATGATAGGCAGGGCGAAGATCACGCCGAGGTCGCGGTGCTGGGCGAGGAGGTCGCGGCGCCGGGCCGATTTCGGCCAGACACGCCAGGCGAACATGCGCAAGGTAGGCCAGACGATGATAAGGCCGGTGATGGCGAGGATAACCGCCGCCCCGCCGGCCACCCCGGCGATGAGCTTTCCGGTGTTGCCGGCCAGCAGATAGTGGTGAAGGTCAAACAGCCAGTCTTCGGCGCGGCCGTTCTTGGCCCAGCGCGCAACCGTCTCGCCGCTGCGGTCGATATAGGCGCCGCCGCCATCCCGGAAGACCGCCTTGTGCAGGCCGAAATGCGCATCGCCGAGGGAGACGTATTGCAGTCCTTCAGGGCCATAGGTGGCCTCGATCCGGCCGAGCACCGGGCCGAGGGTTTCGGGGGCCAGAGAGACCGCCTCGCGCGCCTCTGGAAAGACGGCGCGCAGATAGTCCTTCTTGAACACCAGCAGGGACCCCGACAGCCCCAGCACGGCAATCAGGAGAGACAGAACGGCGCCCGCCCAGGCGTGCGCCGTTCTCAGGAACATCATCAGCCTCAAAACTTCTTCTCGAAGGCAAGGGCAATCACCCGGCCCCGGCCCGCGAAGAAGCGGGTGTTGCTGGTGGGCTGAACGGTCTGGCTGTCATAGGTGACGTATTGCTTGTCGAAGAGGTTTGACGCCGAGAGGGTGATGTCGCCGAAGCCGGCCGAATAGCGCAGGAAGGCATCGGCCAGGGTGTAGCCGTCAAAGTCTGTATTGGCGGCCAGGCCATCGAAGGTGCGGTCGAGATAGGACCGGGTCTGCACACGGACGGAATAGGGGCCGGCGGAATAATCGGCGGCGAGGTTTACCCGGTCCGGGCTGATATTGGCGCCGTCAAGGTCGGTGTCGACGCGGTTGTCATTATTGGTATCGGTGCGGCCGTTGAGCATGGCATAGCCGCCCGAAAGGCGCAGGCCGTCCAGCGGGGTATCCCAGGCGCCGGAGAGTTCCAAGCCATCAATCTCCGTGCGGCGGCGCTCAACCTCGAACACGTCATTGCGCAGCACAAGGATCGATCCGAGTTCGGACTTGCTCCAGAAATAGGCTGCCGAAGCAGAGAGCGGGCCGCGCCGCCATTCGAGGCCAATCTCGGTATTATCGGAGATCACCGGCTCGACATTCAGGAAGGTATCGACATCCTGGCCGGGCGTTTCCACGCCGCGCAGGATGCGGCCGACATCGGCCATGGTGAAGCCTTCGGCATAGGAGGTGTAGGCGGTGAGGCCGTCAATGATCTCCACGGTGACGCCGGCATTTATGAGGGTTTTCTCGAACTCCGGTTCGCCGCCGCCCACCTGTTGCGGCCCGTAGGAGTAGAGGGTTTCATAATCGTTCACCTTCAGCTTCGCGATCTCATGGCGCAGGCCGGCGGAGAGGTGAATGCGCTCGCCCCAGAGGGCCTGGTTGAGCTGAAGGAAGGGGGCGTAGGAGGTGAACTCGGTTTCCGGAACCCAGTTGCGGCCCGTGAGGACCAGTTCCTGATAGGTCTTGTCATTGAGCACATCGAGGCCGCCCATCACGCGCAGGCCCGGCACAGCGTCCATTTCGCGCTCATAGGAAACGCGCAGGCCCTTCTTTTCCGAATTGTTCGCAGACTGATCGAACAGGGTGCCGACCGGCGCGATGCGCGGGTCCTGGAAGGAGGCGAACGAACCGCCGCCATAGATGGCTTCAAAATCCTGATAGAAAAGCTGGCCGGTCAGCGTGCCGCCCAGCACATCCTGGTCGGTATAGGTCAGCGAGGAGGTGAGCACCTTGTTGGTGGGGATGATGCCTTCCTGCTGGCCGCGCACGGTGGTCGTCGGCGTATTGGTGGCGCGGGAGCCGTTGACGAGCACATAGTCCCCATCGCCTTCCAGCTCGAAATGCTGGGCCATCAGTTCCAGCCGGCGGGCGCCGCCAAGATCGATGCCGGCCTTGCCGAAGAAGGAGAGGCTTTCGGAATCCTGCAATTCCCCCTGGGCGCCATCAACGCCGATGCGGCGGCCATCGCCGCTATAGAAAGCGCCGCGCTTCTGCTTGGCGATGCCGAGGGTTACGTCGAGGAGGCCGAAATCACGGCCCGCCAGAGCGCCGGCGCGGTAGTCATAGCCATCGCCCTGGAAGTCGTTGGAGGCGGAGATCTGGCCCATCAGCTTGCCGGTCCAGCCTTCGCCCTCCTTGGCGGCCGGGGCGGTGACATAGTTCACCACGCCGCCGGTGGCGCCGATGCCCTGAATGGCGTTGGAGCCGAAGATGACTTCCACCCGGTCGATGAAGAAGGGGTCGATGGTGTGGCCTTCGCGGCTGCCATCGCGCAGCGGGTTGGACTGGGGCACCCCGTCGATCAGGTAGAGCGGCTTGCGGCCCCGCAGGGATTCGCCCGCGCCGGACAGCTTCTCCCGCGTGGGGGAGAAGGAGGGCACCAGCGTGGAGACGACATCGACCGCCGAGCCGGTGAGCTGGGCCTGGAGGGAGAGTTCCTCATCGCTGATGATCTGGATGGTGTTGGGCAGGGCCGAGGGCGGCAGGGTGGTGCGCGAGGCGGTGACGATGATGGTCTGCTCGACCTTGGTTTCGTCTGTGGCGGCCTCGTTTTCCTGCGCGGTGGCGGTGGCCGACATCGCCAGAAGGGCGGCGGCGCTGACGCCAATGAATCTGTTCATGGGGGCTCCTGAAATCTTTCTGTCTGGAGAAAACCCGTCTGCCATAGTCGAAAATGACAATCATTCGCAATGCGTCAATTGAGATTCTTTCGCAGATTCTGCAGCCCGTTGCGCGGGGATCACAATCCGCCCCGCGCCTCTGACGGCCCTTTCAATGCCGCTTTGCCCGGTGGCGGAAGGGGCGGCGGCGATCCTGGGGCGGGTTTGGCGGTTTTCCGGGTTGGGGGGAAACGACACGGATTGCCGGCTGCCGGGCGGGCAAGCATTGCGGGACGCGCCGGAGCGGCCTATCTCCTGAGGCCAGCAAGGAGAAAACTGCCATGGCGATCAAAGTGGGCGACAAACTGCCGGAAGCGACTTTTATGGAAATGACCGTGGATGGGCCAAAGCCCGTGACCACGGCTGAGGTGTTCGGCGGCAAGACCGTTGCCCTGTTCGCCGTGCCGGGGGCCTATACACCGACCTGTTCGGCCCGCCACCTGCCGGGCTATGTGGACAAGGCTGGCGACTTCAAGACCAAGGGCGTGGATGACATCGTCTGCACCTCGGTGAACGATGTGTTCGTGATGGGCGCGTGGGGTAAATCCTCCCATACCGATGAGAAGGTGCGGATGCTGGCCGATGGCAATGGCGCCTTTGCGCAGGCGCTTGGCCTGGAGCTTGATGCGTCCGGCTTTGGCATGGGCAAGCGCTCGCAGCGCTATTCCATGCTGGTGAAGGACGGCGTTGTGGCCGAACTGAACGTGGAGCAGGGCGGGGAATTCAAGGTCTCCAGCGCCGACTATCTGCTCGGCCAGCTCTGAGACCGGCTGAAGGGCGCGTTTAAGCGCCTGTTACCGAATACGGCGATGATCGGCCTGCTGCGGGGACGTAGCGGGCCGATTTTCATTGCGGATTTATTGAAAAACGGCAAACTCTCCCCAAGTCTGATTTGATATCAACGTGGAGAGGGACCCATGGACATCGTATTCGTCACCTTCGTCGTCGCCCTGGCTGTGGCGTTCATCCTGCTGTTCTCGGCGCTGAAATTCGTGCCGCAGGGCTATAACTGGACCGTGGAACGGTTTGGCCGCTACACCAAGACGCTGGCGCCGGGGCCGCACGTCATCGTGCCCTTCATCGACCGGATCGGCCGGCGGATGAACATGATGGAGACCGTGCTGGATGTGCCCCAGCAGGAGGTGATCACCAAGGACAACGCCATGGTCTCCTGCGATGCCATCGTGTTCATCCAGGTGATCGATGCGGTGCAGGCGGCCTATGAGGTGAACAACCTCACCCATGCGATCACCAACCTCTCCATGACCAATATCCGGACCGTGGTGGGCTCGATGGACCTCGATGAGGTGCTGTCGAACCGTGACGAGATCAATGCGCGCCTCTTGGGCACGATTGATGCGGCGACCCATCCCTGGGGCGTCAAGGTGACCCGGATCGAGATAAAGGACCTCACCCCGCCCGCCGACATTACCGAGGCAATGGCCCGGCAGATGAAGGCCGAGCGCCTGAAGCGGGCAGAAATCCTGACCGCCGAGGGGGAGAAGCAGTCTGCCATCCTGAAGGCCGAGGGCCAGAAACAATCGCAGATCCTGGAGGCCGAGGGCCGCCGCGAGGCCGCCTTCCGCGACGCCGAGGCGCGCGAGCGGGAAGCCGAGGCCGAAGCGAAGGCCACCGCGATGGTTTCCGAGGCGATTGCGCGGGGCGATGTCAACGCCATCAACTACTTTCTGGGCCAGGCCTATGTGGCCGCGTTCGAGAAGCTGGCGACCTCCAGCCAGCAGCGCACTGTGATCATCCCGGCCGAGTTCTCGTCGATCCTGGGCACTATCGAAGGCATCCGTGGGCTGACGGACTCGGCGAAGGCTGCCTCGGCCACGCCGCGGCCGCCGGGCGGGGCTGTGCCGCCCACACCGACGGGCAGCTGAGCCCCGGCCGGTAGACAGAGGAGTTCCTGAACATGGACGCATTGCTGGCAGGGGTGACATGGTGGCACTGGCTGGCGCTGGCGCTGATCTTCTTCGGCCTGGAGATGATCACCGGCACGTATGACTTGCTGATGGCCTCGATTGGCGCGGTGCTGACGGCGATCTTTGCCGCCGTAGCGCCCGAGGGGATTGCGGGCTGGCACGGGCAGGTGATCGTATTCCTGGTGGCCGCGATTATCCTGATTATCGGCAGCCGGATCGTTTTCCCTGGCCTGCGCAAGGCGGCGCCGGAACACCCCACGCTGAACAAGCGGATGGCGCAGCTGGTGGGCCAGCGCGGACAGGCGACGAAGGACTTCGTGGCCGGGGCCGGGCAGGTGAAGATCGGCGATACGGTGTGGGGCGCAGAAGCAGTTCCGGGCGAGCCGCCGATCCTGGCGGGCGACGCGATCATCGTGGCGGAGACGCGCGCCAATACGGCGGTGGTGCGCAAGGGCTGAGGTTTTCCAACCCTTTGCAATTGAACAAAACCCCTCCGGCAGCGGAGGGGTTTTTTATGTGCAACGCCTGTATCCTCCCCAGCGGGGCTGGGGAGGCGGGCGGCGGGGATTTTGCCGTGCGTCAGGAGGTATTGGGGTGGGCGGGGAAGAGGGGCGCAACTGCCGCATTAAGGTCAATCAGGAGGCTGATGAATTGCGGATCGGTTTCCTCGCCGAGGCCCGAGGGCCTCCGAAAGGAGATGGGCAGCGGCGGGAGCGCGCCAATCTGGCGGTGCTTTTCGGCTTCCTTCTCCTGGCGGCGGAGAAAACGTTCAGCTTCGCGCTCGGGATTGCCCATGGCGAAGGCCAGCGCGTCCAGCCGGCACAGGAAACGCTCCTGCAGGCGGGCAGCTTCTTCGGTGGGGCTTCTGAGGGGGGCGCAGCGGCGCAAGGGGCCGGCAGGGGCGATCCATGGCGGCGGCCTGCAGCAGGCTGCGGCGCAGCTGGTCTGCGGCGGTATCGTCCGCCTTCGAACGGCGGCGGGGTTCCTTCATGCTGAAAACCGGGGTGCGCGAAGATTTTCTGGCGCCGTCTTCCGGGGACTTGCGCGGCGAGGCTTGCGGCGGGGCCGGGGCGGAGGCCGCAGCCGGGATGAGTGCGGCCAGCGGGGGCAGGGGCAGGGAGGCGGCGATCAGCAGGATGGCGCGGCGCATGGCCGCCTCGGCCGGGATCAGCCAGTTGCGCATCAGCCTACGGATGAGAGCGGCCGGAATGATGGCGCCTTCGCCGGGAGGCAGGCGCTCTTCGATTTCCGCCACCAGGGACAGCACAAATCTCCGTGTGCGGCCGATCAGGCCGTCATGGGCAGTTGTGAGCTTCAGGGGGCGGGGCGCATAATCCATGCAAGGAGATTAGCATGGGCCGGCAGGGGGTGGATAAGCCGGGGGTGTTTTTTAAGAAGTGGGTTGATTTGGTGGGAATTTTTGGAAGATGGGGTGGGGGATAGGGGCTCACCGTTGGGAGGCTCTCACCTCCCACGTTCTGCGAGCGCGGGCCCCTCCTCTCCCTGAGGGAGAGGGGTTTGGCGTTGTGCTTGGGGTTGACGCTGGATCAGATATCCAGCTCTTCGACGAAGGCGGCGTTTTCCTGGATGAAGCGGAAGCGGAGTTCGGCTTTCTTGCCCATCAGGGTGTTGATGAGGTCGGCGGGGCCCATTTCGTCGTCCATGGTGGCCGGCAGGGTGACGCGGGCGAGCGTGCGGGTGGCCGGGTTCATGGTGGTCTCTTTAAGCTGGGCGGGGTTCATCTCGCCCAGACCCTTGAAGCGCGTCATATCTACCTTCTGGTTGCCCTTGAAGTGCTCCTTCATGATCCGGGCACGGTCTTCATCATCCATCGCGTAATGGATGTTGCCCTTGTTGGAGAGGCGATAGAGCGGCGGCATGGCGAGGAAGAGGCGGCCCGCCTCGATCAGGCCGGGGGTCAGCCGGTAGAAGAAGGTGATCAGCAGCGAGGCGATGTGGGCGCCGTCCACGTCCGCATCGGTCATGATGATGATGCGGTCATAGCGCAGCTCATCGATGTTGAACTTGCGGCCAAGCTCCGTACCCAGAGCAAGCGAGAGGTCGGCCAGTTCCTGGTTGCCCATCAGCTTGTCGCCCGACGCGCTTTCGACGTTGAGGATCTTGCCGCGGAGCGGGAGGATAGCCTGCGTCTCGCGGTTGCGGGCCTGTTTGGCGGAGCCGCCGGCCGAGTCGCCCTCGACGAGGAAGAGTTCTGTGCCTTCCGGGCCCTTGGCAGAGCAGTCTGCCAGCTTGCCGGGGAGGCGGAGTTTCTTGGTGGCGGACTTGCGGCTGATTTCCTTCGCCTTGCGGCGGCGGGCGCGCTCATCGGCGCGGTCAATCGCCCAGGAGAGGAGCTTGTTTGCCTCCTTGGGGGAGCCGGCGAGCCAATGGTCGAAGTGATCGCGCACCGCGTTTTCCACGAGGCGGAAAGCATGGGTGGAGGAGAGCTTGTCCTTGGTCTGGCCGACGAACTCAGGCCCCCGGATGAAGACCGAGAGCAGGAGGCCGGAATGGCCCATGATGTCTTCGGCGGTGACTTCGGTGGCTTTCTTGTTGCCGGTCAGCTCGCCGAAATTGCGGATGCCCTTGGTGATGGCCGAGCGGAAGCCGGCCTCATGGGTGCCGCCCTCGGGCGTCGGGATGGTGTTGCAATAGGAGCGGGAGAAGCCGTCAGCATCGCCGAAACCGGCCTGCGTCCAGGCGATGGCCCATTCGACCTTGCCCTCGGCGCCCATGTCGACGAGGCCCGTGAACGGGGTTTCGGTGATCGTGCCTTTATCCCCGAAGACTTCGGTGAGCTGGTCGGCCAGGCCATTGGGATAGGAGAGGACGGCTTCGGCGGGGACTTTGGAATCCTCGGGCAGAAGCTCGGGATCACACGCCCAGCGGATTTCAACGCCGCGGAAGAGGTAAGCCTTCGAGCGCGCCATCTGGAAGAGGCGCTGGGGGCGCCAGCGGAGCTTGTCGCCGAAGATCTGGAAGTCGGGCTTGAAGCGGACAGATGTGCCGCGCCGGTTTGGGGCGGCGCCGACCTTCTGGAGCTTGCCGAGGGGCTGGCCGCGCGAGAATTCCTGGCGGTAGAGCGTGCGGTCGCGGGCGACTTCCACTTCGACATGTTCGGAGAGGGCGTTGACGACCGAGATGCCGACGCCGTGGAGGCCGCCGGCGGTGGAGTAGGCTTTATCGGAGAATTTGCCGCCCGAATGCAGCGTCGTCATGATGACTTCGAGCGCTGATTTCTTGGGGAATTTCGGGTGCGGGTCGATCGGGATGCCGCGGCCATTATCCGTGACGGTCAGGAAGCCGTCGGCGGCGAGCTTGATCTCGATGCGGCTGGCATGGCCGGCGACGGCTTCGTCCATCGCATTGTCGAGGACTTCGGCGAAGAGGTGGTGCCAGGCACGCTCATCGGTGCCGCCGATATACATGCCGGGGCGCTTGCGGACGGGCTCAAGGCCCTCGAGAACCTCGATATCCTTGGCGGAATAGCCCGCCGTGCCGGCCAGCAGGTCGTCTTGCTTCATCTGCCGCGCTGAGGACATGGGGCCGCTTCTCCGTCTTCTGAAAACGCCGGGGGAACCGGCGGAATTGTGCAGGCAGACAGGAGGGTAAATTCCTTAACGTTCCGCTAAGGTTTGTTAACCTTCGGCCTTCTGCCAAGGGGGAACATCTGGCGGGGTTTGCGGGGTGGGGCAAGGGGGCGGTGTGCGTTGCCGCGCCGGGAACGGGGGAGGAGAAGAGTGAACGCGGGGGTAAGCGCAATTCACAACATTGTTGAGCAGCGTTCAGCTTGAAGGGTTAAGGTGGGGTTTCCACATTCCGACTGTCGCCCGAAGGATGCTCTGACCGGTGTTTTGAGGGTATAACGGGTTGCCGCTCAGCGGGGCCCGAATCAAAGGAGGCACTAAGATGCCAAAAACAAAGACAGTGCCGGTGTTGCCGCTTCGGGACATCGTTGTTTTTCCAGACATGGTTGCGCCGCTGTTTGTCGGCCGTGACAAGTCTGTCCGGGCGCTCGAGATGATCGACGAGTCCGATAATGAAATCATGCTGGTGGCCCAGAAGGATGCGGCCATCGACAATCCGGTTTCCGATGACCTGCATGCCACCGGCACGCTGGCCACCATCTTGCAACTCCTGAAGCTGCCCGACGGCACCGTGAAGGTGCTGGTGGAGGGGCGCACGCGCGCCCGCCTTGTGGAGCTGCACGACCGGGTGGAGTATTTCGAAGCCGAGGTTGAGGCGATCCCCGAGGCCGAGCCGGCGAGCTCCGATGTGCAGGCGCTGATGCGCGCCGTGCAGGAGCAGTTCGAGAGCTATGTGAAGCTCAACCGCAAGATCCCGCCAGAAGCGGTCACCACGATCAGCCAGCTGACCGATCCTGGCCGGCTTGCCGATCAGGTGGCGTCGAACCTCTCGGTGAAGCTCTCCGACAAGCAGGAATTGCTGGAGATGGCCGAGGTGAAGGACCGTCTGGAGAAGGTCTTCTCGCTGATGGAGGGCGAGATGGGCATGCTGCAGATGGAGCGGAAGATCAAAAACCGCGTCAAGCGGCAGATGGAAAAGACCCAGCGCGAATATTACCTCAACGAGCAGATGAAGGCGATCCAGCGCGAGCTGGGCGATCAGGGCGAAGGCTCTGACCGCGACGAGCTGGCCGAGCTGGACCAGAAGATTGCCGACACCCCGCTCAGCCATGAGGCCCGCGCCAAGGCCGAAGCCGAGATCAAGAAACTGCGCCAGATGTCGCCGATGTCTGCCGAATCCACGGTTGTGCGCAATTATCTCGACTGGCTGCTGTCGCTGCCCTGGGGCAAGCGCAAGGATATCGAGACCGACCTGGTCAAAGCCGAGCATCAGCTCGACGACGACCATTATGGCCTCGACAAGGTGAAAGAGCGTATTCTCGAATACCTCGCCGTGCAGAAGCGGACCGGGCGCCTGAAAGGCCCCATCCTCTGCCTCGTCGGGCCTCCGGGCGTGGGTAAAACCTCGCTGGGCCGCTCGATTGCCGAAGCCACGGGACGCGACTTTGTGCGCGTGTCGCTGGGCGGCGTGCGCGACGAAAGCGAGATCCGCGGCCACCGCCGGACCTATATCGGCTCCATGCCGGGCCGGATCATCCAGAGCCTGAAGAAGACCAAGAGCGGCAACCCGCTGTTCCTGCTCGACGAGATCGACAAGATGGGCATGGACCATCGCGGCGATCCGGCGTCGGCCCTGCTTGAGGTGCTGGACCCAGAGCAGAACTCGACGTTCAACGATCACTATCTGGAGGTCGACTATGACCTGTCGGATGTGATGTTCGTGACGACGGCGAACTCGCTCAACATGCCCCAGCCGCTGCTGGACCGGATGGAGATCATCCGTATCGCCGGCTACACGGAAGACGAGAAGCTGGAGATCACCAAGCGCCACCTGGTTCCGCAGGTGCGGGAGGATCATGGTCTCAAGGAAGAGGAATGGATCGTCACTGACGGCGCCATCCGCGACCTTATCCGCTACTACACCCGTGAAGCGGGCGTGCGCAGCCTGAAGCGCGAAGTTTCCCGCCTGGCCCGCAAGGCCGTGCGTGAACTGGCGACGCAGGACATCACCAGCCTGACCATCGATTCCGACAACCTGGCCCAGTATGCCGGCGTGCGGAAACATCGCTATGGCCTTGCCGACGAAACCGATCAGGTGGGCGCGGTGACCGGCCTTGCCTGGACCGAAGTGGGCGGCGACCTCCTCACCATCGAGGCGGTGAAAATGCCGGGCCGGGGCGCAATGAAGGTGACGGGCAACCTGCGGGATGTGATGAAGGAGTCGATTTCGGCGGCCAGCTCGCTGGTGCGCTCGCGCTCGGTGGACCTTGGCATCAAGCCGACCGTGTTCAACACGACCGACATCCACGTGCACGTTCCCGATGGCGCCACGCCGAAGGACGGCCCGTCTGCCGGTATCGCCATGACCACGGCCATCGTGTCGCTGCTGACCGGGGTTCCGGTCAACCGCGAAGTGGCGATGACGGGGGAAGTTTCCCTGCGTGGCCGGGTGCTGCCGATTGGCGGTCTCAAGGAGAAACTGCTCGCGGCCCTGCGCGGCGGCATCAAGACGGTGCTGATCCCGAAGGAGAACGAGAAGGATCTCGACGAGATTCCGGAGAATGTGAAGACCGGCATGAAGATCATTCCGGTGTCGGACATTCAGGAAGTGCTGAAACTGGCGCTGACCGGGCCGCTCGCCCCGATCGAATGGTCGGAGGAGGATGAAGCCCGCCTGCAGGCAAGCCTTGGCGGCGGACCGGGCAATTCCGGCGATGCCGACGCGGTGCGCACGCACTAAGGCCCGCCTGAAGGCTGAAACATATGGAAAAGCCCCCTCCGGAAGGAGGGGGCTTTTTTCGTTCGGGGGCAGACGATTTTGCTTGCCGGGACGGGCGCGCGCTCAGTCCGCAGTTTTTCGCGGGGTGGCGAGGCCGGGGGCGGCGAAGCCGCCGGAGGGGTGGCGCCGGTAGGTGAAGAGTTCGGCCGGCCGTCCGCCGGTGGAGGTTTCCATCTGGCCGGTGCCGGTGACGAGCTGTGTCTTCTCCAGCGCGCGGCGGAAGTTCTGCGTGTGCAGGGGCAGGCCGAGGATGGCCTCGACCGCGCGTTGCAGTTCGCTGAGGGTGAAGCGGTCTGGCATCAGCTCGAACACGACCGGGCGGTATTTGATCTTGCTGCGCAGGCGGGAGAGGCCGGTGGCGAGAATCCGTCTGTGGTCGGATGTCATGGCGGCGCCGAGGCGGATGCCGGCTTCGGGCAGGCCGGCATCGCGCGCACATTCGGCCACGAGGCCCGCCTCATAGAGCAGCTCGTAGCGTTCCAGCACGCGCTCCTCGATCCAGCGGGCATTGTCCAGGCCAAAGGCGATGCGCGCGCGTTCGGCCCGCTGTTCATTGCCCGCCGCCCAGGTTTTCAGGCGCGGGGCGATCTCGGCATCGATGAGGGCGGGGCGGCCGCTGCGATGATCTTCCCACGGAAAATACTGATACCAGCTGCGCCAGCGCGCCTCGAAATTGGCGGCCACAGGCTTTTCTTCCGGCGTCAGTGCCAGATAGCCGACCGAGATGACGTGCGCGTTTGGCGGCGCGTCCACCACGCTGGCTTCGGGCGTTTCGCGGTCCTTGTCGCCGAAGGTGTAGAGCTGTTCGACATAGCCGAGTTCAAAGCCGGTCTGTTCGCGCACCCAGCCGCGCAGGGAGAGGTCGAACGTGCGGTGATTGTCGGGGTCGAACGGGCCGAAGGGCAGGGCTTCCTCGCCGCTTGGCCGGCGGGTGACCAGCACATGCGGCTCGCCCTCCTGGATGGCAACCATCACGGCCGAGAGGCCAATCAGCAGCGGCGAGCCAGCGGGCATCAGGCGGCCTCCGCCGCGAGTGCGTCCTGGATATCGTCGAAGCGTTTGAGGAACGCCTTCTGGGCATCGGGGGCCGAGAGCGGCTTCAGGCGGAATTTCATCCCTTCGGGCGGATGGCCGAAGAAGCCGTCCGACTCTGCCTCGCTGAAGCCGGCAAGCTGGGTCGCCTCGAACCAGGCGCAGATATGATCGGCCTTCTTGATGAGCTTCTTGAGCTTTACCGGGGTAACGGGCTTCAGGCCGAAGCGGATGTGGATCGCCTCCTGCAGGCGGGCCTCGATGTCCTTGTAGCTTTCGCCCAGCAGCGCCTTGAAGGGGGAGATCATGTCTCCGATGACGTATTCCGGGCTGTCATGCAGCAGGGCGGTCAGCCAGGCATCGGGGCCGAGGCCGGGCTCCAGCTTGCGCACGATCTGCTCGACCACCACGGAATGTTCGGCCACCGAGAAGGCATGTTCGCCGCGCGTCTGCCCGTTCCAGCGGGCCACACGGGCAAGACCATGGGCGATATCCTCGATTTCCACATCCATGGGCGAGGGGTGCGCCAGATCAAGACGGCGGCCAGACAGCATCCGTTGCCAGACGCGGGGGGGCTTAACAGAACGCTTCAAAGGGTCGGCTCCATGGGGGGCATCTTAAGGGATTGGTAGTACGGGTAAATAAACGGCGGCAATACGGTTACAAACTCGCCTTGTTTATGCCCCGCTTTGCCAATGACGCATTAAGGCCTGTCAGGCATAACCCTTGCAACAGAGGCAATGGTCACGAGTTTTCCGTGGGCCGCGCCAACAGGCAAGTAGAGTAACGGGTGAGCCGCGTAATGATTGACATCCTGCACCAATTCGCAACCGGACCTGGTTTTCCTGTCGCTGTTCTGGTGTGCGGTGCTGTCATAGTGGTCACCGAAGCGGCCCGCGCCAGCCGCCGCGCCCTGTGGGGCGACCTGTTTACCGAAGACTTCGACGAGTAGGCTTTTCCGCCAAACCCAATCTCCGGCTCATCCCCGCCTGCGCAGGGATGAGCGGACGGAGGACGCGGCGTGTCTGCTAGGTGCGCTCCACGAATACCGTGCCGGCGGAATAGCCTGCGCCGAAGGAGCAGATGAGGCCTTTCTCGCCGGGGGAAAAATCCTCCGAGTGCAGATGGAAGGCGATGATCGAGCCGGCCGAGGACGTATTGGCGTAGGTGTCCAGCACCGTGGGGCTTTCGGCTTCGCTGGCTTCATGGCCGAGCACTTTCGATGAGATCAGCCGGTTCATGTTGGCGTTGGCCTGGTGCAGCCACATGCGCTTCAGTTCGGCAGCCTTGAGGCCGAGCTCGCCGAGATGCGCGGTGATCATCTCCGCCACCATCGGCACGACTTCCTTGAACACCTTGCGGCCTTCCTGGACGAACAGCTTGTCGGGCGCGCCGATGCCGTCGGGGGCAGCGCGGTTCAGGAAGCCGAAATTGTTGCGGATATTGTTGGAGAACTGGGTCTTCAGTTTCGTGCCGAGGATTTTCCAGTGCCCTGCCGGGGCGAAGGCCTCGTCCTCGACCAGGATGGCGGTGGCCACATCGCCGAAGATGAAATGGCTGTCGCGGTCGGTGAAGTTGAGGTGGCCCGAGCAGATTTCCGGGTTCACCACCAGCACCGAGCGGGCATTGCCGGAGCGGATGAAATCGGCGGCCGTCTGGATGCCGAAGGTGGCCGAGGAACAGGCGACGTTCATGTCGAAGGCAAAGCCCTGAATGCCGAGCGCATCCTGCACCTCAATGGCCATGGCCGGATAGGCGCGCTGCATGTTGGAGGCCGCGCAGATCACCGCGTCGACATCCCTGGGGTCGCGGCCGGCACGTTTCAGCGCGTCGCGGGCAGCCAGCACGGCCATCTCGGCGAGAACCGAAATTTGGTCATTGGGCCGCTCGGGAATGCGCGGGGTCATGATGTCGGGATCGAGCACGCCTTCCTTGTCGATGACATAGCGGGCCTTGATGCCCGAAGCCTTCTCGATGAACTCGACGGAGGAATGGGGCTTGGGCTCCAGCAGGCCGGAGCTGATATCGGCGGCATTCTCGAGGTTCCAGCTGTCAGCCCAGGCATTGTAGCTTTCGACAAGCTCTGCATTGGAAATCGAGTTGGGCGGGGTCCACAGGCCTGTGGCGGAAATCACGGGGCTCGGCATAGGGGTCTCCGGGGGCGCCCGTCCGCCCGCAGGCGTCAGGCCCTTCTTGCTAAATCCTTATTTTGCAAGCTGTAACGCGCGTTGCGGGGCCAGCACAAGGCTGACCCGCTGTCCGGGACGCCGGAAGAGGGCTTACTTGTCGACCTGGCCGGGGCCGCCATAGACCTTGCGGTTCAGTTCCCGGTCCTCGGCAGCGCGGACGCTTTCCTCCCAGGCCTCTGACTCCTTGTCATATTTGGCTTTTTCCGCCGCGATCACGGTTTCGCGGCAGAGGCGGCGCTCATCGGCGTCCACCTTGTCCTGGCAGGCGGAGAGGGCCTTGGCTTCGGCCCGGTCCTGCCAGGTGGTGCAACCTGCGGCGGGAATCAGCGCCAGAAGGGCGCCCGCGGCAGCAAAACGGCGCATCATCATGGACCTTTCTTGCGGTCTTTTTCCCGCTTGGTTGTGAGGGCGACATCCGCCACCATGTTCTGCATGCACCGGGCGCGGTCTTCATCGTCCTGGATGCTGGCGCAGGCATCGAGCGGATTGGCATAAGCGTTCGATGGCGCGCCGCTCGCGCAACCGGCGACACCCGACAGAATTCCCACTGCCGTGACAAACATAATCGTTTTCATGATCTCTCCCGCACACCCTTGTGACGGGGGCACCCTACCTCATGGTCGTTGACCATGCCAACAGCCTGAGCCCATGCGTAGACGATTGTGGGCCCGACGAATTTGAAGCCGCGCTTCTTGAGGTCTTTCGACATCTTCTCCGACCAGTCCGTGCTGGTGGGGGCTTCGCGGAAATTCTTCCAGTTGTTGATGATCGGCTTGCCGCCGACAAAGCCCCAGCAATAATCGGAAAAATCCTCGCCCGCCTCCATCATGCCCAGATAGACCTGCGCATTGCCGATGACGGCCTCGACCTTCTTGGGGCTGCGGATGATGCCGGGATTCTGCAGCGCTTTTTCGGCGCGTTTGGGGGTCCAGCGGGCGAGCTTTGCCGGGTCGAAGCTGTCAAACTCCTGCCGGATGCTCTCGCGCTTGCGCAGGATGGTGATCCAGGAGAGGCCCGCCTGCATCCCGTCAAGCTGCAGCTTTTCCCACAGCGCGCGGGGATCGCGCTCGGGCACGCCCCATTCTTCGTCATGATAGGCGCGGTAGAGCGGGTCTGTGACCGGCGCCCAGCCGCAGGAATGGGGTTCACTCATCGGCCTTTGCCTCCAGATGGGCTTTGACTTCGGCAATCAGCCAGGGCGCGCCTTCGATCTCGGCGGAGGCTTCGTTGACGGTGACGGGCTGCTGGCTGGCGATGGACTGGGCGAACCGGTCTGTGCGGATCAGGGCGAGCGCTTCGCCGGCGGCGGCGCTGGTGATCTGGCCCAGTACCAGCGCCCCGGCGCGGACTTCGGCGCCGGGCGTCAGGCCTTGGCCGCGCAGGCGGACGGTGCGCTTGCGGATGAGGCCCTTGCGCTTCATGCGGCTCGCCACTTCCTGGCCGACGAAACAGCCTTTCTTGTAGTCGATGCCGCTCATCAGATCCATGTTGATGTCGGTGGGGAAGACTTCGGCGGCGCGGTAGTCGCGGCCCCATTCGGGGATGCCGGCGGCGATGGTCAGCGCGTCCCAGCCTTCGAGCGGGGGGGCGGCTTCTGCGGCGGGGGCCACGGCGCGGCGCGGCAGCTTTGCGCTGCGCGGATCGGGGGCGCCGTCTGCGCTGATGGCGGAGACCAGCGCCTCATCCCGGACAAGCTCGACCGCCGAGCGCAGGCGGAACATCTTCAGGCGTTTGAGCAGGTCTTCGGCGGCATCCTGATGCACATCGATCAGCGCGCCGTCTGCCGTGCGATGGGCGATATAGTCGGCAATGATCTTGCCTTGCGGGGTGAGCAGGGCGCCGTAGCGCGCTTCGCCCTCGGGCCAGTCCATCACCTTGTGGGTGACCGTGCGCTCCAAGAGGGCGAGCGTGTCGGGGCCGGTGAGGCGGAGAATGGCGCGGTCTGGAAGGCGGTGCATGGGCCTGATCTAAGGCCGCCCGGCGGCGGCCGCAATGCCTGCGTGGTCTGCGGCCGGAACGGCAGAGCTGCGCGTGACTTTTCCTGCAAGCGGCGCGATAAGGCGGGCATGACCCAAGTTTTCGATCTTATCCTGCGCGGCGGCACGGTCGTCACCCCTGGCGGCGAAGCCCAGACAGACATCGGCATCATTGGCGAGCGCATCGCCCGGATCGGGGATCTTTCCAAGGCTGCGGCGGGAGAGATTTATGGCGCCTCCGGCCTGCACATCCTGCCGGGCGTGATCGATACGCAGGTGCATTTCCGCGAGCCGGGCCTGGAATACAAGGCTGACCTTGAAACCGAGGCGCGCTCGGCCGCGCTGGGCGGCGTCGTCGCCGTGTTCGAGATGCCCAATACCAACCCGTCGACCATCACGCCCGATGCGATGCTGGACAAGCTCGCCCGCGCGAAGGGACGGATGGACATCGACCATGCCTTCTATGCCGGGGCGACGCATGACAATGTGGCGCTGCTGCCGGAGATGGAGCGGATGCTCGGCTGCTGCGGCGTCAAGGTATTCATGGGCGCCTCGACGGGCGATCTTCTGATCAAGGATGATGCCGGGGTGGAGGCTGTGCTGCGGGCCATCAAGCGCCGCGCCGCGTTCCATTCGGAGGATGAGTACCGCCTTGAGGAGCGCCGCAGCCTGGCGGTGACGGGCGACTGGAACAGCCATATCATCGTGCGCGATGTGGAGGCGGCGGTTTCTTCCACGCGCCGCCTGTTGCGCCTGGCGCGCAAGACCGGCAAGCGCATCCATGTGCTGCACATCTCCACCGCTGAGGAGATGGACCTCCTGGTGAACGCCAAGGATGTGGCGAGCGTTGAAGTGCTGCCCAACCATCTCACCCTGGCGGCGCCTGATTGTTATGACCGGCTGAAGGGCTTTGCCCAGCAGAACCCGCCGGTGCGCGAGGCGCGCCACCGCGAGGCGCTGTGGCGGGCGCTGAATGCCGGGATTGTGGATGTTCTGGCGACGGATCATGCCCCACACACGATTGAAGAGAAGCAGCGGCCTTATCCGGCCAGCCCTTCGGGGATGCCGGGCGTGCAGACGCTGGTGCCGGTGATGCTGACGCATGTGAATGACGGAAAGCTCAGCCTGCAGCGCTTTGTGGAGCTGACGAGCGCTGGCCCGCAGCGCGTGTTCGGCCTGGCCGACAAGGGCCGCATTGCCGAAGGCTATCATGCCGACTTCACGATTGTGGACCTGAAGCACAAGCAGACGATCACGGCTGACTGGTCGAAATCGAAATGCGGCTGGACGCAGTTTGACGGTTTTGAGGCGACCGGCTGGCCGGTGGGCACGGTCGTGCGCGGCGGCTTTGTGATGCGCGATGGCGAGATCGTGAAGAAAGGCGGCGGCCAGCCCGTGCGCTTCAACGAAACGCTGGAGCCGCAGGATTGAGCAAAGCGGCGGCGGAGAAACCCCTCGGCCCGCGCCGGACGCTGATCTGGCTTTACGAAGGCGTGGGCAAATGGCCGCTGACTTTCCGCTGGTCGATCCTTGTGTTCGACATGCTGACGATCAGCTATTTCCTGGTCTCGCCTTTTGTCGGCGAGGAGGGGCGCCATTACTGGCTGGACTATGTGATCGGCGCGATCATTACCGCCGATCTGGTAGCGCGTTTTTACATTTCCCCCAAACGGAAGCGTTTTTTCCTGCGCTTCATGAACATTGCAGACCTGATCGTGGTGTTCACCATGTTCGCCCCGCTGGTCTCGCAGAACTATGCCTTCCTGCGTATCATCCGTGCCGTGAGGATTGCACGCGCTTTCAGCTTCCTGCGGACCGAAAGCCCGTTGGCCCGGTATCTTCAGCTCCACCGCGTGCTGATGGAGCGGGCGATCAATCTGGTGGTTTTCCTCTTCATCATGTCGGCGCTCGTCTATGCCGATCAGGTGGCCAAAAGCCCGGACATCCGGAATTATCTGGACGCCTTCTATTTCACCGTCACCAGCCTGACGACCACCGGCTATGGCGATATTGAGCTTGTCGGCTGGACCGGCCGCGTCCTGCCGATCATCATCATGCTGCTGGGGGTTACGCTGTTCCTGCGCCTTCTGCGGGCGCTCGTCACTCCGGCGAGCAAGGCGGAAGTCGAATGCACCAATTGCGGCCTCACGCGCCATGAGCGGGACGCGGTTCATTGCAAGCATTGCGGCGCAGTCGTGTATATCGAAAATGAGGGTTTCGAACCCTGACCGGTGCCTGGCGGGGTCAGAGATCAACCCGGTAGCCGTGAACGATCATGTCGACATAGGTGCCGGGCGGGAGGTCTTCCCATTTGCCGCACCATTCGGGCCATTTGCATCGCCACAGCTCGGTGACCGGGAACATGGCCACATTGTCCGGCGGGAAGGTGAGGCCCTCTGGGGCGCCGGGCTGTCTGGCCCAGGCGGCGACCTTTTCCGGCGTGATGACGAGTTCCTCGCTCCAGCCGTCGGTGAGGCTGGTGGCGCGCATGGTGACCTTGCCGGGGCGGCGGATGATTTCATAGCGCATCCGGTGGCCGGTGAGATCCTTCTCTGCCCGGTGCATGTTGAAGCCGCCGCGCCCATTGTGCAGGTTGAACTCCAAGGCGCCATTGACCAGTTCGAAATCGAATTCGTGGCCCCAGGCCTGCGGGCCTTCGGCAAACAGCCAGAGCGGGGCATAGACGACGCCCGGCCAGATACGGTCTATGGTGGCCTCGACCGTGTAGTGGCCCTGGGTGCGGGCACGGCGCAGCTCCCGCTCCCATTTGATGGCGCCGCCGGCGCGCGCGTCCAGCCGGTGCAGCAGGGAACCGTCCGTCTGCGGAATGACGCGGTCGAAGCGGAAGGAGAAACCGCCCGGCATCTTGGACGGCTGGGGCCCGACGATGGGGTGGTAGACCTGATCATAGTTTGACTTTTCGACCGCCGTGGAGGGAAAGCGGACAAGGCCGCCGGCGCCGCCGCCGGGCAGGGGAAGCTCCATCAGCGCGCCGAGATCCTGCCAGAGCTGGGCGGCCTCTGCCCGCTGAGCCTTGATCCGGTCCTCCAATGCAGGGATGTCCGTCTCGTCTTCAGGCGATGCATCCCCGAAATGGACGGCCGCCAGCCTTGTCTCATCGGCGTAGATACCGGCCGAGACGGTCCGGAGGTTTTCAAGGGTCCGCTCGATGGCCGCATCGGCGGAAAGGCGGTCAGCGGTGCCTGATTTTGAAAGAAACAGAGCATAGGCTGCCACGGCGCCCGCCACCAGCACCCCTGCGAGCAGCAGATGCCCTGCGCGTGTGGGGGTAAAAGCGCTGTTCTTGCGGTCTGTCATGGCGCGTGCCCTGCGGAACAATGGCCCAGCCTATAGGTGCCGGAAAAACGGCGATGCACAAGCCGTGCCAGGGCGGGGTTTGCCAAGGGGCGGGACTGGCCATACCGTTGCGCCGGAAAGAAACTGCCTGCCCGCCGAGAGGACCCCATGACGCTTAGACCCGCCCTGCTGACTTCCGCTGCCCTGCTGCTGGCTGCCTCTCCGGCCTTTGCGGAGGCGCGCGCCCCGCATGAGCAGAAGGCCCGCAGCCTCTATGAGGAAGCCATCGCGGTGCGCACGGCGCAGGGGCAGGGCAAGGTTCCCGAACTTGTGGCGTATCTGGTCGAGGAGCTGAAAGCGGGCGGGTTCACCGATGCCGACATTGAAGTGACCGATTACGAGAATGATGGCGAGCGGATCCAGGGCCTGATGGTCTGGTACCGCGCCGAGGAAGGCAAGGCGGCGGAGAAGCCCATCGTTTTGCTGGCGCATATGGATGTGGTCGATGCGCTGCCCGATACCTGGGAACGCTATCCCTTCGACCTGATCGAGGAGGACGGCTATTTCTTCGGCCGGGGCACGGCGGACAACAAATATGGGGTGGTCAGCCTGATCTCCACCTTCCTGCGGCTCAAGGAGGAGGGCTTCAAGCCGAGCCGCGACCTGATCATTGCGCTGTCGGGGGACGAGGAGACCGGCATGGTGTCTACCCGCGCGCAGGCCCTGTACATCGCTGAGAAGATCGACCCGGCCTATGTGCTGAATGCGGATGCGGGCGGGCTGTCGCTGGGCATGGATGGCAAGGCGCTGCTTTATGGCGTTCAGGGCTCGGAGAAGACCTATGCCACGTTTGAACTGACGGTTGACAATCCCGGTGGGCATTCGTCTGCTCCGAGGGCGGACAATGCGATCTATGAGCTGGCGGATGTTCTGAAGCGGATCGAGGCCTACAAATTCCCGGTGATGCACAGCCCGATGACGCTGGCGTCGATGAAGATTTCCGGGGCGCAGACCCCTGGGCCGCTCGGCGATGCCATGCGCGCCTTCGCCGAGAACCCGGCAGACGAGGCCGCCATCGCCGTGCTGCGGGCGGAGCCTTCGATGGTGGGCACCACGGGGACGACCTGCGTGGCCACCATGCTGCGCGCGGGGCATGCGGAGAACGCGCTGCCGCAGCGGGCGACGGCCACCGTCAATTGCCGCATCTTCCCCGGCGTCGGCATCGAGGCGACCGAGAAGACGCTGAAGGACGTGGCGGGCAATGAGAGACTGAAGATCAAGCTGATCTCGGACCTGGTGGAAAGCCCGGAATCGAACCTGCCGGAGGAGGTGCTGGCGGCGGTGAATGTGGCGCTGGCCGCGCGCGGGCTGGAGGGGCTGACGGTGATGCCGCACATGTCGTCGGGCGGGACGGACGGGATGCACTACCGCAATCTCGGCTATGACACGCTGGGCATCGGGGGCTCGGCGGCCAAGCCGAACGACACCTTCGCCCATGGCCTGAACGAGCGCCTGTCGGTCGATGCCTTCTATTCCGGCCTCGATCACTGGTACATCATCCTGAAGGAACTCGCCGGCGGGGAAGGCTGAGGCGCAGGCGGGGGACTTGCCCTTTTCCGCGCGCTGGGCGAGCAATCAGGCCGCAAAACAACATGAAACGGGGCGGCGTCAGACTGTCCTACGGGGAGGTTGACGTTCGCCCATGAGCAAGACTGCGCACATTCCGTTCCGCGAGGTGCCTTACCTGCCGCTGAAATTGAAGGTGGACCGGCGCGCCGATGGCACGATCTATCTCGACAGCGGCCACCCCCTGAAGGCGCATCCGCCGCACATGCTGGCGCCGCTGGTGAAATGGGCGGGCGAGCGTCCCGGCCAGGTGTGGCTGGCCGAGCGCTGGCCGGAAGACCCGGGCGCGAATGACTGGCGCCGGATGACCTATGCGGACGGTCTTGGTGCGGTGAAGCGCCTTGCGGCGGCCTTCCTCAGCGAAGGGGCGGGCCAGGACGCGCCGGTGATGATCCTGTCGAAGAATTCCATCGACAATGCGCTGGTGATGTATGGCGCGATGTGGGCGGCAAGCCCTGTGGTGCCGGTGACGCCCGCTTACGCCACGCTGAGCCAGGACCTCTTGCGCTTTGGCTATATCGACCAGCTGACCAGCCCGAAATTCATCTATGTCGAGGACGGGAAGGAATATCAGCGCGCCCTGAACAGCCTGGACCTGACCGGCCGGCTGGTGATCTATTCGCGCAATGCGCCCGATGTGCCGCGCGCGGTCAGCCTGGAGGATTTTGCCGGGCAGGCGGGGCCAGCGGTGGACGAGGCATATGCCCGGCTGACGCCCAAAACGGTTGCCAAATACATGCTCACGTCGGGGTCCACCGGTGAGCCGAAAGCCGTGATCAACACCCATGGCATGGTGGCGGCCAATGCCAAGATGATCCGCTCTGTGTGGAACGAGGAACGCCTCGACGAGATTACCGGCGGGCCGCAGGTGATGCTGAACTTCCTGCCCTGGAGCCACACCTATGGCACCCATTCCATCCTGCACAACATGCTGGACTGGGGCGGCACGCTTTATATCTGCCAGGGCGCGCCGACGCCCGCGCGCCTTCCCGAGATGATCCGTAACCTGAAGGAAATTCCCACCACCCAGCACACCACCGTGCCGCAGGCCTGGGCGGCGTTGGCCACGGCGCTGGAACAGGATGATGCGCTCGCCGAAGTGTTCTTCTCCCGCCTCACCTCCATGGCGTATGGCGGCGCCTCGATGGGGCAGGATATCTATGAGCGCATTCAGGAAGTGGCGGTGCGCGTGACCGGGGAGCGTATCTCGCTTTCGGCAGGCTATGGCGCCACCGAAACCTCGCCGACGGCTTCCAACGTTCACTGGCCCAATGACAAGATGGGGCTGATCGGCCTTCCCCTGCCGGGCAATACGTTCAAGCTGGTGCCCACGGGCGAAAAGCTGGAACTGCGGGTGAAGGGCGTGAACGTTACGCCCGGCTATTTCCGCAATCCGGAGAAGACTGCAGAAGCCTTCGATGAAGAAGGCTATTACCGGCTGGGCGACGCGGTGAAGTTTGTTGATCCTGCCCAGCCTGAGCGCGGCCTTGCCTTTGACGGGCGCACGGTGGAGGAATTCAAGCTGGCCAGCGGCACCTGGGTGTCGGCCGGGGCGGTGCGCGTGGCGGCCGTGGCGGCGTGTGGCGGGGCGCTGTCGGATGCGGTGGTGTGCGGGCTCAACAAGGATGATATCGGCCTCCTCGGCTTCCTCAATCTTGCCTGGTGCCAGCGGCTGGTGGGGGAGGCGCTGCCAGCCGATCAGCTGGTCACCCATCCCAAGGTTCAGGAGGCCGTGCGGGCTGGGCTTGCCGCGCATAATAAGGCCCATCCCAATGCGGCGGCCCGGATTGCGCGCATCCTTCTGCAACCCCAGGAGCCGCGCGCCGATCTGGGGGAAATCACCGAGAAGGGCTATATCAACCAGTCGCGCACCCAGGCGTTGCGGGCGGACCAGCTGGACCTGCTCTATTCGGACGCGCCTGCAGCGGCAAGACTCCTGATTTGACGGAAAATTCTGTGGCAAAAGGCGCTTGCCGGGTAGAAACCTGCCCTTAAGGGCTCGATTCCTTATCCAAAGTGCTTAAACATGCCCCGCGGAGCGACCGGGTAACCGGAAGCTTCAGCCATTCCCCTTTGGCTTATGGGCGGGTCGCGGATAGTCAGGAAGCTCCCCTTGCTTCCTAATTGTCTGCGGCCCGCTTTGGTTTTGCGCTGGCGTCAAAACCCGCTAGGGAACGCCAGCAGCAAATTTAGGGGAGGTTCGTCCATGTCCGACACGTCCGCCGCCATGACCGGCGCAGAGGCCCTTGTTTCCACACTGGCAGATCATGGCGTTACTGCCTGTTTCGCCAATCCCGGCACTTCGGAGATGCACCTCGTCACCGCGCTGGACCGCGAACCGCGCATCCGCTCGGTGCTGTGCCTGTTCGAGGGCGTGGCCACCGGCGCGGCGGATGGCTATGCCCGCGTTACCGGCCGCCCGGCGATGACGCTGCTGCATCTGGGCGCGGGCTTCCTCAATGGCGGGGCAAACATCCACAATGCCAAGCGCGCCTGGACGCCGATGATCAATGTGATCGGCGATCATGCCGTGCCGCATCTGCGCTATGACGCGCCGCTGACCTCCAACATCATGGGGCTGGCTGGGCCCAACTCCGTCTGGATCAAATCGGCTGACAGCGTGGCCGCCACGGGCGAGTTGGCAGCCGAGGCCTGGGCGGCGAGCTTTGGCCCCGTGCCGGGCCCCGTCTCTCTGATCCTGCCGGCAGATTCGGCCTGGAATGAAGGCGGCAAGCCCGGCAAGACGCGCGCCCAACCTTTCCTGCGCGCGCCGGACGCGGCGCGGGTGGAGGCGGCGGCCAAAGCCGTGAAGGCCGCCAAGCGGCCGATGATCCTGATCAGCGGCAGCGCGCTGACGGGGCCCGGCCTTGGCCATGCGGCGCGCCTGAAGGCGGCTGGCATCCGTGTGCTGACGGATACGTTCTTCCCACGGCAGGTGCGCGGGGCCGGCATCTTCGCGCCCGAGCGGATGCAGTATTTTGCCGAAGGCGCGATGGCAGACCTTGACGGCACGGACCTGATGCTGGTGGCCGGTACGCAGGTGCCCGTCGCGTTCTTTGCCTATCCCGGCAAGCCGAGCCTGCTGGTGCACGAAGGCTGCACGCCGCTGGTGATCGGCGGGCCGGAAAGCGACAGCGCGGCCATCCTCGAAGCCCTCGCCGATACGCTTGGCGCCACTGAAGCGGCCCCGTCGCCCACGCTGGAAATTCCCGACGCGCCCACCGGCGCGCTGAACGCCGCCACGGTCGGCGCGTCGATTGCCCGCCATATGCCGGAGGGCACGTTTGTTTCCGATGACGGCGTTTCCAACGGCCTGCCGAGCTTCCTGATGACGGGCCGGGCGCGGCCGCATGACTGGATGATGCTGACCGGCGGGGCCATCGGGCAGGGCATGCCGCTGGCGCTGGGCGCGGCGGTCGGCGCGAAGGGCCGCAAGGTGCTCTGCCTGACGGGCGATGGCGCGGGCATGTATACCAACCAGGCGCTGTGGAGCATGGCGCGGGAAGGCGTGGACGTGGTCAATGTCGTGTTCGTCAACCATTCCTACCGTATCCTGAATATCGAGCTGGCGCGCACCGGCGCGGGCAATCCCGGCCGCGTGGCCGCGGACCTGCTCGGCCTTGGCCGCCCGGAGATCGACTGGGTGAAGCTTTCCGAGGCGCAGGGCGTGCCTGCGGTGAATGCCACCACGGCGGAAGAGTTCGACGCCGCCCTCCAGCGCGCCTTCAGCGAGCCGGGGCCGCACCTCATCGCGGCGCATGTGCCGGCGCGCTGAGTTGGTTCACAATGACAACAAAAAAGCCCCGGAGCAGGCTCCGGGGCTTTCCTGTTTCATCTGAGGGCGGAGGACTGGTTATTCTGCCGCCTCGTCCTTCTTCTCCGCCTGCTTCACCGGATCAAACTTCGCGAACCAGCCCATCACATTGTCCGTCTGGGCGATGAGGCGGCTGGGGCGGCCGGTGATGTGGTGGGGGGCGCCGGGAATGCGGATGAGGGCGGTTTCCACGCCGTTCATCTTGAGGCCGGTGTAGAACTGTTCGGCCTCCCAAGCGGGGGTGCGGAAATCTTCCTCGCCCACCAGCAGCATCGTCGGCGTGGTCACCTTGTTCACAAAGCTGATCGGCGAGCGTTTGAGGAAGGCGTCCGGATCGGTCCACGGGTCGGCGCGTATCCAGTGGCGGCGGACATATTGGGCAATGTCTGCAGCGAGTGCCATCGTGTACCAGTTGATCACCGGCTTGGCCGACACGGCGGCGGCAAAGCGGTCGGTCTTGGTGACGATCCAGGCGGTGAGGATGCCGCCGCCCGATCCTCCGGTCACGAACAACCGGTCCTTGCTGACATAGTTGCGGCGGATGAGTTCATCCACCACGCTCATCAGGTCGTCATAGTCATAGCCGGGATAGGCCAGGTCGATGGCGTGGGCAAAGTCCTCGCCATAGCCGGTCGAGCCGCGCGGGTTTGACCAGACGGTGACATAGCCTTCGGCCGCATAGCGCTGGATCTCGCTGGCGAAATAGGGGCCATACATCGCGAAGGGCCCGCCATGGATTTCCAGGATCATCGGGAAGCTGCCGTCGGCCTTGAAGTCTGGCGGCAGGGCCACCCAGGCTTCGATCTCCAGCCCGTCATGGCTGGAGGGCACCTTGATCTCTTCAACGCGCGCCATTTCCAGATAGGGCAGGATATCGTCGTTCAGCGCGGTGAGCACCTTGGCGTCCTTGCCATCGATGCCGGCGGAGGCAATCTCGGAGGGGCGTTCGGCAAAGCCGGCGGTATAGGCGATCAGCGGCTTTTTCCCTCCGCTGACGGAGAAACTGCCCGAGGCATAGGGGCGGCCAATGGAGGTGCCCCCGATATCGGTGAGCAGCCGGGTCACGGCCCCGCCTGTGGTGATGCGGAAGAGGCTCAGCACGCCATGATCTTCGGACAATACCAGCAGGCTCTTGCCATCGGGCGCCCACACGGTCTGGTCCACGCTGCCGGGAAAGTCTGCGGCGATCTCGCGCGCGCCGCTGCCATCGGCATTCATCAGATAGAGATTGTCCTGCTGATAGGACAGTACCTTGTCGTCATAGCCGCGATAGGCAATCGTCTTGCCGTCCGGCGAAACAACGGGGGCGTAATCCGGCCCGTCCCGGTTTGTCAGAGGGCGGATGGAAAGATCGCCGAGGCTGATGGCGTAGATCTCGCTCTCGATGGGGTCGAGCTCGTGGTCTTCGGCGAGGTTTCCGGAAACCAGCAGGGTGGTGTTGTCCAGCCATGCCGGCCCGCCCATGTCTGTTTCCTCAAAGCTTACCTGGCGCGGCGTGCCGCCATCCACCGGGAGCACGAAGATCTGCGTGGTGCCGTATTTGAGATAGCCGCTCCCATCAAAGCGGAACTGCAGGCGATCGAACACCTTGACCGGATCGCTCCATTTGCCGCCTTCGGGCGTTGCAGGCGCCTTGGCAAAGCTCGGCGTTTCTCCGGGTACGAACATCGAGAAGGCGATGAACTTGCCGTCCGGTGACCAGACCGCCTGCGACGGCGCCTGCAGGAACTGGGCCAGCGGATGGCTGCGGCCGGTATCGGGATAATAGACGCGCATTTCCGGCTTGCCGCCATTGCTGGCGGAATAGACGAGGCGCGAGCCATCGGGCGACCAGCGGGGGCTGGAGGCGCCTTCGGGGCTGACGATCAGCGGGCGGTGGTTGCCGGTGGCCGTGTCGATGCTCCAGAGCTGGCCGATGTCGCGGTCGGTCAGCCGGTCCATCGCGCGGCGGACATAGACAATGGTTTTCCCGTCCGGCGAAATCTGCGGATCGGTGGCGTATTCCATGTCGAAAACGCGCTCCGCCGTGAAGCGTTTGGACGGCGTCTTGTCTTTCTTCGTGTCGGCGATTGCCGGCGTGACCGCCAGCACAAGCGCCAGGCTGGCTGCGGCCAGTATGCGCGATTTCATCGGAAACCCCTCCGTCAGTCGTGTGCGCATGGCGTAACATGCTGAAAGCATGGAGGATAGCGCAGCGGCAATCCGGGCTTGCGATTCGGGGGCTGCTCACGCATATAGCCCTCGGAGGCAGGCGGCGGACGAGCCGCTCGCCAATCGGGTCAGGCGGGGAACCGAGCAGCCCTAACGAGTTTCCGCTCGGGTCGTTTGCCTGTCTCCACCCTTTCCCCCTTCCTCTGCCGCCACCGCCCGCACCATGGCGGTCTCCGTCAGCAGGGGATGCTCCGTCAGATCCGACACGGATATATAGACTGCGCCGAGCCGCGTGCTCTTGGCCGGCAGGGCGTCTTCGCCGAGCGCCTCGGACATCGCCCGCCAGACCAGCTCGGTGCAATAAAGGCGCGTATCGGTCTCCAGCGAGAAGGCGCGGTCGAACGGGCGCCCCACGGCGACTTCGGCATAGGCGAGATAGGCGGCGCGCGCCGTGCCGGTGAGATCGATCTGGTAGAGGCCAAGCTCGCTGACATCGGAAAGATAGGCGGCAAGGCTGACGCGGACCACCTTGCCCGTCTGCCGGGGCGCGCCGGTATCGGCATGGATTACCGAGAGGCTGCCATCGGGATTGGCCACCGCGATACCGACATGGCCCCAGCGCTTGTCGCCCTGAGACCAGATGGCCGCGATCTGAGTGCCCGTGCCGGTGCCGGCGCCCTTGAACAGGAGGTCGCCCGGCTGGACCGGGGGCAAGGCAGAGGGAAGGATCTCGGCGCCCGCGGCGCTTGCAACCAGCAGGCAGGCCAGCGCGGGGGCTATTTGCCGAAGCAATTGGAGAGCACGGCGCTGCCCGGCAGGGAGATCGATTCATAGATGAGCGTCATGGCGTCATCGATGGTCGCGGCTGAAGACAGCGTGTCAGCCACCAGCATGGCGTCGGCTTCCGACATGAATTCGCCTGTGGGCTCTTCGTATATTTCGTCCCAGCCTTCCCAGGTGATGGAATCGGCGAGGCAGGCGCAGTCTTCCGCGTAGTAACTGCTCACCTTGCCCGCCGTGACGGCGGCATCATGCCGGGCCACCAGCGCCGGGCAGGCATTTTTGGCCCGCGTCTGCTGCGCGATATGAACATCGGTCAGCTGGGCGAGGGCGGGCATGGCAACTGCAAGGCCCGCCAGAGCGGCGATCAGATATTTCATGTGTACGTCCCCGGTAAGTCGTGTGGGCTTGAGGCTACACCTGAGCTGCGGCGGGGCGCAATCGACCGAATATCCTTTGGCCGAGTTTCTTTGACTGGCCGGTCACCGGCTGTTCGAACAGGGTGAAACTCGCCCAGGCGACAAGCGTGCAGCCCAGCATGATGGCGGGCAGGGCAATCGCATTGTCCAGCAGGCCGGGCATGGCAACCTTGCCCCAGACCAGGCCGAAGAAGTTGGCCGACAGCATGTGGGTCAGGTAGAGCGAGTAGGACCAGTCCCCGATGCTTACCGGCAGGCCGGTCAATTTCCAGTCCTGGCGCAGTTCGATGGAGGCGGCGCCATAGGTCAGCAGCGCGGCGCTTGGCAGGAAGAGGATGACCCGGGCGCGGTCATGGGTGATGAAGCCGCCGGAGTCTGCGCCCAGCGCGCCGTTCACATAGAGGGTCATGCCGATGATCAGGGCGGCGGCGCCCACTGCCAGGGCCGGCACACCCAGGGCGCCTCTCGTTGACCGCCAGAGGAAGGCGGCGGCTGCCCCGGCCAGGAATTCCAGCAGCATAGGGTGCGTGAGAAGCCGCAGGACCGGTTCTTCGCCGCGGGAGGGATTGAGAATCAGGCCGAGGCTGACGGCTACCGTGCCCCAGAGAATCAGGATCGGCAGGCGGCGACGTTCGCCCAGGGGGATCATCAGCAGCGCCGCAAAGAAGATGTAGAAATACATCTCGTGAATCAGCGTCCAGCCGGTCTGGAGCAGAGGGCTCTCGGATTTGGGAATCAGCAGGTAATCCTTGAGCAGGCTGATCTCCTGCTGGGTGCCGCCATAGACCAGTTGCGGACGGAAAAGCCAGATCGGCACCAGCGCCGACAGGCAGAGCCACCACAAGGGATAGATTCGCGTGACCCGCGACCAGAGGAATTTTCCGGCATCCTGGAGGCCCCCCAGCGTATGGTGGGACACCAGCACCATGACGAAGCCCGACAGGACGAAGAAAAGATCGACGCCCCAGTCGCCGATATCGGTCCATCGGCCGAGAATGTGGCCGATTCCCCGCTTGGCCTCGATATCCTCGATATGGGCGAGCAGCACCATGTAAGCGGCAATGGCCCGCAGCACTTGCAGATTGTTCAGCTTCATTCGGGTCCCCACACGAATATTGCTGATTGTTAGTGGCGACCATCTGGCTAAAAGTGCAATAGCCTTCTTATCGGCGGCCGCCGGGACTGAGAGGTTTCTGACCGGGCTTCAGGCGGCCCTGAAACGCCTGAAAACACTGGGCGATCCGGCCCGCGTTAAGAATTTGTTCACCGGTTTTCCACGCCTTCTTGACGGAATTGCGAATTGGGGCGTTGACCCGAAATTAACCTTCGGACACTATATCTTGTGTCGGGGCAAAGGGGTGAGACCACATCTGGTTTAACTCCCGCGATATCCCTATATCTGCAGGAACATCGAGGAGGGTCGCCATGTCGGCAACCAACGCTAAATCCGTCGCCGCTGAAGCCGCTCGCAAGGGCAAGCCGAAGGCGGGTACGGGCGCGAAAGTGGCGCTCGTGCCGGTCAATCAGGTTGTGACCGATCCGTCCCGCGATTCTCTGCTGACCGATTTCGGCAAGAAGACGCTCGATGACCGCTACCTGCTGCCGGGCGAGACCTATCAGGACATGTTCGCGCGCGTTGCCACCGCCTTTGCCGACGATGCCGCCCATGCCCAGCGCATCTATGACTATATCTCCAAGCTCTGGTTCATGCCGGCGACCCCGGTGCTGTCGAACGGCGGCGCTGATCGCGGCCTGCCGATTTCCTGCTTCCTCAACCAGGTGGGCGATTCGCTGGACAATATCGTCGAGACCTGGACGGAGAATGTCTGGCTCGCCTCCAATGGCGGCGGCATCGGCACCTATTGGGGCAATGTCCGCTCCATCGGGGAGAAGGTCGGCCAGAACGGGCAGACCTCGGGCATCATCCCCTTCATCCGCGTGATGGATTCGCTCACCCTCGCGATCAGCCAGGGCTCGCTGCGCCGTGGCTCGGCGGCGTGCTATCTCGACATCCACCACCCGGAAATCGAGGAGTTCCTCGAAATCCGCAAAGCGTCCGGCGACTTCAACCGCAAGTCCCTGAACCTGCACCACGGCCTCAACATCACCGACGCCTTCATGGAAGCCGTCCGCAATGACGAAGAGTTCGGTCTGATCTCGCCCAAATCCGGCGAGGTGCTGAAATACGTCAACGCCCGCAAGCTGTGGCAGAAGATCCTCGAGCTGCGGATGCAGACCGGCGAGCCCTACCTCCTGTTCACCGACACCGTGAACAATGCCATGCCGGCCCACCAGAAGCGCCTCGGCCTGAAAGTCACCCAGTCGAACCTTTGCTCGGAAATCACCCTGCCGACCGGCATTGATCATCGCGGCCAGGATCGCACGGCCGTTTGCTGCCTCTCCTCGGTCAATGCCGAGACGTTCCTGGAATGGTCGAAAGAACCGATGTTCCTGGAGGACATCTTCCGCTTCCTCGACAATGTGCTGGAAGACTTCATCCAGCGCGCCCCGCCGGAAATGGCCCGCGCCGTCTACTCCGCCAAGCGCGAGCGCTCGGTTGGCCTCGGCGTCATGGGCTTCCACTCCTTCCTGCAGGCGATGAACGTTTCGCTGGAAAGCGCGACTGCCAAGGCGCTCAACCTCAAGATCTTCAAGCATATCCGCCAGGGCGCGGACGCGGCTTCGGTGAAACTCGCCAAGGAGCGTGGCCCCTGTGAGGACGCCCGCGATGTCGGCATGATGGCGCGCTTCTCCAACAAGCTCGCCGTGGCGCCCACCGCGTCGATCTCGATCATCTGCGGTGGCACCTCGGCCGGCATCGAGCCGATCCCGGCCAACGTCTACACCCACAAGACCCTTTCGGGCTCCTTCACGGTGAAGAACAAGCAGCTGCAGGAACTGCTCGGCTCCAAGGGGCTCGACACGGACGAGGTCTGGACCTCGATCCTCGAGCATGAGGGCTCGGTGCAGCATCTCGACTGCCTGACGCCGGACGAGAAGGACATCTACAAGACTGCCTTCGAACTCGACCAGCGCTGGATCATCGAGCTGGCGGCTGACCGCACGCCCTTTATCTGCCAGTCCCAGTCGCTGAACCTCTTCCTGCCCGGCGACATCAATAAATGGGACCTGCACATGCTGCACTGGACAGCATGGGAGCGCGGCCTGAAATCGCTTTACTATTGCCGCTCCAAATCGGTGCAGCGCGCAGCCTTTGCCGGATCGGAAAAGATCGAAGGCGAGAAGCTGGAAATCGAGAGCACCGATTATGACGAGTGCCTCGCCTGCCAGTAAGGGCCGCTCACATAAGTGATTTCCATCAAGGGGCGTTTGCCGTTAACGGCAGGCGCCCTTTCTCATTGGGGAGGTAAACCCCGGCACTGCCTTGGTTTTGTCTATTTTCTCAACGCGTTAATGCAAATCCCGGGCTTGCCGCAGGGGTAGGAAAGTCAAAAAATTTTTTTATTTCCGAAACCTGTAGCGTTTTCTGCAGAAATGGGCGGGCAGGCGATCCGTTAATCAATTCGGGCCGAAATCTGTGTTGGGCTCGATTTCTCTTCATGATATTGGAACTGATAAGGGCGAACTTCGTTACAGAAACAGTGGCGAGGTTCTACCTTGAGAGGCGTCCGAGTGATGATGATTGCATTCGCAACCAGTCTTGCATCATTAGCCTGCCAGGGCTGTGTCTCTGGCGATGTCGCCGGGCATGCGTACGCCGAAGCCGCAGCCGAACCCTCGCTGGGCATGATGCTCGCAGTTCCGGGCGCGATGGGCGCAGGCCCGCTGAACGCCCCTTCCGATGCAGCGTCCGCCGCGCTTGCCGCTTCGGCAAACACCACTGTCATCACGCCGCTGACCAGCGCGGATGCCCCGATCAGCGTTGTTGCCATGTCCGGGCCGCAGCCGGCCTTCAGCCTTACGGGTTCTGGCACCACCGGCGTGTCGGTCGTTGATTCCAACCTCGCCTGGACCGGCAGCTCTGCCCTGTCGCGCGTTGCCGCCGATCTGGCCACCCGCCGCGCGGGCCGCTCGGTTGAGGTGGTGCAGGATATGTCGCTCGGCCTCTCCATTGCTGCGCCTGCCTCGCGCACCGGCCTTGCCTTTGACGTTGGCCTCGCCCCGCGCGTTGCCATCCGCGATGAAGGCGATCTCACCAGCCAGCGTTTCGGCGGTGAAGTCCGCTTCGGTCAGGGCCTGAACCTCACGAACAATAAGGGACAGCCGGAAGGCTGGTATCTCTTTGTCGGCGCCGATGGCGAAGCGCTCGTCTGGGATAATTCCGGCTCCACGCCGTCGTTGTCGGATGTCTTCGATGTCCAGGTCACCGATCAGGTCACTGTGGGTGATCTTCAGGCCGGCGTGTCGATCCAGCGGGCAGGGGGCGAGCTGTCCTTCAGCTATATCCGCCGCGAGATGAAGTTTGACGACCGCAACCGCAGCCTCAAGGATACCGAGGACTTTGCGGGCATTACCTTCACGATGCGCCGCTGAGCAGGCCTGCTGCCAGGGCTGCCACCAGTACCAACAAGGCAGATCGCCTTGAGGCTCCGGACCCACAGGCAATCAGTATACTGAAAAATATGGTATCCCGTGCCTGACGTTTCTGCCGTATGGGTTAGCTTTTCCGCGCCAGGGTTTTGCACGCTCAGGGAAAATCAACCGGGCGCAGCCGTTCTGGCGCGACGCGCCAGAAGGCTTCGGCTTCCGGGCCAATGGCAGACAGAACCGGGTCTATTTCATCGGGCCTGACCACCGCGCGCAGGGCAATTGCCGCCGCCTCAATGCAATTGTCAGGCGTCAGATTGTGACGTGGCCGCAAGGCTTTTGCCTCGGCAGTCTGCGCCTCGCGGTTGCCCCAGGGCGATGGGGCTTTCGGATGCCAGCGGTAGAGGAAGATGGCGCGCACAACACTGGGCAGGGCATCGGCAAATCGCAGCGCCTGGTCCACAGTCAGGCGCCGTCGGAAGGCCAGCAGCACGCCTTCAATGGCGGTGTAGGCGGAATTGTTGCTGACGAGATCCATTTCCTCTCTGGCGACTTCAAGGAAGCGTTGCCATTCGGCGCTGGCATGTCGATAGGTCCACGGCATTGGCATGCCTAACTGATATATCCCTCCGCCGCGCTGCCCATGTGGTCGCTCGCCGCAATTCGTGGCAAGTCAACAGCTCAGGAATTCCTTTTCCGTACGCAGGGTAGGCTGGGCAATGGCTGAGAAAGAACTGGCAGAGACCCCCGAAAGGCAGTCAAGCGAGCTCCCCGCCACAACCCGCAGCGGGGAGTTTGGCTGGCGGGTGTTTGTGGATGCCGCTGTGCCGCCGGCGGCGGCCATTATCTGTTTTGCGGCTGGTGTGCTGTTGCTGCTCTCGGCCTCCCAGCCAAACCTGGCGGGGCGGATGGGCGATCTGCTCGCCGTGCTGCCCCTGCCTCTGGTTGAGGTGTCTCATTTCGTGGCCTCGCTGCTGGGGATGCTGCTTCTCTTCCTGGCGGCGGGCCTCTGGCGGCGGATTGATACGGCCTGGTGGGCGGCGATCCTAGTGCTGCTGGCAGGCGCGGCTTTCTCCCTGCTGAAGGCGCTGCATTGGGAGGAAGCCCTTGCGCTGGCGCTGATCGCGGGGGCGCTGATGCCGCTGCGCCGCTCCTTCTACCGCCGGGGCCATATGTCGGACGGGCTGCTGTCGCTGCCCAGCCTGATTGCCATCTTCGCGGTGACCGGCCTAGCCATCTGGGGACTGCTGGCGGCCTATGAGAATGTTCCTTATCAGGATGATCTCTGGTGGACGTTCCTGCGCGATTCCGATGCGCCGCGCTCCATGCGGGCGCTGGCAGGCGCCGTCACGCTCGGCTGCGTCGTGGCCGCCTGGCAGATCATCGGTGTGCGGCAGAGCCGGAAGGCTGACGGTCACACCGCCGCAGACCTTGCCAGGGCAGAGGCCATCTTTTCCGCCACGCGCGAAGGCCATTCCGATGCCAATCTGATGTTTGTGGGCGACAAGTCCTTCGTGTTCACGCCTTCGGGCAAAAGCTTCGTCATGTATGGCCGGCGCGGGGGCCTCTGGATCGCCATGGGCAATCCGGTCGGCGCCGCAGAGGAGCAGGCCGAAGCCCTGATTGCCTTCCATGAAGCGGCCGATCATGCGGGCAAGTCTCCAGTCATCTATGGCGCCAGCGGGGATCTGCTGCCCGCGCTGGTCGATCTGGGGTACACCATTCGCAAGATCGGGGAGGCGGCCTGCATCGATGTGCCGGGGTTCAGCCTGGAGGGATCCTCCCGCGCGCGGCTGCGCCAGGCACGCAACCGGGCGCTGCGCGATGGCTGGCGGGTGGAGGTCATCCCGCCGGGCGGCCCGGTCCCCTGGGAAGCGCTGCGCCAGATCTCGGACGCCTGGCTGAAAGCGCATTCGGGCACCGAGAAGGCCTTCTCGCTCGGCCGCTATGACGAGGCCTATCTGGCGCGCTTCCCCATTGCCATCGTGCGGCAGGAAGGAGGGGGCGGGGCGCCGGTGGCCTTCGCCTCGCTCTGGCCGGCGCCGGGCGGCAAGGAGATCGCGGTCGACCTGATGCGCCATGGCCCAGACGCGCCCAATGGGGTGATGGATTTCCTGTTCCTGGAAGTGACCCTGTGGGCCAAGACGCAAGGGGTTGAGGTTTTCGACCTTGGCATGGCGCCGCTCTCGGGCCTTCGGCCGGGGCGGTATTCGCCCGCCCTCACCAATGTCGGCCACATCGCCTATGACCGGGGCGAGAGCCTCTACGGCTTCCGGGGCCTGCGAGCCTACAAGTCGAAATTTGCGCCGGACTGGCAGCCCCTGTTCATCGCTGCCCCGCCCAGGGTGTCGCTGCCCTTTGCGCTGATGGCGGTGGCCTTGCTCACTTCGGGCGGGCTGCTGGGCCTGATTCTGCCTAAAACGTCCGCCAGATGACCCGGACGTGTCCGGAAATGTCCGGCGTCTGACCGGCTTTTCCAGGGGTTAGTCGTCGTGATCGAGCGGCGGTGCGTCGCTCGTGTCGCGGCGCGGCCGGGCCACCAGATCGCCCAGATCGGTCAGTTCGATGAAGGTATCCGCCTCCCGGCGCAGATCGTCTGAAATCATCGGTGGGGTTGCATTCATGGTCGACACGACCGACACGCGAACGCCCTTGATTTTCACCGCTTCCACCAGCCTGCGGAAGTCGCCATTGCCGCTGAAAAGCACGATGTGATCACAGTAGGTGGCCGCTTCCAGCATATCGACCGCCAGTTCCACATCCATGTTTCCCCGCACCCGCTTGCGGCCTTCGCGGTCCACAAATTCGCGGGCGGGTTTCTTCACGACGTTGAAACCGTTATAGGCCAGCCAGTCCACCAGGGGGCGGATCGGGCTATAGTCGTCATTCTCTACCAGGGCAGTGTAATAGCTCGCCCGCACCAGCCGTCCGCGCGACTGGAACTCCTTGAGAAGCTTGCGGAAATCAATTTCCAGCCCGACGGACCGGGCCGCAGAATAAAGATTGGCCCCATCAATGAACAACGCCAGGCGTTCATCCTTGTAAAAAGCCATTGGCTTTATCCTCTTCTTCCAATAGGGAAGGGCCAAATTCATGCCCAGACGCGTTTACGTCCGGAATACCGGTCCCCTGCAGACTCTGCAAGGACGGGTTGCCGTGGCGTGCTGCAGCGCATATAAAGGGCGGTTCTTCAGGAGTATTTCCCCGTATGGCCCGCGTTACCGTAGAAGACTGCATCCAGAAGGTTCCCAACCGCTTCGAGCTGGTTCTGCTCGCAGCGCATCGCGCCCGCATGATCCGTGAAGGATCGCCGCTGACGATCGACCGGGACAATGACAAGGATCCGGTCGTTTCCCTGCGTGAAATCGCTGAGACCTCGGTGGACCTGAAAGTCGTCAAGGAAGCCCTCATCTCCAACCTGCAGGACATCCGTCCGGGCGAGGAGAACGAGCGTGAAGCTGACCGTGTTGCGCTTCAGGCAGCGCCGGCTGCGACCGAAGAAGATGTTCTGCGCGCCTATCAGGCAGAACTCGAATCCGGGCGCGACGACCGGCTCTAGGAGCACCAATGGACGGCAGCGCCCTTTCCGGACCGGAAAAAGGGGCTGGCACGGGGGCTGGCACACCGGCTCCTGCCAGCGATATTGCGTCTGACCTGCCGCCGGTTCTCTCGCGGGAAGAGCTGATCGCCAAGGTCCGCGCCTATCACCCGCGCGTCAAATCCGAGCTTCTGGGCCTGGCCTATGATTTCGCCAAGAAGCATCATGGCGAACAGTCCCGCGATTCCGGCGAGGCCTATTATTCTCACCCGGTTCAGGTGGCGAGCCTGCTGGCCGATGTGAAGCTGGACGAAGTTACCATCGTTGCCGGCCTGCTGCATGATGTGGTCGAGGATACCGAGATCGACATTGGCGACATCGAGGTGCGCTTCGGCCCGCAGGTGGCTGAGCTCGTCGATGGGGTCACCAAACTCGACAAGCTGGAATTCACCTCCAAGGAAGCCGCGCAGGCGGAGAACTTCCAGAAGTTCATCCTGGCGATGACGAGTGACCTCCGTGTACTGCTGGTCAAACTGGCGGACCGGATGCACAATATGGAGACGCTGCACTTCCGCAAGAAGCCGGAAAGCCGGCAGCGGACCGCGCGCGAAACCATGGACATCTATGCCCCGCTCGCCCGGCGCATCGGCCTTTATGATATGGCCGCCCGGATGGACGATCTGGCGTTCAAGGAACTCAATCCGGAAGCCCGCCGTGCCATCATCTACCGGCTGGAAGAGCTCGAGCGCGAAAACAAGGACGACCTCGGACGGATCCGCGCGGACCTCACGCGCATCCTGAATGAGGCGGGCCTGCGCTACCGGCTGAGAGGCCGCCGCAAGCAGCCCTATTCGCTGTGGCGCAAGCTGGAGCGCAAATCGATCTCCTTCCGCGATGTGGCCGATCTTTTCGCCTTCCGCATCATCGTGCCGGATGTGGCTGATTGCTACCGCGTGCTGGGCGTGCTGCATACGCATTGGGCCTGTATTCCCGAACGCTTCCGGGATTTCATCTCCGTGCCCAAACCAAACGGATATGCCAGTCTCCATACCACCGTGCGCGCCTCCGGCAACCGCCGGGTGGAGCTGCAGGTCCGTACAGAGACGATGGACCTCACAGCCGAATATGGCGTGGCCGCTCACTGGGGCTACAAGAACCGCTCCTATGGCTTTGACCTGGATTCGGCCCGCGCTGCCGGTCTTGATCCTGAAGCAAACTTAAAGGCCTTCGCCGAGCTCGTCCGTGACGGGGCGGAGCCCGGCGAATTCCTTGAGCATGCCAAGCTGGAGATGTACCGCGAGCATGTGTTCACCTTCACGCCGAAGGGCAAGCTGATCATCCTGCCGGCCGGGGCCATGCCGCTCGACTTTGCCTATGCCGTTCACTCGGCCGTGGGCGACACGACCATCGGCGCGCGCATCAATGGCGAGGAGAAATCCCTCCGCCGCCCGCTCAAGAATGGTGATGTGGTGGACATCATCCGTGGAAAGACGGCTGAGCCGATCCGCGGCTGGGAAATGCTGACCCATACCGGCCGGGCAAAATCCGCCCTCCGGCGCCTGGAGCGGGAGCGTGAGGTTGCCGAATTCCGCCGGCTGGGCGAGGGCCTGATCAACCAGGCCCTGCGCCGCGCGGGCGCTGATCCGGTGGACGTGATGCTGCTGGATGTGGCGCAGAAGTCCGGCTTCAAGAATGTGGACGACATGCGCGAGGCTGTTGGCCGGGGACGCTTCAAGACCTCCGCCGTGATCAAGCTTGTTTTCCCCGGCTATCAGCCCGAGCGCACCGACGACACCGCCAAGACGCCGATCGACAGCGACCATGTTCCGCTGTTCGTTGAGGGGCGCACGCTGACGCCGGGCGTTACGCTGCATCTCTCCACTTGCTGCCACCCGTTGCCGGGCGACCGGATCATCGGCGTGCAGGTGCCCGACAAGGGCCTGATGGTGCATGTCTCGAGCTGCCCGCGCCTTGCCGAATATGATGACCGGCCGGAGCTGTGGCACGACCTGAAATGGACGGAGCTGGCACGCACCGATGCCGTCGCCGTTACCCGCATTCGCATCAACGCCTCCAACCAGCGCGGCGTGCTGGCAAAGCTCTGCGCGGCGGTGGCCGAATCGAACGGCAACATCATCGGAATCTCGACGGCCTCGCGGCATCCGGATTTCATTGAGCTGGTGATGGATATTGAGGTTGAAGACCTGAAGCGTATGACGCAAATCCTTGCGGCACTGCGGTCGTTGGCCGTGGTAGACAGAGCCATACGCGACCAGGAGGGGCAGAATGACCAGTGAAGACGTACTCGCCGTATTCAAGGAGGCGGGTGCATTGCTGGAGGGGCATTTTATCCTCTCCTCCGGGCGGCGCAGCCCTGTGTTCCTGCAGAAGGCGCTTGTCTTCTCCCGGCCCGATCTTTCCGAAAAGCTCTGCAAGGCGCTGGCGGAAAAACTGACCGCGAGCTTCGGCAAGATCGATGTGGTAGCCGGCCCCGCCGTGGGCGGCATCATTCCGGGCTACGAGCTCGCGCGTCATCTGGGCGCCCGCGCCATCTTTGCCGAGCGCGTGGACGGGCAGCTTCAGTTTCGCCGCGGCTTTTCGATTGCCGCAGGCGAGCGCGTGCTGATTGCCGAAGACATCGTGACGACCGGGCTTTCCTTCCGCGAGACGGTGGAAGCGCTGGCCAAGCTGCCGGGCGAAGTGGTGGGCGGGGCGTGCATCATCGACCGTTCGGGCGGGCGCGCCGATGTCGGTTGCAAGCTGATCTCGCTGGCGCAGGTGAACTTCCCGGATTACGCGCCCGATGATCTGCCTCCGGAGCTTCAGAATCTGGAAGCGATCAAGCCCGGCTCGCGGGGCCTTGCCTGATGACCGGCCGCCTCCGCCTCGGGGTCAATATCGATCATGTGGCGACCATTCGCAATGCGCGCGGGGGCGCCCATCCTGATCCCATGCGCGCGGCAGAGATTGCCGCCGCCGCCGGGGCAGACGGCATCACCATCCACCTGCGGGAAGACCGCCGCCACATCCGCGATGGCGACCTCGACGCGATCCGCGCGGCCACACATCTGCCGATCAATCTGGAGATGGCGGCCACCGAAGAGATGACGGAAATCGCCATCCGATTCCGTCCGCATGCGGCCTGCATCGTGCCGGAGCGGCGCGAGGAGCGCACGACTGAAGGCGGTCTCAATGTGGCCGGCCTGCACAATCAGATTGCGCCGATTGTCAGCCGTCTGAACGAAGCGGGCGCGCGCGTTTCCCTCTTCATCGAGCCCGACCCGGTGCAGATTGCTGTGGCCGAAGTGCTCGGCGCGCCGGTGGTGGAGCTGCATACGGGCCGCTATGCGGAGCTTTGGATCGAGGGCGGGGCAGAGGCCGCCGCGCCCGAGCTGGAACGGCTGAAGCTAGCCGCGGCCGATGCGCGCCGCCGGGGCATCGAGCCGCATGCCGGCCATGGCCTCACTTTCGAGAATGTCGGCCCCGTTGCCGCTATTCCGGAGATTGCCGAGCTGAATATCGGCCATTTCCTGATCGGGGAAGCGATCTTCATCGGTCTCGACGCAGCGATCCGCGAAATGCGCCGCCGCATGGACGAGGCGCGCGGATGATCATCGGCATCGGGAACGATCTCTGCAATATCGAACGCATCCAGCGCTCGCTGGATCGTTTCGGCGAGCGGTTCGAGCAGCGCGTATTCACGCCCTATGAGATCGCCAAGGCGCGCGGGCGCCGCCGCGTGGCGGAGACTTATGCCAAACGTTTTGCCGCCAAGGAGGCGATGGCCAAGGCTCTGGGCACGGGCGTGCCGCGCGCGGGCGTCCACTGGCAGCATATGGGCGTTATCAACCTGCCTTCGGGCAAGCCGGGATTCGAACTGACGGGCGGGGCCGCTACGCGCCTGGCGAAGCTGACCCCGCCGGGCCACCGCGCTCTGGTGCATCTGACGCTTACGGACGATCATCCCTGGGCCGAAGCGCAGGTGATCATCGAGGCCATTGCCATGGCAGATGCGCAATGAAACCCGCCCGCCCGAAACGCACCCGCCAGCGCGCCGCAGTCAAGGCGATCCGGCCGTCATTGGCGCTCGAAGCGCTGAAGGAAGCGCAGGACATTATCGGCTTCCGCTTCAAGGAGGCCGCGAGCCTTGAGCGCGCCTTGACCCATCCGAGCGCCGTTGCGCCGTCGGGGGATACGGTCAAGCTTTCCAATCAGCGCCTGGAGTTTCTGGGCGACCGGGTGCTGAACCTCATCATTGCCGAACGCCTGATCGAGCGCCGCCAGTCTGACAGTGAAGGTGATCTGGCGCCGCGCCTCAACCGGCTGGTCAAGAAGGGTGCGTGCGCCGAGGCGATGCGGCATCTGGGGCTGCAGCGCTTCATTCTGATGTCCGAGAGCGAAGCGGCGGCCGGCGGGCAGGAGCGGGAATCGACGCTGGGCGACGCCTGCGAGGCGATCATCGCGGCGATCTATCAGGAGGGCGGCCTCAATGCCGCGCGCAAGTTCATCGAGCGCGCCTGGGCGCCGCAGTTTGAAAACGTTCCGGCTGAAACCAAGGACCCCAAGACCCTTCTTCAGGAATGGGCGCAGGGGCAGGGACATCCGTTGCCGGAATATGTGGTCACCGGCCGGTCCGGCCCCGATCACGCCCCGGTTTATGAAGTTGAAGTTCGCCTTGCCATGGGCAAGGCTGCCGCTACCGGCTCTTCCAAGCGCGAGGCGGAGCGTCATGCTGCCGCCCTGATGCTCCGAACACTGACAGGAACAGAATGAGCGAAACAGATATCCGCCGCGCCGGGTTTTGCGCCGTCATCGGCGCGCCGAATGCCGGCAAATCCACCCTCACCAACCGCCTTGTCGGAGCCAAGGTCGCCATCGTCACGCATAAGGTGCAGACGACGCGGTTCCCTGTGCGCGGCGTGGCGCAGGTGGGGGATACGCAGATCGTGATCGTCGACACGCCCGGCATATTCGCCGCCAAGCGCCGGCTGGACCGGGCGATGGTCAAGGCCGCCTGGGGCGGGGCCGAGGAGGCCGATTGCATCGTTCACCTCGTCGATGCCTCGGCCTGGGTGGCCGAGCAGGCGGGCCGGCTCAGCGCGGCGCAGCGCCACTCCATCGAGGATGATCGCCGCGTGATCGAACAGCTCAAGGAGGCGGGCAAGCGCGCCTTCCTCGCGCTCAACAAGATTGATCTGTTCCCGCATGATCAGGTGCTGCCCGTCATGGCGGCGCTGAACGAAGCGGGCGTCTATGATGAGATCTTCATGATCTCTGCCGAGAAGGGCGACGGCGTGGACAAGCTGGAAGCGGCCATCGCGGCGCGGATGCCCGAAGGCCCGGCGCTTTACCCGCCAGACCAGATTGCCGACCTGCCCATGCGCCTTCTGGCGGCGGAGGTGACCCGCGAAAAGCTGATGCTGCGCCTGCATCAGGAGCTGCCCTATCAGCTGATGGTCGACACCGAAGCCTGGGAAGAGCGCGCCGACGGGTCCGTTCGTGTGCAGCAGGTTATCATCGTGGGCCGCGAAGGTCACAAGGCGATGGTGCTGGGCAAGGGCGGCAGCCTGATCAAGGAAATCGGCCGCCAGGCACGGCTGGAGCTGACCCAGATGCTGGAGCGCCCGGTGCATCTCTTTCTCTTCGTGAAGGTGGATGAGCGCTGGCAGGAAAAGCGTGAGCGCTATCAGGGGATCGGCCTGGAGTTTGATGTCTGAGGGTGCATGAACTGGTCCGATAACGGAATAGTACTCGGAGGGCGCCGCTTTGGGGAAGGCGGCCTCATCCTGGATGTACTGACCCGTGAAAGGGGACGCCGTTCCGGCCTTGTCTATGGCGGCGCCTCTCGCCGCAAGCGGGCCCAGTTTGAAGCGGGCAACACGGTGGCGCTGAGCTGGAGCGGGCGGCTGGACGATCAACTGGGGCGCTTCGATGTTGCCGAGGCGAGCCGGGACCGCGCCTCGCGCCTGCTGGATGACCCTGCGGCGCTGGCGGCGCTTGCCTCGATCACGGCGCTCTTGCGCGGGGGGCTCAATGAGGGCGATGCGGCCGGCTCCAGCCTCTATGAAGCGACCACCCTGCTGCTGGACGAACTGGTCCATCCGGAAGTCTGGCCGGCGCTCTATGTGCGCTGGGAACTCGGGCTTCTCTCTGCCCTCGGCTTCGGGCTGGACCTTGATGAATGCGCCGTCAGCGGCGCCAATGACGGCCTCACCCATGTCTCCCCGCGCACAGGCCGCGCCGTGCGGGGCTCGGAGGCGGAACAATATGTCGACCGCCTCTTCGCGCTGCCCGCCTTCCTGATCGACAGCCGCGCCGACATCTTCCCCGGAGACATCGCCGCCGGCCTGCGCCTGACGGGGCATTTCATCGAAGGGCGGCTCTTTGCGTCCGTCCACCGGGGCCTTCCGGCAGAGCGGGAGCGGCTGCTCAGGCGCATTGCCCCGCAGGCTTGACCCTCCATTCACGGATCATTCATTCGCCTTCGCCAAACGTCCGGGCGGGGAGTTGATAGCTATCAACAAAAGGCTGATGACATGAAACCGATCCTGATCGCCGCGAGCGCCGCGCTCACCCTTGCCCTCACGGGCTGCATCTCCGTCTCCGACAATTCGGCGGCTTCCACCAAGGTTCAGGAGAATACAGACATCGCCGTCCGCGTCTGCGGCGGGGCAGGCAATGTCGCCGAGGTGAGCCGCGAGGGCTATCGCTGCAAGGTAAACTGAGCAGGGCCAAGGCAGAGCCTGCGCTCAAAGAAGGCCGGGGAGCATCGCTTTCCGGCTTTTTGCTGTCTCACCGGCAAACGCGGCCCGGCCCCATATCCATGTGGAAATGATCGGCGTGGGCGGCGTTGTATTCGGGGCCCAGGGTTACCGAGAAGAGGTCGCACGCGCCCTCATGCACGCGGCGGAGGAACTTGGCTTCCTTGCCGCCTTTGTCCCAGTGCGCCTTCACATCGATCAGCCGCCCATCCTCCAGGCGAAAGCCGGAGACATCCAGCGCATTGCCGAAGGCATGCTGCGAAAGGCGCCGGCTGCCGGCAATGGTGCGGCAGGAAAAGCTGCCATAGGTCTCGATCCGGGCGACCGGCGAATCGAAGATTTCCACAGCCGCCGGGCGCACCACATGCCGCTCCCACATATAGGCCGCCGCCGTCTGCGCGCAGGTCATCTGCAACGTGGCCGAATAGGGCGTCAGCGTCCGGTCCAGCGTCAGGGCGTCAAACAGGCCGCATTTTTCCCCGCGAGGCTCGTCCTCCAGCGGGGTATAGCCCACGCCGGCGTTGTCGAGCGCCACGAAACAGGCTTCCCGGTCACCCTTCAGGCGGGTCAGTTGAGCGGAAATGGCCAGCCCCGGGCGCACCGACAGGTCAATCGGCGCCAAGGGATTGTGCCGCGCCGGCAATGTGCGGGCGAGGATCACGACAATGGCGCCAATCAGGAAGGCATATGTCAGGAGAATGCTGATTCCACGCATATCTGCAGCAGCGGCCTTTGATGTTCCTTAACCAAACGCAGGTTTCTGTTAACCTGCGCTGTTTCCAGCGAGTCGGGGCATCCTGACCCGCAAACCCGCACCAGAATGTGGCGAGACCTGCAAAGAGGCCAGAATGTCCAAACGCACCACCGAGCCCCCAGAGGACCGGATCATCAATGAGCCGATGAGCGAGGCGCTCTCCAAGCGCTATCTCGCCTATGCGCTCTCCACGATCACGTCCCGCGCGCTGCCCGATGTGCGCGATGGCCTCAAGCCCGTTCAACGCCGCATCCTTTATGGCATGCGCGTCCTGCGGCTGGATCCCGAAGGCGGCTATCGCAAATGCGCCAAGATCGTTGGCGATGTGATGGGTAACTACCACCCCCATGGCGACAGCTCGATCTATGACACGCTGGTCCGCCTCGCCCAGGATTTCAACGTCCGCTATCCGCTGGTCGATGGGCAGGGCAATTTCGGCAATATCGACGGGGATAGCGCGGCGGCCTATCGTTACACCGAAGCGCGGATGACGCGCGGCGCCGAGCTGCTGATGGAGGGCCTCGACGAGAACGCGGTCGATTTCCGCCCCAACTATGCCGAGAATGATGAGGAGCCGGTCGTGCTTCCCGCCGGCTTCCCCAATCTCCTCGCCAATGGCGCCACGGGCATCGCCGTGGGCATGGCCACCTCCATTCCGCCGCACAATGTTGCCGAGGTGATCGATGCGGCGCGCTTCCTGATCGACAAGCCCAAGGCCACCACCCAAGAGCTGATGGAATTCGTTCAGGGGCCGGACTTTCCGACCGGCGGGGTGATCGTCGAGGATCGCGCCTCGATGCTGGAGGCTTACGAGACCGGCCGGGGCGCCTTCCGCATGCGCGCCCGATGGCATGTCGAGGATACCGGCCGGGGCACCTATCAGATCATCGTCACCGAAATTCCGTATCAGGTGCAGAAGTCAAAGCTTCTGGAGAAGCTTTCGGAGCTGCTTGAGGCGAAGAAGGTTCCGCTGCTGGAAGATGTGCGCGACGAGTCTGCGGAGGATGTCCGCCTCGTCCTTGTACCGCGCGCCAAGACGGTTGAGCCGGACGTGCTGATGGAAAGCCTGTTCAAGACCTGCGATCTGGAAACGCGCTTCAGCATGAACATGAACGTGCTGCACAAGGGCGCGCCGCAGGTGATGGGCCTGCGCGATGTGCTGCAGGCTTATCTCGACCATCGCCGTGAAGTGGTGGTGCGCCGGGCTGAGTTCCGTCTCGACAAGATCGAGAAGCGCCTGCACATCCTGGAAGGCTTCCTGAAAGCCTATCTCAATATCGACGAAGTGATCCGCATCATCCGTACGGAGGACGAGCCTAAGCCCGTCCTGATGAAGCGGTTCAAGATTTCAGACATTCAGGCCGAAGCTATCCTCAACCTTCGCCTGCGCGCGCTGCGCAAGCTGGAGGAAATGGAAATCCAGGGCGAGCACACAAAGCTCACCGAGGAACGCGACGAGCTGGTGAAACTGCTCGGTTCTGAGCGCCGTCAATGGACGCGCGTGTCAAAAGAGCTTAAAGCCGCGCGCGACGAGTTCGATCCGTCAACGGACCTTGGCCGCCGCCGCGCGACCTTTGAAGATGCGCCCACCGTTGACCTTGCCGCTGCGCTTGAAGCGACGCGCCCGAAGGAACCGGTTACCGTGGTGCTCTCCGCGCAAGGCTGGATTCGCGGCATGAAAGGCCATGGGCTTGATCCGGAATCGATCAAGTTCAAGGAAGGCGATGGTCCCGGCTTCATGGAAGAGGTGATGAGCACCGACAAGCTCGTCTTCATGTCCTCGGATGGGCGGGCCTTCATGCTGGCGGCAGACAAGCTGCCGGGCGGGCGCGGCCATGGCGAGCCCATCCGCCTCTCCATCGAGTTGGAAGACAATGTCGCCATCGTGAATATGTTCAAGTTTGAGCCCGAGCGTAAACGCGTGATGGCCTCGTCCACGGGCTATGGTTTCGTTGTTCCGGAGACGGAGCTTGAGTCAAACCGCAAGGCGGGCAAGCAGATCGTCAACACCGGCGGCGGGCATCTCAATGTCTGCGTGCCTGTGCTGGGCGACATGATCGCAGTGGTTGGCACCAACCGGAAGATGCTGATCTTCCCGCTGAAGGATCTGCCCGAGATGCCGCGCGGCAAAGGCAACAAGCTGCAATCCTATAGCGGCGGGGCAGAGCTCGCTGACCTGATCACCTTCGACAAGCGCGACGGCCTGATCGTCGTCACCGGTGGCCGCCACCGCGCCTTCGAGGAATGGAAAGAGTGGAAAGGCCAGCGCGCGCAAGCGGGCAAGGTCGTGCCCAAGGGCTTCCCGAGGACGGGCACCTTCAGCGGCTGAGGCGGGGATCCCCTCAGCCTGCTGATGGTTTGAAATAGGATTGGAACGAGACGTGAGGCGGCGGCTCTGGCCTATCCGCCGAGCTTCTCGGCGGCGCGTTCTGCAAAATATGTGATGATGCCGCTGGCGCCCGCGCGTTTGAAGCACATCAGGCTTTCCATCATCACGCGGTCGCCGTCGATCCAGCCATTCTGCGCGGCGGCCATGATCTGCGCATATTCGCCCGACACCTGATAGGCGAGCGTCGGCACGCCGAAGGTGGACGAGACGCGCTGCACAATGTCCAGATACGGAAGACCGGGCTTCACCATCACCATGTCGGCGCCCTCGGCAAGGTCGAGGGCCACTTCGCGCAGCGCTTCATCCGAGTTTGCGGGGTCCTGCTGATAGGTTTTCTTGTCGCCCTTGAGGGCTGCGGCGGAGCCGATGGCTTCGCGGTAAGGCCCGTAAAAGCCGCTGGCATATTTGGCGGCATAGGCGAGGATCATGGCGTTGGAGAAGCCTTCTTCCTCGAAGGCGTAGCGGATGGCGCCGATGCGGCCGTCCATCATGTCGGACGGGGCCACAACATCCGCGCCTGCGCTGACATGCACCAGCGCCTGTTCCACCAGCCGCTCCACCGTCGCGTCATTGGGAATGGTGCCGTCTTCATCCAGCAGGCCGTCATGGCCATGCGACGTATACGCATCAAGCGCCACATCGGTGATGAGGCCCACTTCCGGCGCGGCATCCTTCATGGCCTTCAGGGCGCGGGGCACGAGGCCGTCAGGGGAAAGCGCGCCGCTGCCGTCTGCATCTTTGCCCTCCGGGCCGATATAGGGGAACAGCGCGATGGCCGGAATACCAAGCGCCTTGGCGCGCTTGGCGGTGAGGGCCGCTTCGGCGACGCTGAGGCGGTCTACGCCGGGCAGGGAGCTGACGGGCACGCGGCCTTCGCCATCATGCACGAACACCGCCCAGACCAGATCTGCCGGGGTGAGGACATTTTCTGCCACAAGGCTGCGCGCCCAGGGGGCCTGGCGCAGGCGGCGCATACGGGTGCCGGGAAAGGCTTGGGGAAACGGGGTCATACTTCCTCCTAGCGCCGAATGCGGCGCCCTCACAACCAGCCCAATCGCCGCGCCATGAAACACCGGTCGCGCACGTTGAGGCCGTTATCATCCTGGATCGATTCAATCTCGATCATCCATTTTTCCATCTTCTTCCGCGGCAGCTCCCGGAAGCCGTTCTTGCGGTAGAACGGCCCGTTCCAGGGCGGATCGCGGAAGGTGGAGAGGGTCACGCGCTTCAGGCCCCGGTCCTTGGCTTCCAGCATCACCCGACCGATCAGCGCGCTGCCGATGCCCTGGCGGCCATAGGCGGGGTCCACGCTGATCTGATCGAGATAGAGCCATCCCTCGCGCACGGAGGTCAGCGCGAAGCCGGCCAGATTGCCCTTGCGGTCGCGCACAGTGTGGAGATGCCCGGTCTGCATGGCCTCACGCAGCACATTGGCGGGCACATGGTCGTCCAGCTGCGCCTCGGGCAGCAGGCCGGTGCCTTCGAAGATTTTCCCCGCCGCCAGATCGATCGCGATCAGGGCGGGGATCTCTTCAGGCGCGGCGCCGGCGGTTTCATACCCGGCAGGAGGGCGTCGGATTGACATATATCAGGGCTCACAGGACAAGCGGGCCAAAGACTTAAGCCAATCGGAGGGCCACGCCAATGAGCCTCATCTTCACAGACGAACAGCAGATGATCCGCGATATGGCGGCCAAATTCGCCGCTGACCAGCTTGCCCCCCATTCCGAAGCCTGGGACCGGGACAGCCATTTCCCTGTCGATGTGATCAAATCTGCTGCAGAACTCGGCTTTGCGGGCATCTATGTGAAGGAAGATGTGGGCGGCTCCGGCCTGACGCGGACGGACGCGGCGCTGATCTTCGAGCAGCTTTCCTATGGCGATGTTTCTACCGCCGCCTTCATCTCCATCCACAATATGGCGAGCTGGATGATCGACACCTTTGGGTCACAGGAGCAGCGCGCTGCCTGGCTGCCGCGCCTTACCTCGATGGAGCTGATCGCCTCCTACTGCCTCACCGAGCCGGGCGCGGGCTCTGACGCGGCCAGCCTGAAGACCAAGGCCGTGAAAGACGGCGACGAGTATGTCATCACCGGCACCAAACAGTTCATCTCCGGCGCAGGCACGTCGGATGTTTACGTCCTCATGGCGCGCACCTCTGACGATGGCGCCAAGGGTGTGTCCGCCTTCATCATCGAGAAGGATGCGCCGGGGCTGTCGTTTGGCGCCAATGAGCGCAAGATGGGCTGGAAATCCCAGCCGACGCGGCAGGTGATCCTGGACGGCGTGCGCGTGCCGGCGGCAAACCGCATCGGCGAAGAAGGGCACGGCTTCCGCTTCGCCATGGCGGGGCTGGATGGCGGGCGCCTCAACATCGCCGCCTGCGCGCTGGGCGGCGCGCAACTCGCCCTCGACAAGGCGGTCGCCTATGCCAAGGAACGCCAGCAATTCGGCAAGGCCATCGCCGACTTCCAGAACACCCAGTTCAAACTCGCCGATATGGAAACTGAGCTGCAGGCCGCGCGCCTGATGCTGTATGAGGCGGCGGCACGCCTTGACGGCAAGACGCCGGACGCCACCCGCTGGTGCGCCATGGCCAAACGCTTCGTCACCGACACCGCCTTCAAGGTCGCCAACGACGCCCTGCAGATCCATGGCGGCTATGGCTACCTCGCCGACTACCACGTCGAACGCATTGTCCGTGATCTGAGGGTGCATCAGATCCTGGAGGGGACGAATGAAGTGATGCGGGTGATCATCTCGCGGGATATGTTGAAGGGGTAGGCGGAGCGCAGCCTCAGAACCCCTCGCCCCCGGAACGGGGGAGAGGGGCGGGGGTGAGGGGGCGCGCCGCCGAATTGTTGCGAAATGGGTAGGCGTAGCAC
>Ga0067045_1027647_pt1 | contig 75660 bp, 60 predicted proteins | sample TerdegcTABiofilm_FD_59184 | JGI IMG/M metagenome (GOLD analysis project Ga0067045, IMG submission 59184) | Combined Assembly of (Gp0054472, Gp0054536) Wastewater bioreactor microbial communities from Singapore -Terephthalate degrading... | reverse complement strand
GTCAGCGTTTGGTTCGGCTTCGCTCAGTCAGCGTTTGGTTCGGCTTCGCTCAGTCAGCGTTTGGTTCGGCTTCGCTCAGTCAGCGTTTGGTTCGGCTTCGCTCAGTCAGCGTTTGGTTCGGCTTCGCTCAGTCAGCGCGTGATAGTAGAGAAAGAAAAACTATTAATGCTCCCCAATCTTCAAATGATGGGTGAGGTTAGACCAATAAGTCTAATACTTTCTAAGTCTCACACGGTAGTCAAGCGAAGGCCAATAATCCAAACCCTTCATTATTCTCTCACACGGGGGTTGAGCGTAGCCTAAAGTTCCTAATCCTTCTTCTCTTTCACACGAGGGTTAAGCGTAGCCTAAAGTTCCTAAGCTTTTTTTTCTCTCACACGAGGGTTAAGCGTAGCCTAAAGTTCCTAATCCTTCTTCTCTCTCACACGGGGGTTGAGCGATGACCCAAATTTCTAATCCTTCTTCTCTCTCACACGGGGGTTGAGCGTAGCCGAACCCACCGTGTGCATACACTCCTCCACTTTTCTTTTCAACCTCCAGCACGTCATCTGCCTTATATTGAATTGCCTAGATAACTCATAGGAACTGATTCCAGGTTGGCTGCATACCAGCCAGGCCAAGCGGATGGCCTCTTTAATAGGTAAATGGCACTTATGAAAAACCGTATGGGCCGTGGCTGATTCGTTATGTTTACAACGGGTACATCGCCTCGAATAAGGCGTTGATCCCTCACAATAATTAGTATGTCCACATTTACGACAAACGTATCCCTCTTTCCACTTCTCGGCCGCCAAAAACTCCAAACATGCTTCCTCCGTGATAAATAACTTATCAAAATCTGAGGGACTAATGTTTTTTAGTGACTCAATCATGCCACATTGTCATATTTTAATTAATAAATATCCCAAGAAAAAACCTTCAATAACAACAAAATGGACTCATCTTTGTTACATTTATTGTATGAATAAATTTTTGGAATAATCTTTGCAAATGTAACTCAAAAGTGATTTTAAAGCGATTTATAATTAAAAATATCTATATCTTTGCAGGCATGAAAACCAAACACTCTTTGCTCCTTAAGTCATTTATTGCATTGACTATAACTTTCGTTGTGGCTGCATGCAACAGAGAATCAGGAAAGAAAATATCACCGGACAGTAGTAACCAGTCAGGAGTAATATCTCTTAATTCTCAAGATTTCAGAGAAAAAGTTTGGGATTATAAGGAGCATCCTAACGAGTGGGTTTTCAAAGGCCAACGTCCAGCAGTGATTGACTTTTATGCTGATTGGTGTGCCCCATGCAAAACAGCAGCCCCGATACTCGAAGAATTGGCCGTGAAGTATAAAGACAAAGTCGATTTTTTCAGAGTAAACACGGATAATGAGCAGGAATTGGCCCAATTATTTGGCATCCGTACTATTCCCAGTTTTCTATGGATTCCTTCGCAGGGTGAACCCCAAATGACATCAGGAATAGCTCCTGGAGTAGATGCTACACGCAAACTATTTACCGACATGCTCGAAAATCATTGTCTGGGAAAATTCTCGGAAGAAGAAATCAAAATTGAATAATTTAATCTGTTACTTAAAATCTCACCCAAATGAAAAAACACTTAACATTGGTGGTTCTTATTCTCTTAATAGGGTTATCTTTTCAGGGAAATGCCCAAAATCAGGGTAAGGTAATACATCTTACATCCGCCGAATTCAAACAAAAGGTGTTTAACTGGGAGAAAAATCCAGACACCTGGAAATATGAAGGAAAACTTCCATGCATAGTCGACTTTTATGCCGATTGGTGTCGTCCTTGCAAATTGGTAGCTCCAATTATGGATGAACTGGCCGAAAAGTATAAGGGAAAGATTGTAATCTATAAAGTAAATACTGATAAAGAACGCGAAGTTTCTTCCGTGTTTGGTATACGCAGTATACCGTCGGTGCTATTTTGTCCAATGCAAGGTAAACCACAGATGGCTACCGGAGCACTTCCCAAAGAAACCTACGAGCAGGTAATCAACGAATTTCTGCTTGGAAAAAAGAAAACGAATTGATTATTAACTTTAAAACCCACATATAACAATGTTAGAACATCTCAGCAAACAGACTTTCCTTGAGAAAGTATTTAATTACGAAAAAAACAACGAATGGAAATTCGAAGGTGAACTTCCTTGCATCATCGACTTTTATGCTGATTGGTGCGGTCCCTGCAAAATGGTAGCTCCCATCCTTGAAGAGCTTTCAAAGGAATATGCAGGCAAAATAAACATTTACAAGGTAGATACCGAAGAAGAACAGGAATTAGCCGGCGCTTTTGGAATTCGCAGTATTCCCAGCATGCTTTTCTGCCCGAAAAACGGTCAACCTCAAATGGCCGTAGGTGCTCTTCCTAAGGATACCCTGAAAAGAGCTATCGAAGATATACTTTTGAAAGCCTAATTTTACTAAATCTTACTCTTTTCGAACCGGACAAATTTTAATGTCCGGTTTTTTTATTCCCCTTAACCAACCTAACTAAATCACAATGAATAAATTAGAACAACAGCAAATGCTGAAATACCTTCATGCCTGCCTTCAAAACCTAACCCCTCTGAAGTAGTGGCCTTCACTGATACTTGATTCACACCAATATTCAGGGCTTTTGCAATGTTTTCTTGCATTTCAGGAATGAAAGCGGCAATTTTGGGTTTTTGCAATACTACGGTTGAATCAATATTGCTTATGAGATAGCCCTGTTCCTTAATCAGTTGACCTACTCTATGTAACAATAGCAAAGAGGAAATACCCTTGTATCGTTGATCAGTATCCGGGAAATGATAGCCTATATCACGTAAAGCTGCTGCACCCAGCAGAGCATCGCATATAGCATGAAGCAATACATCGGCGTCAGAATGGCCCACAGCTCCCAAATGGTAATCTAACTTTACCCCACCTAACCAAAAGTCGTATCCTTCGGCGAGTCGATGAACATCGTAACCATATCCGATGCGAGGAACCATAGGTGCCAATACATTTCTTTCAACGACAAAATAACAGTTATTTTACAGAAGCTACAAATCTCACTTTTCAAATAAACGTGGATTTTCCTGTGTTTCTTACTTTTGCAACTCTTAAATGATTATGAAAAAAATTCTTTTAAGCACAGCTTCATTCCCTAATCTTGAATATTTTGCAGTGATCGCTGCTGCAGAAGAGGTATGGCTTGAGGCCAGTGAAACGTATGCAAGACAAAGCTATCGAAACAGATATTACATTGCAGGGCCGGAAAACCGGCAAATGTTGGTTGTGCCGGTAATTAGACCTCAGGGAAACCATACGCCTATCCAGGAAGTAATACCCGATAGCAGGGTTCCCTGGCAGAGAAACCACCTTCGGGCTATAGAGACTGCCTATAACCGCTCAGCATATTTCCTTTATTACCGGGATGTAACTGAAGCATTGTTTAATTGCCAGAATCTATCATTGCTGCAATGGAACAGCCGTGTACTCCGACACCTCCTGGAAATTTTGCGTATCGACGCGGTGATACATCATACAGAGATTTTTGAAGAAAAACCAGAAAGATTCATTGATTTACGCAATGATATTCATCCCAAAAAAGAAGCCCGCTTATTCAAAACATCCATGGAGCCCTATTTTCAGCCTTTTTCTCCCAAATATGGCTTCATTGCTAACCTCAGCATCTTAGACTTGATTTATAATCAGGGGCCACACGCAGGAGCTTACCTAAAACAATTGGCACAGAAGATTAATTTTCAGGAAGAAGGATAAGGAATACGAATGTGATAAATGTGTAAAAGCCGAGACTTGAAAACTTTGCGAGCAATACTAATATCTTTTAAAGATAGCGGTGCATTGTCGAATTGATGAGTCGCCATGAGTGAGTCGATAATGTTATCAACTAATGCGTTGATAGAATTTTCATCGGGTTTGGAAAGACTACGTGTGGCAGCCTCAACTGAGTCGGCCATCATCAAAATGGCTGTTTCGCGCGAAAAAGGTATAGGCCCCCTGTATGAAAAGCAGCCATCATCAGGCAAAGTGTTGTTTCCCAACTTCAGGCTTTTCTGGTAAAAATACTCTACTCTGCGGGTTCCGTGATGAGTGCGGATAAAATCAATAATTTGAGAAGGTAATCCCAATTTTCGGGCCTTTTCAATGCCGTTACTCACATGAGAAACAATTATGGCCGCGCTTTCTACAGGCGAGAGTTCCTCATGAGGGTTGTACCCTGTATATTGATTTTCAATAAAATACATCGCATTATCAATTTTACCCATGTCGTGATACATGGCACCAGTCCTAACAAGTAAGGGATTTCCGCCAATTCGTCGGATTACTTCTTCAGCCAGGTTGGCAACCTGTAAAGAGTGATGAAATGTACCCGGGGCCTTCGACGAGATGTCCCTCAATATTGGATGATTGGTATCACTGAGTTCCAGAAGCGTTATATCTGTTACAAATCCAAACAGTTTTTCCAGAATGGTAATAGTGGGATAAGCCAGAAGCAAAAGGGCAGATGCAGAACCAAACAGGGCAAAATTAAAAAAGCGCATCCCACCTAACCGTCCTTCCTGTACAAGATAAAGTCCGACATATACACCGGAATAAGCAAGAAAAACATATAATGCGGTGGTTATAAATTGCTGTCTGCGGTGTAGATTCGCAACACTAAAAATGGCAATCAAACCGGCAATAAGTTGGAGAAATACGAACTCGAAACTATTGGGGACAAGAAACCCCGTGAGTATCATTGTAATAATGTGGATATATAAAGCAAGACGAGTATCGAAAAACATCCGAATAATAATAGGCACCAGGCAGAGGGGTATGGCATAGAGAGCCCATGGACGATTGGAAACCACAAACGAGGTTATGGTAGTCATTAACACAATAATGAGTATAATGAAACCAACCTTGCGATTATCCGCAAATACGGCAGGGCGGAATATATAAAGGAATAAAGCAAGCACCAGCATTGCCAGGCTAATCAGGATAAATTGCCCCAATAATATAGCAAGGCGTGCTTTAGGATTTTGCGCTCTGGCCTCTGCTTCTGCTTTGAGGGATTCGAGTACCTGGAAACGTTCTGGAGTTACTAATTCACCCTGGGCTATTACTCTCTCTCCCTGTTGTATCATTCCCTGATATTCAGGTAAGGAGGATAGCAGTTCTTCCGTTGATTTTTCAGTAAGCTGTCGATCAAAAAGGATATTGTGAGTCAAGCCCATTTCCAGGGCAAGCTTTAGCTGTGGTCTGATTTCACGGGGAAAAACCTTCAACTTTCGGGTGATATACTCATCGGCCGTTAATATAGTAAAGAAATGATTCAAGGGTACAGGGCGACTTTTATTATTCACCACAAGGTGTATCACGGCATCCGGAGGCAAATCACTTATTTCGGGAACCACCTGTATAATGCCTCTATTGTAGATGGTATCAGCAATTTCTATCACATCTCTTACCAGATTTACCATCGGTTGATTGTTACGCAAGGTATCGGCCGGCTGTAATCCCAGGAAATCAAGAAAGCCTTGAACAATAATCTCTCTTCGGGAAGGATAAACCGTGGGATCGAGACGAAAATAAAGTGGACGGGAAGAAAGCAATCGGTTTCGCTGAAGCATCAATTCCTCCTTCGATTTTAGTACCGGAAAATCGTAGGGTGCTATCAGGTCTTCGTGCATCCAGGGTTTGCCCTGCCTGTATTCATACTTGAATCTGCCTTCCCTTGGAAAGACTAGCAAAATAATGAGAAGGGCGATTATAAAAACACCCGCTTTACTTACCTGATAAAGATGCCCCGAAAGGTACCGAAGTGGATTCATGCCATACAAAAAATTGCGACACGAATGTATAAAAATTGTTGTATTTCATACCCTTTCAGCCCGTTTTCTTTCGTTATGATCAAGAATGATTTTTCTCATTCGGATTGATTGAGGGGTAACCTCCACATATTCGTCGGCCTCGATATATTCAAGAGCTTCTTCCAAGGAGAAGCGTCGGGGCGGTGAAATCATCATTTTCTCATCACTTCCAGCTGCCCTCACATTGCTAAGTTTCTTGGTGAGTATTACGTTTACGAGCAAATCTTCGTTCCTGATGTGCTCTCCTAAAATTTGGCCGGCGTAAATCGCTTGCCCTGGTTCAATAAAGAAGGTACCTCTATCTTGCAAACGATCAATGGAATAGGCTATAGCCTCCCCCGTTTCCATAGCTACCAACACTCCATTGCGCCTGCCGGGAATATCCCCTTTCCAAGGCTCAAATCCTTTAAAACGATGGGCAATTACCGCCTCACCTTCCGTTGCAGTGAGTAATTGATTGCGTAGTCCTATAAGACCACGGGCAGGTATGCTGAATTCGAGGTAAGTCCTTCCATTGCGTGTCTGTATGCCTTCAATTTCCCCTCTACGTTGGGTAACCAAATCAATTACTTTACCGTTGAATTCATCAGGAACATTTATCGAAAGGAATTCAATCGGTTCATGCTTTTCACCGTTTATTTCACGGATAATAACCCGAGGCTGCCCCACTTGAAATTCATACCCTTCACGACGCATGGTTTCAATTAATATCGACAAATGCAATACTCCCCTTCCGTAAACCAACCAGCTATCGGGAGAGTTGGTTTCTTCAACCCTTAATGCAAGATTCTTCTGTGTTTCAAGCATTAAACGTTCATAAATGTGTCGGGAAGTGACAAATTTTCCTTCCTTACCATAAAAGGGACTGTTGTTGATAGTAAACAACATGTTCATGGTAGGTTCATCTACCTTGATGGGGGGCATGGCTTCGGGTTGTTCGGCATCGGCGATGGTATCCCCAATGTCAAATTCCTCAGGACCTAAAAGGGCGACAATATCACCTGCAGGTACCGGGGTCTTCAACCTCTCTTTTCCTAATCCCTCAAAAACATACAGTTCTTTTATTTTCGATCGGTATTGGCTTCCATCGCGGCGTATAACGACAACTTCCTGCCCAGCCTGGATGCTACCCCTCGATACTCTTCCTACAGCGATGCGGCCAAGGTAACTACTATAATCCAATGATGTGATCATCATTTGCAAGGGACCCTCTATCACACGTGGAGGAGGAATATGCCGAATTATGGTATCGAGTAATATGCTGACATCCTGTGTGGGCTTGCGCCAGTCATCAGACATCCATCCCTGCTTGGCCGAACCATAGACCGTTGGAAAATCAAGCTGGTCGTTGCTGGCTCCCAGAGAAAACATGAGATCGAAAACCTGCTCCTGCACCAATTCCGGATCACAATTGGGTTTGTCAACCTTGTTTATGACAAGAATGGGCTTAAGGTCGAGCTGAAGAGCCTTTTCCAACACAAAGCGGGTCTGAGGCATGGGGCCTTCGAAGGCATCCACTACAAGTAAAACACCATCAGCCATGTTGAGCACACGTTCGACCTCTCCTCCAAAATCGGCATGTCCAGGAGTATCTATTACGTTGATTTTAATATTCTTATATCTTACTGATACGTTTTTTGCAAGTATTGTAATACCTCTCTCACGCTCCAGGTCATTACTGTCGAGGATAAGTTCTCCGGGCTGCTGATTGTCTCTAAAAAGCTTTACTTGATGGAGGATACGGTCAACCAGCGTGGTTTTGCCGTGGTCAACGTGCGCAATGATGGCAATGTTTCGTATATCTTTCATGGATGAAATAAAAAAGGCTGCAAAGGTAAGAATTGTTTCAGGTTCCGGGTTCCAAGTTCCGGGTTCCAAGTTCCAGGTTCCAGGTTCCGGGTTCCAGGTTCCGGGTTCCAGGTTCCGGGTTCCGATTTTAGCTTAAAATACAGATTTATAATAAGTTATTATGTGTAAGTAAGTTTTATACATTTATATAAATATTAGTATGAAAGTTGCGGGCTCCTGAATGATAGCCGTTTGCTGGAGTGGGCTTATTTTCCCCAGTTTTCGCGGTCAAGGCTGCGATAGTGTATGGCCTCGGCGAGATGCTCCGTTCGGATTTCAGGGCTTCCTTCAAGGTCAGCTATGGTACGGGCCACTTTCAGGATTCGGTCGTAAGCTCTGGCAGAAAGACCCAGCTTTTCCATAGCGTTGCGTAAAATGGCCTGTCCATCAGCCGGCACCTGACAAAATTTCCTTTGTAACTTAGTAGTCATCTGTGCATTGCAATGAATGCCCGGATACTCCTTGAACCTCTCTTCCTGAATTTTGCGTGCGGCAACTACCCTCTTACGAATAATTTCACTTTTTTCTCCTTCTCTCACTGTTGACAAATCGCGAAAAGGCACAGGGGTGACTTCTACATGAATATCAATGCGGTCGAGCAAAGGTCCGGAAATTTTATTGAGATACTTCTGTACCTGCCCCGGACTACAGGTACAAGCAATTTCTGGATGATTATAATAGCCGCAGGGGCAGGGATTCATGGCAGCCACTAGCATAAAACTGGCGGGGTATTCCACCGAATGCTTTGCCCTGGAAATAGTAACTATTCTGTCTTCCATGGGTTGGCGCATTACCTCGAGCACACTTCTTTTGAATTCAGGTAATTCATCAAGAAAAAGCACCCCATTCTGCGCCAGCGAAATTTCACCGGGTTGAGGGAAAGTGCCACCACCCACCAGTCCGGCGTCGGAAATGGTATGATGCGGCGCCCTGAATGGCCTGACAGAAATTAACGATGCATTGCGCCCAAGGCGACCAGCCACTGAATGAATTTTTGTGGTTTCCAGGGCTTCCTGGAGGGTGAGCGGAGGAAGAATGGATGGTAGGCGCCGCGCCAGCATGGTTTTGCCAGAACCCGGAGGGCCGATCAAAATTACATTATGACCACCAGCAGCAGCAATCTCCAGCGCTCTCTTTATATTCTCCTGGCCTTTCACATCGGCAAAATCATAATCATACTCATTAAGGCGCTGATAAAACTCTTCACGCGTATTCACCAATGTGGGTTCTATCTTAAATGAACCATTAAGAAAACCTACCACCTCTGAGATATTTCGCGCTCCAATCACCTCAAGATCACTCACAATGGCTGCCTCGCGTGCATTGGCTTCAGGAAGAATAAACCCCTTAAACCCTTGCTTACGGGCTTCAATTGCAATCACCAAGGCTCCTTTTATGGGTTTGAGCTCTCCATCGAGAGATAATTCGCCCATAATAATATACTGCTCCAACTTAGCCATACTTACCTGGTTGCTGGCACCTAAAATCCCGACGGCAATAGTGAGGTCGTAAGCTGAGCCTTCTTTGCGAATATCGGCCGGTGCCATATTTACCAAAATCCTTTTTCCCGGATACTTCAAACCGTTATTTGTCAAGGCTGCCTCTATTCGTTGCTGACTCTCCTTCACCGCACTATCAGGTAAACCAACAAGGTTGAAGTTGATACCCGGATCTATGTTCACCTCAACCGTAATTGTTAAGGCATTAACCCCAATTACTGCGCTGCCAAAGGTTTTTACCAACATATCGCTGTTTTTTCATCAACTTGATAGGGTAAAATTACACCCTATAGGGGAAATAAAAAATCGTACAGATTCCATTCTTTACAAAAAACAAGCTCCAACTGATCTCATTCAGTCGGAGCTACGGGGAAAGTAATGAAAATTCCTTTAAAAACTTATCCCAAAAGTAAAACTAATAAAATGACCATGCGAAATTATTTTCACAGGTTCCCAGTAAACTGGAGGCCAGATATTGGGATCGGGATCAGGATAGGGTTGTTCATTAGTAGTGGGTTGTCCATTAGGATCTGTTCCCGTATTTAGCCCTCCATTGATGATCTCAGTACCGGGTAAAGGTTTAGGGTATGGATAAGGCTCGGGATAGATATAACTCCCGTAAGCAACATGTTGATATCGATAACCTATGGATGCATTAAAATTCAAAGAAGGACTCATACGCATCCTAAACCCCAAACCAAATCCACCTAATAATCCGGCATCAAAATCATTATAATAATTTTCTTCACCGGTGGGTATGTTTATGCCCAATCGCCCATAGATATAGGGTGATTGAGATTCATTATTGATTTTAAGGTTAAAATCGGCGAATAAAGGTACCCAGTTAATATACTGCAGATCTTCAATACCAAACCCAAAAGCGGCTGACATCATTGGAGTTAAAGAGTAACGAACCAGGCCATATAACCCGTGAATGTTTCCGACCTCATTGTTGCGCAGAGAGCCGGAATAGCCATATTCTACACCCATAGTCCACTTTGTCAAAGGTTCTTCAAACACAGACGAAGTTCCTAGTCCTCCCTGAGGGCTTTCGAAAAGGGCGGGGTGTTTGGGTTTGATACCATAAACATGCTCTATCTTTTCTATTTCATCCATCTTAAACACAAAAACACTCCTATCGGCTGTCATTATTTTTATCGAAACCGATGGAACTTCCTCAACAATCAACCCTCTGATTACAGAGCCATTTTTTGTATAAACGACATCTTCTACCAGAATGTTTTGAGCCTTAGCCAGGTAATTTATTGCGAAAATCAGCAATACCCACAGGAATTTTTTGTATCTCATTGCCTTTTATTCATTGATTTTTGCAAAGTTAACTCAATTTAAATGCGATTGCTTTGCAATTTTAATTCTTGCGTCAACAACTGTTACTGAGTTAAAGTTGCCAAGGAGAGGATTGAGGTCCATTTCTACGATTTCAGGGGCAGATTCCAGGAGTGCAGAAACCTTAAGCATGGTATCCACAAATTTTTCTTCATTGATACCCTCTTTACCCCTTATACCCTGGAAAACAGGATAACCTCTGAGGTTATGCACCATGCGCCGGGCTTCTTCCTTGCTTAAGGGTACCAGACCAGTAGAAAAATCCTTCATCACTTCAATGAGAATACCTCCCAGACCGCACATTACCAAATGTCCAAAGTTGCCTTCGGCAGTAGCACCAATAAACAACTCGCTACCGCTGAGCATGGGTTGAATCAGCACTCCGGTTGCATCTTTTATTTGCATGATGCGCTGAAATTGCATACGTACGCTCTCTTCGTCTTTAACATTGAGTACTACACCTCCTACATCGCTTTTGTGAACCGGGCCAACCACTTTCATCACCACAGGGAATCCGGCTTGCCGCGCAGCCAACACCGCAGCCTCTTCTTCTTTTACTACAAATTCTTTAGCCCTTTCAATACCGGCGGCATCGAGGAGGGCTTGTACGGCCTCGGGCTTCAGGTATCCATCAGGAGAAGATGCTATAACATCCCGAACTTTTGCCCTCTCTACATGCAGACGTTCAAATTCCGATACAGGGGCTGGGGTTCGATATACCTTAGCCAGGGCATTTCCAAAGACCACTTCATCAGGGAAATTGATATGTCCTAAGGAGATAAAGTATTCTATTTCCTTCTTAACATTAATCACCGAAGGCAGAATGGGAAAGATGGGCTTTTGGCAGGAATTCATTTTATCGTGGAGAACCTTATACACATCATAAACCTCAAAAAGGCCCGGACTTCCGAAAATGACTGCCATTGCGTCAATATTGTCAAACTTCTGGTCGCAGTAATCGATAATATCCGACAATTGAGCCGCAGTACCTGTAGCAAGGAAATCGATAGGGTTGGCCACCGATGAGCCGGGATAAAGTTTAGCCAACAATTCAGGACTTTCGAGGCGGGGAATTTCCATACCATTATGGGCCAGGGCATCGGTAAGCATGACGGCCGGCCCGCCTGCATGGGTGATAATGGCTATACGGTTTCCGGGCAAGGGTTTATGCATAAAAATGCCGGCCACCGTTGCCAATTCCTGACGGCTGTGGCAACGCACAATTCCGGCCTTTCTCAATAACGCATCAACTGCAGTATCGCTGCTGGCCAAAGCACCCGTGTGGGAGGAAGCCGCCCTGCTGCCAGCCTGAGATGTTCCCGATTTAATGGCTGCTATGCGACAGCCTTTACGTATGAGCGAAGTGGCATGCTTAAGTAATTTCTGAGGTTTATTAATGCTTTCGATATAGAGCAATTTTACCCTGCTGCTTGTGGCTGGATCAAAACTTTCGTCCATGTATTCCAATACCTCTTCTACCCCAGTCTGGGCACTATTGCCTACCGAGAATACACTGGAGAAAGTAAGGCCATTTGGAATTGCGCTTTCCATGATAAAAACAGCCGTAGCTCCAGAACCTGAAATAAAATCAACTCCATGAGGTTGGAGCTTGGGGATGGGAGTGGAAAAAACCGAGGCATGCCAGGGAGTCATCACACCAATGCAGTTAGGGCCAATGAGGCATCCACCCACCGAATCAATTATTTCAACAATTTCCCGCTCCAGGCGGGCACCTTCTTCACTTTCCTCGTGAAAACCTGCCGACAAGATGATGAATGCCTTTGTGTTTTTCTGCCGGGCCAGCACATCCACAGTCGAAGGGCAAAGTCGGGCAGGAATGGCCAGAATGGCCAGGTCAGTATCAGGCAACTGGCTCACATCTGCATAGCATGCAATCCCCTGAATACTACTTTCTTTAGGATTAACCGCATAAACCTGCCCTTCGAAATGGTGGTCTAGAATATTTTTTAAAACTTTTCCACCTGGTTTTGTAATATCGTTGCTGGCGCCTACCACGGCTATGCTACGAGGTTGTATCAATTGCTGGTTTATCATGTGTAAAGATTTATAATTCTGAAATTTATAAACTAATAACTTATCCGGGCTAAATTAGAAAATCTCAGACAAAAGACCATTTCATATATTCCCAAAAAAACTAAACCGCCAATGAAAGTCTATACCAGTAGCACCTTATAAAAACCCAAATGTAGGATACTTTTCACAGGATTTTGAAGGGGGACAAGAAAATTGAAACCCACACACAACCTTTGAAGCCAATCTATAACACTTTAGCAACAGAATGAATCAAAGTAATTTTGCATACCGGTAAAATGCATGACTCAATCACTAAAAAACAAAGATGATGAGTGCACTGGGAAATCACATTCTGGTTGAATTTGTTGGATGTACACCTCAAATCATGAATGAGGTTTCTGTTATCGAAAAAGCAATGATTGATGCAGCGGTGAAATCAGGGGCAACCGTTATCAATTCTACCTTTCATCATTTTTCGCCATACGGAGTATCTGGTGTTGTAGTAATTCAGGAAAGCCATTTGGCCATTCACACCTGGCCTGAATATGGTTATGCTGCCGTTGATTTGTTCACCTGTGGAGATATAAATCCATGGATAGCTTTTGACTTTCTCAAAGAAGTTTTTCAGTCGAAAAATTATTCGGCTATTGAAATGCGGAGAGGGTCTTTAAATTTGTTAAAGCGTCTCGATTTTAACCTGACAACTTCCCGAAAGGAAACGGGAGCACGCCTTAGTTCCGGAAAATTTCACAGAAACGTCTGGTTTACCGACAAAGACGATTATCAGGCATTGTCGTTGCGCTACACGGGTGAAGTTTTTTTTGATAAGCAAACCCCTTATCAACGGGTAAAAATACTCGAGTCGTACAAATACGGAAAAATGCTGGCCATCGATGAAATGGTAATGACCACAGAAAAGGACGAATTTCATTACCACGAAATGATAGCTCATCCGGCCATGTTTGTCCACGGCAATATTGAAAACATACTAGTTATTGGTGGAGGAGATGGAGGCACTGTTCGCGAACTGATGAGGCATGAAGGGGTCAAAAAAGTCACCATGGTAGAGATTGATGGTGAGGTGGTGGAAGCTTGCAAAAAACATCTTCCCCAAATAGCAGCTTCGTTCGATGATCCTCGTTTAGAGCTAAGGATAGGCGACGGTATTGCATATGTTGCCGAAGCACCGGATAAAAGTTTCGACCTTATTGTCGTTGACGGTTCCGACCCAGTGGGGCCAGCCGAAGGTTTGTTTTCCGTTAAATTTCTTAATGATTGCGCTAAAGCACTCAAACCAGGCGGAATTTTTGTGATGCAGGGTGAATCCCCCACTTTCAACGAAAAGGCTTTTAAAGACCTTTACCAGGCATTGGTTAAAATCTATGGAAAGAAACACAGTTATGTCAGTTTGTTCTTTGTTCCTACCTATCCTACAGGCATGTGGAGTTTCCAGTATGGTGTAAAAGGTGACTTGGATATGAGATATTTATCTAATCCCGAGGGAGTCCGCAGTTTCGTTCAACAGCACCGCTTACGGTATTACAATGAAAAAGTACATTCAGCCAGTTTTGCATTGCCCGGATTTATCCAGGAGATGCTAAATATTTAATACTAGTCAACCGATTGGGCTTAAAAATAAAGAATTGGAGGAAATTCCGGGTTTCACTCAATATTGCCCAAAAATCTCTTGAAGCGATTTTTGGCGATACTCAAAAATTTCCTCAAGGCGCGGCCTGATAAGCAAAGGATGAAGCATACTGCCCCAAAAGCCCATGGGTGGGACGTAGGAAACTAGGTCGGTCATCAATGTACCACCCGGTATTTCCTCTACCCAATGTTCGTGGTGCCACAGGGCATAAGGACCCTTACGCTGTTCATCCACAAAATATATACCTTCTTTTATATGTGTTATTTCGGTAACCCAAGTCATGGGTAGCCCAAGCACAGGTCTGACCGTATAAGCAATTATAAGTCCCTGATACATACGCTCTGGGATATTTGGGGTTAGTATATCGAAACCCATGTATGCCGGAGTAATTTTTTTCAAATTGCGCGGTGTCGCAATAAAATCCCAAACTTCAGCTACCGAAGCAGGAATCTTTTGTGAATACCTTAATTGATAAAAAGCCATATATCAGATTTTTAAACTTGATAAACCTCCATCTACATGCATTACTTGACCCGTAATCCACGAAGATTCATCTGACAGCAGAAAAACAGCTGCATTTGCCTGGTCTTCAGCCAGTCCTGTTCTTCGCAAAGGGTGGCGTTCAGCCGAGGCTATCCTTTTTTCTTCGGAATTCAATAGCTTGGCCGCCAAAGGAGTATCCGTAAGCGAAGGAGCAATCACATTAACCCTTATGCCCGGAGCCAGTTCAGCTGCCAAGGCTCTGGCGAGACCTTCGATGGCGCCCTTAGAGGCAGATACAATACTATGAAATGGAAAGCCTGTCTGCACGGCTACTGTTGAAAACAAGACTATCGATGCCTTACCAGACTTTTTAAGTGAAGGCAAACTGGCCTGCAACGACCTTACTACACCAAGCACCTGAATCTTAAAGTCTTTCTCAAAATCAGTAAGGTCGGCCCGTGCAAAGGGTTTTAAATGGATAGTACCAGGGCAGTAAACATACCCATCGAGTTTTTCAGGCAATTTAGCCGTAGGAAATTCTTCTTCAGCATCCCATCTGAACCAAGTCAATGCTTCTGAATATTCTTCAGGAGCATTGTTTTTAAACGTTGCAGAAACCTGGTGACCAGCCTCGACCAATTTTTGGGTAATTATTTTTCCTATGCCTGATGAACCACCTATAACCAGAAAATGTTTCATGTGTTTTTCTCAAATCAACACTTAAGACATGCACTTTGTTTAATATTTAAATAATATAATTAAACATTGAATATTTAATAGGATCACCTGCATAACGGAAACTCAATTTAGATATACTGAAAAACTGTAAGTTTTATATAAACTTTTGAAAATTAACGAATGGGTTAAAATTGTGTTATTCCAGATGATATCCTTCCCCGTAACTCTTGTTTCATTCTGAAACAATTGTTAACCGGCAAGCATGACCATTTACGGCTGCAAAATAATAAGCCCTCAATGCGCAAATTGCAGAATTGAGGGCTTGCAAAAAACAAAGTATCTTGTTGATACAAAATCTGCTAGAAGCTCGACAGGAAACGTTCTGCCTCGATGGCAGCCATGGCACCCGTGCCGGCAGCCGTAATGGCTTGACGATAATAGTGATCCTGCACATCGCCAGCGGCGAATACACCTTCAACACTGGTGCGGGTAGATCCGGGAATTGTTTTAATGTAACCAGCCTCATCCATTTCGAGTTGTCCACGGAATATATCGCTGTTGGGCTTGTGCCCAATGGCAATGAAGAGCCCGTCGATGTCGAGGCGGCGGGTCTCTCCGGTCTTAACGTTTTTGAGAATTATGCCATTCACCGACTTCATAAAGCCCTGGCTTTCTCCAACAATTTCATCTACCACAGTGTCCCATATTACCTCAATGTTGGGGGTATTAAACACTTTATGCTGCATGGCTTTGGAAGCGCGAAACTCATTGCGGCGATGGATCATATACACTTTGGATGCAAGTTTTGCAAGATAAGTAGCTTCTTCGCAGGCTGTGTCGCCGCCACCCACAATTGCAACCACTTTACCGCGATAGAAATACCCATCGCAGGTAGCACAACCCGAAACACCTGCTCCCATATATTCCTGTTCACTGGGAATACCCAGCCATTTAGCCGACGCACCGGTTGCTATGATCACAGTTTCTGCTTCGATTACTTTTCCATCGTCGGCCTTGCAAATAAAGGGGCGCTTCGAAAAATCGACCTCCTCTATCGTACCCCATCGAATATCGGTCCCGAAACGTTCGGCCTGGGCCTTAAATTCTTCCATCATCTCCGGGCCTGTGATTCCCTTGGGATAACCGGGAAAATTCTCAACTTCGGTAGTAATTGTAAGTTGACCACCTGGTTGCATACCTTGATAGAGAATGGGTTTCAGGTCAGCACGGCTTGCATAAATAGCTGCAGTGTATCCAGCAGGTCCCGATCCAATAATCAGGCAGCGGGTCTTTTCAACGTTGTTTTCCATTTTTAAATATTTATTTGAGTTAAATAATTATCTTTCTCCAAATGATGCTTGCTAAAGGCAAAAACCATACCTTTACTTCAACAGTATGCTTGTGCAAAATTATCATTATCCGGATAAGCTCTTCGAAATTTCTTTAACAAATTGTTAATCAAATAATAATTTTCTCATATGAGAACATTAAAAGCACCTCAATAATATGTCAAATTGTCAATAAATCAAGTCAGGGTGATAACACTAAATAGTATATTTATCAGAGAGTGAAGCCTCAATACTGAGTAATGCAAAAGGAAGAAAGTATAGAATGATGCGAATATATATTAACTTGCAGCCCCAAATTTCCTTTCATAAGAAACCAATGAAACACAAGATCAGACTTTTACTATCAATCGTTTTGCTTTGGTTATTTTGTAATGAAGCAAAGCCACAGCAAATGACTGTTAAAAAAGCCTCACACTTCCGAAAATCCCCTCCTTTGACGGAGATGGCTGCTGTCTTGGCAGGCCCTCGCGACCGCAGCTGGAAAGATTCGCTGGTGAGGAATTTATCGTATGAAGAGCGGAAGAAGGTAGATCATCAGCTTACCCCACCTGCCGCCGACCCTGTCAGACAGGTTATTCCTCCTTCATTACCCAATAATGGACCGGTACTCAACTTTGATGGTGTTGGAAATGTGAATAGCGTTTATCCTCCCGACACCGATGGAGATGTTGGGTTGAATCATTATTTCCAAATGATAAACCTCTCATTTGCCATATACGATAAGCAAGGTAACAATCTTTTTGGCCCCGTCAATAATTCTACTTTATGGGCAGGCTTTATTGGTCCTTGGACGGGGACTAACGACGGGGACCCCGTAGTTTTGTATGATGAATTGGCCGACCGCTGGATGGCCAGCCAATTTGCCGTAAATACCTCCAATGGTACTTATTGGGAACTTATTGCCATTTCTGAGACCAACGATCCACTGGGCTCATGGTACCAATATGCTTTCGAATTTCCAGCATTCAACGACTATCCCAAATTGGCAGTCTGGCCCGATGCCTATTACGCCTCATTCAATATGTTTGGGAGTTATCTAAGGGTAGCGGCGGCTGCTTTTGAAAGGCAAGCCATGTTGGCCGGAGATCCCAATGCACGAATGGTGCTTTTCGACCTTCCCCAAAATTCAGGTCCCTGGAGCATGCTCCCCTCCGATTTCGATGGTACTCCTCCACCTGCCGGTTCTCCTTGCTATTTTGCTTATTTTACGGATGATGGCCTGGGAGGCGGACAAGACGCCATGCATTTTTGGGAATTTCGTGTGGATTGGAACAATTTAAGCAACAGTTCTTTTCAACAAGCTTTCAGCCTGCCGGTGGCTCCATTCGATGCATTTTTCTGCAACGCCAGCCGTTGGGCTTGCATACCCCAGCCCTCAGGTGCTGCCCTCGAAACATTATCCGACCGACTTATGTATCGCTTGCAATACCGCAATTTTGGGACATACCAAAGCATGGTTACCAGCCACTCGGTAGATGCCGACGGGCAAGGACATGCTGGTGTACGTTGGTATGAATTCAGAAAAACCGGAAATGATCCCTGGACGGTTTATCAACAAGGCACTTATGCTCCCGACAACCTCAACCGATGGATGCCCAGTGTGGCTATGAACGGGAATGGGGATATTGTACTAGGATACTCCGTTAGTGATGAGATGCACCACCCCTCAATACGGTACACAGGTCGCAGCGCCAACGCTCCCTTAGGCACCATGAATTATAACGAAGCCGAAGCCATAACCGGCCTTTCATCGCAGGGAACCTACAGCCGTTGGGGCGATTATGCCTGCATGTCGGTTGACCCGGCTGACGACTCCAGCTTTTGGTTTACTACCGAATATATGAAATATGCATGGAAAACCCGAATTATGAAAATACAGTTGGGTGCCCAACCTCCATTTGCAGCCACAGCAGGACCGGATACTACCATTTGTGCGGTTATTCCTTACAACAATACGGAAGCCAGTGCCACTGCCTTCCGTAAAGTGCAATGGAACACGGCAGGAGATGGCTATTTTATCAGGGCCAACGATACCAACTCCATTTATTTTCCTGGAACCCAGGATAAACTTAATGGACAAGTCGACTTGTGGATGACTGCCTTCAGTTATAATCTCATGGATGAGGCAACCGACACGGTTCAACTCATTCTGAGTCCATCCCCATCTGTGAACGCAGGAAAAGATACTCTTATATGCGCCGGTGATCCAGCCTATTTGCAAGGATGGGCAATTAATACCGACTCCATTGTATGGAGCACAAATGGGGATGGGGTTTTCACCGATATTAATTCTCTTGAAACCATTTATTATCCAGGCATACAAGATAAAAATAAAGGCTATGTGACCCTCAGGCTTACTGCTTTTCCTGTTTCCCCATGCCCGGCATCGGTTTACGACCTCCTGAGAGTCAACATACAGGTGTGTACCGGACTTCCCCTCCGAAATAACCTGTCAGCATATCTTGACATTACACCCAATCCTGCAACCCATTACATTACCGTTCAAGTAGGCAATTTTTCACCTGCTCCTTTCCGGTTAAGTGTTTACGACATGCAAGGAAATGAACTGTTTACGAGGTATATTCCTAATTTTAATGGAGAATTAGAACAAACTCTGGATGTTCACTTGCTGCCGGCAGGTACTTATGTGTTGACAGGAGAACAAACAGGAAAAACCGCAAAAGTTAAATTTGTAAAGCAATAAAAGTCAATGTGCAAAGTGCAGAAGGGAAGATTTTTTAAGTTTTGTGCTTGCATGCAATCGTAAAATGTTTATAACTTTGCACCCGCTTTTAGACAAAACGAAAGCGTTCTTTGGAAGTTCGGGGTGTGGCGCAGTTGGCTAGCGTGCTTGCATGGGGTGCAAGAGGTCGTGAGTTCGAGTCTCACCACTCCGACAAGCCGTTCCGGAATCATCCGGGACGGCTTTTCTGTTTTTTCCAGAAATACCCCGCAACAGCATAAAGACTTAATCCTGACAAAAGCTGAATAAGCCGTATGGCAAAGCCTTTTAAGCCAAAATCATCCTAAGGCATTAAATGGCATCCACGGGGTTCGAGAGATTGGAGAAGCCTATCAGGCAATACCATTATTCATAAACAATTCAAAATCTGGTCACTATCCCTGCATTGATTACAGGATTACTGTAGGGGAAATTTTGTTGTCCGATCACATCCCACAAAATGCTGAAATTAATTGCTGTATTGTCAGAAATAGGCTGCACATATCCTCCACCCATTAGTAAACCCTCAGTCCAGATTCTATACACCACCCCTCCACCGGCAGGAATGCCTATATTAATTTTGGAATATTCGACCTGTAAATAAAGACTTCGTGTGGGATATAAGCGGGAATAAATACTTACTCCATAAAGGGAACCTTTGTATCCTCCCTGGCGGCTATCATTCATATACACATAGCTACCCCCTACACCACTGACAAAATAATTTGTAAACCAATAACCCACTCTGGGGGATAACTCTATCAGCGTAGTGCTACCAAACTGCAAGCCCAATTTTCCACCAAATTCTGTCCTGTTTTGGGCCTGGAGCCCCACACATATAGCAAAAAAGCATACAAAAACAATAAACTTATTCATAATCAAATAATAAGTATGAAATCTTAGATTTACTGGCAAGCCCGATGAACTAACATAAGGGAATAAACGTTTGGATAAGGAAAGAATTGCTACCTTTGGCCATTCAAAACAAAGATATGTTCATTTTATGAATCTGCACGAATTTCAGGGAAAATCCATATTGCGCAAGTATGGAGTATCCGTTCCTGAGGGTATAGTTGCCTACAATGCACAAGAAGCCGTCGAGGCAGCCCGGACGCTTAAAGAACGTACAGGAACTGAGAAATGGGCTGTTAAAGCACAAATACACGCCGGAGGCCGTGGCAAAGGTGGTGGCGTTAAAATAGCAAAGACTCTGGAGGAAGTTGAGTTGTATGCAAGCCAAATTATTGGAATGATGCTACGCACTCCGCAGACACCTCCTGAAGGCAAGCTTGTGAAAAAAGTATTGATAGAGCAAAATATCTATTATCCCGGTCCCGAGCCTGTATTGGAATTTTATATGAGCGTGTTGCTCAACCGTCAGAAAGGCCGCAACATGATTATGTATTCTCCCAGAGGAGGAATGGACATAGAAGCGGTGGCTGAAGAAACTCCCGATCAGATTTTTACAGAAGAAATAGACCCCCGGGTAGGACTTCAGGCATTCCAGGCCAGGCGAATTGCTTTTAATTTAGGACTTTCGGGTGATTCATTTAAATACATGGTAAAATTTGTGGATGCCCTGTATAAAGCCTATATGGCCAGCGATGCTTCCCTGTTTGAAATAAACCCTGTAATTAAGGCTGCCGATGGCAAAATTTTCGCCGCCGACAGTAAGGTAGTGATCGACAACAATGCCCTGTTCCGCCATCCCGAAATCGTGGAGATGCGCGACCTCGATGAGGAAGATCCCACAGAAGTGGAAGCAGGAAACTACAAGCTCAACTATGTAAAACTCGATGGCAATGTTGGCTGCATGGTCAACGGCGCTGGTCTGGCAATGGCAACGATGGATATGATTAAAATGTCGGGGGGAGCACCAGCTAACTTTCTGGATGTTGGAGGAACAGCTGATGCCAAAAGGGTTGAACAAGCTTTCCGTATTATTCTAAAAGATCCCAACGTAAAAGCCATACTGGTAAATATTTTTGGAGGCATTGTCCGCTGCGATCGCGTAGCTCAAGGCATTGTTGATGCTTATAAAAATATTGGTGAAATAAACGTTCCCATTATCGTGCGTCTGCAAGGCACCAATGCCGAAGAAGGAGCACAACTCATCAATCAGAGCGGACTACGAGTAATGTCGGCCGTTCAGCTCAAAGATGCCGCAGAACTCGTAACCCAAGTCTTAAAAAACTAACATTTGATATTCACAGTAAACGTTATTCAATATGTCGAGTCAGCAGGTGTACGCCTGCTGCCCGGCATTTTTTATTCACTTTAAATAGTTTTATTCACTCATGAAAATTGCAAATGACACCGTCGTAAGCCTTACCTACATTTTGAAGGCTGACAATGCCGAAGGAGAAATCATCCAGGTGGCAGACCAGGAAAATCCCCTTGAATTCATTTACGGCAATGGTCAACTGTTGCCCGCATTTGAAGAACATTTAATGGGACTTGAAAAAGGTTCCACGTATACTTTTACCCTTACCCCTGAACAGGGTTACGGTGAATTCGATCCTGAATCTATCGTTGACCTTGACATCAACATTTTCCGCCAGAGTCCTGAAGGAGAACAAATGCTTTTCGAAGGCAATATTATCCCCATGATGGACCAACAGGGTAACCGTTACGAGGGACGCGTGATGCGCGTGGGAGAAAACTCCGTCAAAATGGACTTCAACCATCCCCTGGCCGGAAAAACTTTATACTTCACCGGTACTATCCTTGACGTTCGTAATGCCACCCCTGATGAACTGGCTCACGGACACGTACATGGCCCACACGGTCATCAACACTGAGCTAATCACCAATTATTTCAGGCGTTCTTGGCTCCCATTCCGAAGGCACAGCTGCTATAAATGTAATAACAAAATATAGCACAACTAAAACCGCCAGTATTATTAAAAATACGGCAATGGTTTTCAGAATGCGTGAAATTTGTTCGTTATCCATTTAACCGCAAATTTATGACAACGGGGACAAATCCCCGTTTTTTTATTAGGTTTGTCACTTATTTTTAATCTGAACCATTATATACTTTCGATAAACCCAATAAATTTAAAAAAAAATATTTCCCCAATTTTAAACCCCGCTCACTTTTATCGATGGGAGTTCCAAAGAATTTCAGAAATCATTACAAATAAAAGCTCAACAAAAAATACCTAGACATGAGAACTTTTTTAATCAATTTCGCTGCGGTTATAGCCGGCATCATATTAGGAAGCCTTGTGAATATGGGCCTGGTATGGATCGGTCCGCATATCATCCCCCCTCCTGCAGGGCTCGACATGACCACTGAAGAAGGATTAAAGCAAGCCATTCCATTACTAAAACCGGTACATTTCCTAATGCCTTTTTTGGCTCATGCTATCGGCACTCTCGCAGGGGCAATATTGACTGCCCTTTTGGCTAAAAAGCCCCTGAAACCAATTGCTCCTCTTTTAATAGGAGTATTCTTTATGATAGGCGGTATTCTGAACATTCTGATTTTACCTTCCCCACTTTGGTTCAGTATGACAGACTTAGTAATAGCCTATTTACCCATGGCATGGCTGGGTTTTTATCTTGTAAAGAAAATGAGGAAACCAGAGACTATTACTGAATGAACACTTTAAATGTATTTGGGGTATAGTTGTCGGCTTCGAAACGGAGGAGGTAAACCCCACTTCTTATTCCATTCAGTAACAGCAGGTGATCTGTCTCTCCTGCCAGTCTGCTTAGCCGCTTTTCGTATACAATTGTCCCACTGGGACTGAGAAGTTGGAGTTTGGCATTTTCTGTAGGGCGAGAACAGTTTATATTAACCCTAATCCTGTCCCTTGCTGGATTAGGGGCAATAGTAATCAAAGCATTAAGTTTACAATTTTCAGCAACTCCCTCGGCTATCTGGCCCGGACGCCCCCCCAACACTGCCGAATATTCTGAACGTTGTTGCCCGTTAAAAGCAAAAATGCGATAGTAATAATAATGCAGTGTATCTACATTATTATCATGATAGTATGAGACGGTGGGAGCCAGGCGGGCAATTCTTGTAAAATGCTCCAGATCATCAACGGAGCGTTCAATAATGTACCCCTCAGCATCGTTGCGGGTATTCCACTCTAAGATAATTTTTGAAGTAGGATTGGCCTGAGAATTTTTAACAGCAAAATGAGCAGGAATGCCAGGCTGAATGAACTTATAAAACCAAGCATAAGCTATATTCTCTGGGATTGGCTGTTGATGATTCAATACGCCGGAGAATTTCACAGAAGGAACGCTGAGAAGCTGAATATCAGACAGGTTAATGGAAAGTTCTGTGAATCCATCTTTGGCCTTAAGTATAATTTTTTTTATAAAAGACCATTCACCAGCCCCGGCCTTCAGTAAAGAATCTCCCGAAATCTGATAGTCACACCCTGCTTGTTGAGTATATGGGTTGCTTAGTCCTGTGGAAGCATCCAAATCGCTGTCCATGAAAATTTTCAGATGGGGGGGAAATGAGAGGCTGCGTAAAGAAATAAAAAGTGAATCTCCAAAATTGACCATTGTCAGAGCAGAAGTCCCATTATTAAAAGAAGTGGCCTGGGGTTCCAGCACAGTCCAGTCGGTAAGCAGGCCATCGCAACGCATGGCGATAAATTCATCGGCAGGCTGATTGGGTCTGACACTGGCTGTTGATTTCTTTTGAGAAAAATTATCATCTGTCAGCCTGTAAACTGAATATCGATAAACTTTTGTAGAATCCAGGTTTTTATCGCTGAAAGCCATTTTGTCGGATGCCAAACGGGCAATTACCTGAAAATCTCCTTCACCCTCAGCTCTTTCAACCACAGTAACAGAACGATTTATACGGCTAGCCTGCCAATACAAGGTAATCTGCGAAGGACCGGCAACCCAGCGAATCTCGGGGATGGAATTAAGTTGCAGTTTCATTTTTAAAAATGGAGCTGAAGGTAAGGGTATAGGCAATTGACCGTTGAGCATCACCCCTATTGAAATTTCCTTATCTTGTTCAAAGCCAACCCATGAAGCCGGCAACGCTATTTCAGCAATGGTATCCGCAAGGGCGAAGGGTGCGGGCCCCAGTAAATTCCAATTCCATTCATTCGATGCTCCTTGATGAACATACATCAGGCCATTTTCAAACAAAAAATCTGAGCCATTTACAGCCCATGGCCACGAGTTGTAACCCGTGGCAATATTGTTATCGGCATCTAAAAACACCTGAACTTGATTGATATTCTCCGGTGAACTGATATAAATATGAAGGGAATCGTTATCGAAAAAAGCTTTGAATTGTGTGTGTGATGAGGAGGATTGAAAAATGGGCTCAATGGATTCCCATTCGTTGCACGAACCATCTGTCTTAAACTTCAGATCACCAGGAATTTCAAAGGTGTGCATGGCGAAAAATTGGTCACCGTAATATTCCGGTAAGGAAGCATCGTTGACAACATCAACGCTTGTGAATAAATTATTAAAACCAGTGGAAGCTTCCCATGTATCTACATTTGCCATGCGAATCGAAAACAACGGATTCTCGCGCAGGGAAAGATCAAAATCAGGCATATTCAGTAAGACTTCATAGTCCCCTGTTGGTATTTGGGAGGGCAGTCCAGCCGCCAGGTTTAAGCTGATAGTATCATTAAGCAGCCATAATCTTAAATCACCAGGAACATTCAACGAATAGATATTCCCTGTGTTTTTATTTCTTAATACCATATAAACCTTGTGTGGATTTACCGGATTGCTGAACCCTTCATTTATAAGTTTCAATCTTATGTTTAAAGCTCCACCCGGCCTTGCTTTTTCCTGAATTTCTGAATTTATAAGCCTATAATGATAGCCTAATTTTTTATCTATGGTTTGGAAGCAGCCTTGTGCTTTCCATCCATTGATTACTGAAGGATGATAATCGAGATTAATAGCCGACCAATGGAATCTGGCCATTTCAGCGAGGGTATTAGAACAATCGGAACAAGGAGAACAAACCCCACAAGTTTCTCCTGTTACGCTTGTAAAACGAGAGTCTCTTTCAAGGTAGTTTTTTTCAACCGGGATATTCTGATATGTCCCTACATCATCAGGGCTGGCCAGGAAACAATCGTTGTGATGACCCAGCCTGGCTTTGGGTGTGGCGGAATAGGCAATCTCTACACTAACAGGGGTAGTATCGTTATCAAGCATTTTCCATTTATACACGGGAGTACGCAGTTCTACCTGCCTGTATTCGGGGAGGGCATTAAGCAAAGCATTAACCAGTTGTTTGCGCATTTCCCAATGCTGGGGCAAAATAACTCCGGGAGACGAGGCAAAATGATCAGTATAATACCACTCGCCCCAGGCACCAATAAAACCCGCTTGCACCACAAATATTACATCACTGTTGTTTCTTAAAATGGGCTCAAGTTGTTGAATATGCTTGAGCATCCACTCCAAAGTAGCATCACCGTAAGGAGGGTCAGATTTTTCGGTATAACAAAAACGAATGACAGCCTTCAGTCCGTATTGTCTCAGCAGGCTGAAATCGGTTTCCATGCCTTTAAGGAAAGAGGCAGGTAAATACTCATCAACATGACCGTCGAGGATAAAATTTCGAAAAATCAGGGTTATTCCTTCATTTCGGTAGGTTAATAGCTTACTGGCATCTAACTGATTGTAACTTTTGGACGATCTCACAGAGGTGAAATGGAAAAATCCCCTTTCTGGATTAGCCACAGGGGCATCCAAAGGTGAATAAGATTTGAAAATATAATTGACCTGAGATTGCAGGTGTATACCTGCTAGAACAAAAGTTACGAGGAATGCGACGTATATTTTTTTCATATCCTTGTTTTTGTGCATTAACATTGAAAATGAAGGAAAAAGCAGGCTCCTGCATTTCAGGAATACATAGAGCCTGCTGCGATTAACCCATCATTGCACTAACCAAAATTTGAACTATTGCATGTTCAAAACAAAAGCTTTAGCTCCTAAGGCAGGGAAGAAGCCGGAAGGTTCCCAATTTACGTAAGGGGTAATGGCCATAGTCACTTTATTGCCTAATGTCTTTGTTGTGGTATTAAGTTTCAAGCGTTTAAAAGCAAACTCAAATTTAATAACCGCACCGTCTTGGGTATGATGGCCATAAAGCACAAAATCGGAGGCCCCCAGATCGTTCCAACCCCAGCCTTGTCCACCGGTGGGATCACTGTGTTCAAACATTGAGGCACCACCAGCCGTTGTCAGCTGACCTTCAACATAAAGATCGACGCCGATGGCTTTATGAGTCCAGGGTTTGAAACCTGTCAGGCTGTCGTTATCCAAATCGAACCAACAACCCACCCAAAGTGAATCGGTGAGATTACCCTGTACTTCGAAGTAGAAATATATGTTTTCTGCATCGTAGTCTACTTTAGCTTTGTTAAGAATACCACCATTATTATCAACAGATTGGAAGGCAACATCGATATTCGCCCAATCGTCGAAAGAAGCATCATCAAGTTTAACAGGACTCGTTTTCACGATGGTAATTTTGTAAGTGAAAACATCAGTACCACCTTCTCCGGTTGCGGTAAGCGTCACCGTATATTCTTTGAATTCGGCATAGGTGTGCACCGGATTTACTTCAGTTGAGGTTTGTCCATCCCCAAAGTCCCAATTGTAACTGGTGGCATTGGTCGATTCATTTGTAAATTCAATGGTACGGCCATCACCAGTAGCCTTAAAAGAAAAGGAAGCCTCCGGCGCAGGTTTGGGTTCATCTTTTCCACAAGAAGCTAACAAAGTTGCCATGCCTAGCATAGCCACAAACGCGAACAAAACTGTAAAAACACTGATTTTTCTCATAATTTATTGGATTTTAAGGGTTAGGGTTTGCATATAATAACAATAAGACTTTATGGATTTTGGCTACACAGCGGATTTAATCGAATTTCGTTTTCGGGGATATAATAAATATTTCGGGGATCATCGTAAGGAATTATTTCTACCGGAGCGGGTTTCGAATAATCTACATCACTTTCCTTGAGACCTATCAAGTGGTAACCCCAATAATCACGTACAAGATTGCGTTTGTTCCGGAAAAGATCAAATGTGCGATGACCTTCGAAAGCCAGCTCTATTCGACGCTCTTCCAACACAATATCGAGCAAGGACTTTCCTGAAGGAACCGAAGTATATAACTTGTTTTGTAAGCCTCTGCGCTCCCTGATTGCATTGATATCGGCAAGTGCTTCATTTACATTGCCTTTTTTGGCAAATGCTTCTGCTCTGTTTAAATACATTTCAGAAATTCGAAGCATAACCGGGCTGCTCAGGGTTGGTGATCCATCCTGAAACGAGAATCGGGTCACATAATAAATCTTAATCCCCGTTCCTGCCTTTCGCATTACATTTCCATTATTATCCAGTAACGGGACAATATATTGATTGCGAGTATCTTCAGGATTTTGTTCCATCAGCATCCTTAGGTTATCCGAGGCATACTCTTCGCCCCAGCCCGAATTACCATCAGAATAATACATTGAGGCAATGCTTCCGAATTTTTTCTTATCATCAGCAATGGTGTGTATGATACACCAAATGGTTTCTTTTGAAGAGGGTGCATTAGCAAAGTAGTTGGGGAAGTCAGATTCTATTTCAAACTTTCCGCTTTCAATCACTCGGGAAGCGTATTTTATAACCGAGTCATTTTCATTCATATAAAGAAATACTCTTGACATGAGTGCGTCAGCAGCAAAAACGGATGGATAGCCGGGCCCTCTGTAAGTACTGGGCTTCATAAGAGCAGCTGCCTTTCTCAAATCGTTAAGCACAAAATCGTAAACTTCAGCAACAGTAGCTCTGGCCTTTTCGTTTTTTTCGTTGTCGCTGTTTCGTATGATAATACCCGGCGACTGAGGGTCGAGTGTATAGGGTTTGGCAAAAAGATTAACTAGCGTAAAATGAGCGAATGCGCGCATGAAATAACTCTCCCCAATCATTTGAAGATCAGAAGCCGAAGGGTTTTGTATTTCCCCACGTTCGTAGCGATTAATAACCAGGTTGGTGGCCGATATTATTTTGTAACTAACATACCAGAAATAAGCCGTATTTTCCTGAGATGGCGTATGTTGACGCGAGAAGCTGAGAAAAAACGGGTCTGTTGTTACCTGACCACAGACAACGTTGTCGGAGGCAAACTCGGTAAGGAAAAAATACTGACGCAAATAGGAATAATTAAGATTTTCCTGACCGTTGAAAGTGAGCACATCTTTCAGCATGGCATAATTGCCATTGGTAATGCTGGCAAGTCCTCCGGGCATTTCAATCAATTTTTCTGGAGTAATCTGGTCGGTGGGATCATAATCCATCTCGCATGCTGCAAAGAGCATCATTCCTATACTAAGTATTAACAAAAGCTTTTTCATATCCTTGTATTTTTTGTTTTCAGGCTTTATATTTTAACACGTATACTCAGATTATATTGATGATTGAGCGGATATTTCAGGTCGTTCATTCCGGGGAGAGACCAATCGGTGATGCGAAGGGTTGCCTCTGGATCCATGCCTTTATAACCGGTGAGGGTAAAAATATTGTCGCCACTCAGCGTAATCGTAATGCCTTTTATGTGACTTCCTGTCCATCGCTTAGGTAAATCGTAACTTATCATAACATTCCTCAGTTTCAGATAATCGCCTTTTTCGAGGAAACGAGTAGAGGGATAATACGAAAAGGAGTTTGAGCCCATGCGGGGATGGGTGGCAATATCGCCTGGCTTTTCCCAGCGCGATTCATCGTCTAAAAGTTTCACAAAATTCATCTTAGGCTCATTACCATCACTATCAAACTGCGAGCGGTCACGGTTGTAAACGTAATTCCCGCCGAGGTAAGAAATGTTAAATGAAAAACTCAGATTACCATATTGCAGTGAGGACGTAAACCCACCATAGTATTTAGGCATAGCCGAGCCAGCATATTTAACTACTGCATTAGCATATCTGCTCGTTGTTTTTCCGTCGGCAGTCTCCCACATTGGGTTGCCATTATCAGGATTTACCCCTACCCAAACAGGTAAATAGAATGCATGAAGGGGTAAGCCACTCTCCAATCGCTGTTCAATGCCACTGACAATGCGAGGTTTTGCCCTGTCAATATCCGCTACTTCGTTCTTGTTGTAACTGATGTTGAAATCGGTAGTCCAGGTTAAATTCTGGGTTTTAATATTGGTGGATGATATGGCGAATTCAATGCCTTTGTTGAGAATTTTTCCGGCATTTTCCCAGCGAAACTCATAACCAATGGAATAAGGTTGTTGGGCAATATACAACAGATCTTTGGTGGTATTTGAATAAAGGTCTAATGAGATTTCAATTCGTTTATATAAGTTTAAATCAAATCCCAGATTGATTTGCCGGGTTTTTTCCCAGGTAAGCGACATATTGGGTAACTGTGCAGGATAAGCTCCGGTTTGATCATTATAGTTACTGTTTAATGCATACAACGCATTGTATTTTCCCGGGTCAATGGCTTCATTTCCGGTGTATCCATAGCTTATACGGGCTTTCAATAAGTCGATGGCCTTCGAAGCATTCAGGAATTCTTCCTGATTAAGAAGCCATGCAAAACTCAGGGTTGGGAAAGTTGCGGTTTTATGTCCGGGGGCAAACTTAGAATTGGCATCTACGCGATAGGAAGCCGTTAAGAAATACTTTTGAAGATAATTGTAATTCACCTGACTAAGGAACGACTCGAGTGCGCTTTCACCATAAGCACCCTGAACTTTGAAGTTGCGTGAAGCGGTATTGAAGGTGCGGAATCCCGGCAACAAGCCTTCTGCAGAGGCACCCCAATAATCGTAATAACTATACGAAAATTCAGAACCTAATAATCCACTTAGAGAATGTGCACCCCAAGTGTGCTCAAACTTAAATAAAGATGTATTTAAGAATCCATACCCAAAATTCTCTAGTCGCGAAAGGCTTCCGATATTATGCAAAGGGCCTGCGATAGAGGGATTAACCTCAGAAGTAGAAAGCCCATTATAATAATTGAGAGACAAAGTATTAGAAAAATTAAGCCAACTCAGCAAACGCGCCTGAAGCCCCAGGTTGATCCCTATAGAAGTGGATTGATACCCATAGTCAGCATTGTTGATGGAATGAATGGGATTGATTTTATCGCGGGAATACCAGCCCGTAGTTTTTTGATCTACATATTTGGGCTCTCCTGTCTGGGTATAACCACTATCCCAGGGAGATGATAAGAAGGAGTAATACATATCCATATAATCGTAGCTACGGCCGGTGCTTCGCGAAAGGTCGATATTGGCTTGCAGGTTAACAGCATCGCTAAGGGCATAACTATTGTTGCTGCGTAAGCTGAACTTGCGGAACCATGTATTCATGAAAGTACCCTTTTCATCGTAGTAACTACCTCCCAGATAATATTTCAGCTTTTCCGTACCACCACTGGCCGAAAGATTGTAATTTGTGGCCAGAGCAGGACTGAATACTTCATTCACCCAATCAAAATTCCTGTTACGCAGTGCCTTGGGATAATTGTTATTATACCTGACCTTATCAACATAACCCGTGCTATCGATAAATAATCCCCGAAGAGCATCGTAATATTCGGCTCCGTTCATCATTTTCACTTTCCCAAAATCAGGTGTAAGCAGGCTGGTTGTAGCCGAAAACTCAATCAAAGGATGTGTACCCCCCTTTTTTGTGGTAATGATTATAACACCTCCATTGGCACGGGAACCATAAAGACCTGTGGCTCCAGCATCTTTTAAGATTGTAATATTTTCTATCATTGCCGGATCTATTCCGGGGTCACCGTTTCCTGAAATGACACCATCTACCACATAAAGAGGTTCTGAATTGCCGTTCAGTGTACTGGTACCCCTTATCCTGATTTCCGCTGAACTTCCCGGCGATCCTGAACTATTGACTACCTGCACACCGCTCACTTTTCCCTGCAACATGCTTCCAAGGGTGGGGCTTACTACATCACGCAACTTGTTTTCACCAACAACAGAAACAGCACTGGCAATCTCCGTTTTTTTCTTGTCGCTGTAACCCATTACCACTATTTCTTTTAAAGCTGTAATCTCCGGCTCCAATTCAACATTAATTATTTGACGACCGGCTACAGCTACCTCCTGTCGCTTATACCCTACGAAAGAAAAAACGAGTACCTCTTCTCCCGATTGAAGCTCCAGTTTGTAGTTTCCATTTACATCAGTTACTATCCCTCGGGCTTTCCCTTTTACAATTACATTTACTCCGGGAATACCCATTCGGGTATCAGCTCCGGTTACCTTTCCTGTAACTATCACCTGACCATTCACAAAAGGAGCGCCTAAAAGCCAAAACATAGCAAGCATATAGATTCCCAATTTTGAGAATGGTCTTTTTTGCAAGAGTTTTTCCATAGTTATGCTGGTTTTTGGTTAAAGTAATTTCTCAAACTACATGTCACAAAATTAAACAAAAAGATAAGTTTTTGCAAATTTTTTATAAAATAATTTAAGCTTTCGTAAATTTATTCAAAGCTTATGAAACTAATCAGGGGTTTAATATGGGAGTAAGTTCGACCAGTAAATGATTTTCAAAAGTTATATTCATGGTTGGAAGTTCCCCACTCACCATGCCAAGGGTCAAGCTCCTGGTATAGTCATATACTTTATACTTTTTCTCTTTTGCAAGGCCCTTAAAGGTTAAGGCTCCTTCGAATGAGGGAGCATAAAAAGCATAGTACAAAGTATCGGCTTTTCGAATAACGTGTGCTTCGGGACGATCGTAACCAATATCGTAAAGACCTCCTAAATATTCCCCTTTCGACAGCATTTTCTGCCTGTAAATTGAAATCCATTTTTTCATCAGTTCTTCTTTTTCCGGGGTCAGCAGGAATGATTCTTGGCTACCAGGGTGGTCAGCGGGCCAGGTAAACTTTGAACCCGGTACCCCACCAACCCCAATTTGACTGGCAAAATCAAGGCCTCCGGTGCTGAGTTCTACATGGTCGCCATAATAGGCCAAATGGGGGGCCATGGCCTTATAAACAAAAGCCTTTGAACGGATCTGCCAGCTACTTAGGGGATCAGAGGCCACTGCTTGATTCATATAAGGCAAATGGAAAGCCGACATTACGCAACCACAAGGACATAACTGCACAACAGCATGTGGCTTTATCTTTCGGGCGGTTTCCCATACTAATTTGAAAAAATCTGGCAGCTTGTAGGGTGCTTCATCTGGCGTTTTATACCCCGCTGTAGCATTGTAATCCGGAGGAATACAGTTGATATGCTGGCCATCTACTTTTAATCCATCATAATCCCAGGTAGAGAGAAACTTATTCAATACCTGCATCGTATGATTCCGGGTCAGCGGATGAGTAGGTGACATGTAATAGCTGTCCCACCAACTGATATTTTGATATTTTCCCTCTTCATTTACAAGGGTAATCTCAGGATTATCTTTCAGCAACTTACTTCCAGGGTCAACGGCTAACGGTGCCCACCAAATCTTTGCTTTCAAGCCGGCTTTGTGTATTTCATCCACCAGGCTTCGCATATCTGAATCACCGCGTGGATACTTGCGAGGATTTACATCCCAGTCGCCTTCAGCTTGCTGATATCCATCATCTATATCAACCCATGTAAATCCCAGTTCTTTGACTTTGGGCAGCGTATTAAGAATTTCTTCCCGGGTAGCCTCACGACCATATCCCCAGGCACACCAAACAGGCTCATAAGCCCCAGGCTCGGCAGAAGGGAATTGAATACCCTGCAGATGAAGATATTTTGCATAATTCCTGAGGCTTGAGTAACAATCGCCCCGATGAACATAAATCCACGTCGGAATAATGGATAGCGTATCCCCATGGTTGAGAATAAGGGGTTTAGAAAATTTACCGGATACATTTATACTAACTTGATTAACGGCTGAATCGGTTTTTACGGGCAAGCTTACGCTTTCAGGACGTGTAGAGCCATGCCCTACGGCCAAACCCACCTTTTTTCGCCAAATATCTATCATGGGAATTCCGCCTCCATAGTCGCTGGCATTCATACCCATATAGTTTTCTCTATAGAAAGCCGAATCGATGGGCATAATCCAATCATGCCTTGAAGGATCGCTGCTACCCTGAAATGACCAAAAGGCCGGGTGATCGCCTGCGGCGGGGAGGGTATAAGCATGGTTATACCAATGGGTTATTTCAACGGGTTTCTCTCCGGTATTTATGTATGCCACCTTTACGAGTAGAAAATCGCTCAGAGAATCTGTGTATTGATAGGTAACCACTTTCTCTAAACGAATCTCATTCTGTGCAAACTCACCCCTGATTATCGCTGCAGTCTTCCAAGCCAATCCATTAACTTCAGGATATTGAATATCTTTTAGCTGAAATTCTGTGGCCTGGAAACCTTTCCCAACCAGATATTCCGAAGACTGCCATCCAGGAGTGATTACATCCTCTTTACCATCGTTGAGAATGACTTGCGTTTGTAATTTATCGTTCCAACGCAAACGCAAATTTCCATGCCTGATCTCCGACTTTTGTGAGCAGGAGGCCAATAAGAGTGGAATGAAAAACCAGGATAAGACTTTATAGACTCTCATAATTCATGGCTATTTATTAATGATATTAACTGCATTTTCATAATACACTTTGCGAAGAATATTCTTTGGAATTTCCCATCCATTGAGCGCCCAGTGATAGTTGAAAAGGTCGGTAAAATAGAAATGCTCATCTGCTGTTTCTAAAATCCTGAATGTCAGCCTATACATAGAAATGTCGAAGCCCATATCGGTACCATACAATAGTTTATGCTGGTATTTCATAAAGAAATTGCGCATATAGCGAGGTATGTTCGATTGTTCAGCATACCTTGCAGAAATATCCGCATACAGGTTGGGATACTTATCGAGCATGCGGCCTAATCTTTCAAGGTCATGATTTAAATTAGCATAGTGAGCGGCGATAAAAGTAGTACGGGGATTATCTCTGACTACATTTTCAAGACTATTAATCAATGCATCATAGTCCCTATTATCCGGATTAGAAACATCGATGCGCCATTTCCAGGCATTCATCAGGCCATCGTTGGTTGAGTCCATAGGCAGGTAAAACCAATAAGGTTCGGCCACATGAATATTCACAGGCATATTCAGGTCGGCACATTTCTCGTAAATAGGTTTCAGCAAAGGGTCGTCGATATGCAACCCATAAGCAGGACGCGGCCATGAGTAAAGTTCACCCAATCCTTTGTCCCCCAACTCTCCAACACCTCTCGCACCCTTGCGATAACATCTTTCCAATTCTTTGATGGCTGAAGACGGGAATTCGGCTGTGCCATATTTAGAATAATCTAAACCACAATAAACTATAAACCTATCTGGATATGCTCCGTATAATTCCATAATTGAATCGAAACGCACCCCGGTAGCCATACTCAGTATTACCACTTTTTCGATACCAAGGCTATCCATAATATTAACCCACAGCTTCACTTCATCAGGGGTCGTTGCATATGCATGAGAATGCATGTCGATTACCGGACAGCATGGTTTCTTCACATCGGTGTATGGCACCTTGTAAATACTTTTAGGTCTGTAGTGTTGAAGCAAAAGATCTTCTGGGCTATGTTGGGCTGAGAGTTTACCGGCACCCATGATAATGAGTAACAGAGCCCAACTCACAAAGGTTGAAAAAGATTTCATCGCTTGAATATTTGGGTTCACCTTAAATCTAATACATCTAATTTGGAAGCAATAAGACTCACCACCTCATCGATGGCTGGTGGAAAAACCTGCCTGAGGTCAATTTCCCGGGTCTCAGTTAATAGTGACCGCAACTTTGTCATGAAGACATTTTTTGTCTCAGTGGCTAGGTTGACTTTGGTAATTCCATGCTGAATAGCCGCCTGAAGCATATCCTCAGGAACACCTGAGCTACCGTGGAGCACAAGAGGTATCGGAGTTGCTTCAGCAATATCCTGCAACAATTCCAGCCGGAGCCTGGGGGGCTCTTTGTAAAAGCCGTGAGCAGAACCAATAGCTACTGCTAAGGCATGAACTCCTGTCTCCCCTACAAATCTGCGGGCATCTTCGGGCGATGTAAATCCCCCACCCTCCTGATTTTGCCCCAGTTTGGCGACATAGCCCAATTCTGCCTCCACACATGCCTTATACGGCTCTGCTAATTGAACTACTTTGCGGGTTAATTCTACGTTATAAGCAAAAGGGTGTTCACTCGCATCAATCATCACCGAGTCGAAGCCTGCATCCAGACAACTCTTCACTAAATCTATGTTACTGCCATGATCCAGATGTAGCCAGGCCTCAACGCCGGCAGACTTTACAGCAGCTTTCGCCATAGCGACAGCGGTTTGCAAACCCATGTATTTTATCGAACTTTCCGACAATTGCAGAATTATAGGCTTGTTTTTCAATAAGGCTGCTCTCAGAATTCCGGCCAAAGTCTCGTAATTATAAAAGTTAGTAGCCAGAAGTGCTCTTTTTTCTTTGCGAAACGCCCTGAGTTTATCCTGTAATAGCATAGTCCTGTATGATTATTATTACAAAGGAAAGACAGTATTGAATTTTTTTATTGAAATGTTCCTGATTTCATTGATATGGGTAAAAGCGCCCGTTCCACCGGGTGCTGTTGTATTTATCGCTCCGCAAAGTGCTGCAAGCTTTAAACTCTCTTCCTCAGATAAACCATAGAGAAGTCCTGCTACAAAGCCTGCGTCAAAACTATCGCCTGCACCTATTGTATCGACTACTTCATTATTAAGGAATACAGGTTGATGCAAATATTTTCCTTTATTAAACATCAAAGCTCCTTCAATACCCTTTTTTACAACAATGGTTTGAGCCTTTGAAGAAAGTTTATTTAAGGCGGATTCAATATCCCGGGAACCGGTAATGGCCATAATCTCAGAGGCATTGGGAAGAAAATAATCCACGAAAGGGAGCAATTCTTCCCACTCAATATCCCATTTTTCAGCGGGATCCCATTGTGGATCAAGAGATGTTGACATTCCTGACTCCTTTGCCGACTTAAAAAGAGTAACGATATTGGGCTTTAAACAGGGCTGGAGGAAAACAGAAGATACGTGAAGATGTCGTGCCTGATTTAAAAGGTTGGGATTAATATCCTCCATTCCAAAATGAGCCATAGCTCCCGGGTAGGTTATCATGGCTCTGTCGTTGCCATAATTCAGGGCAATGGTAGCTCCCGTTGCCCACTCTTCCGATACATCGACAGCTTCGGTATTTATGTTGCGCTGTTTAAGCTGATCCAATATTAACCGGCCATATGCATCGTTTCCCAATTTTCCGGCAAAAGCGACCTTGAGCAACAAAGCAGCAGCATTCGCGGCAAAAATAGCCGATGAGCTACCCATTACAACTCTCAAGTTATCTGCGAAGATCTCCTTACCAATTACAGGAAATCCATGCAGTTCATTGATTATAATATCAACATTGAGTTCTCCAACAACCAAAAGATCAAAGGGCCTGGGCATAGTTCTTTATTTGTTGAGTTATTAAAGTATTGAGTCCTTTTAAGTTAAAGTTAGAGAAATATTTATCCAAAATTTGCTGAAGGTGGGCATCCAGAACAGCATCTGGATCGAAGCCCGCATTTCGAAGATTTTCGAATAGACGGCTACGCGCGGCGGCTATTGAAGGTTTTTCCCATATATAACGGCAACCGGTTTTTATAAGCCACAGTTGTCGCTGAGGGTGAATGGATTCAAAACTGTGGGGCGATTCTCCTTCAAGCAACCATTTTTTCCACCTTCCAGATTCTATAACGGCCTCTCTGAGTAAACTCAGAAGAGATATTTTAATGGGTAATAATCCACGGGTATATAAAACATCCTGTATTTTCTCTAATTCCTCCAAGGCATCATACTCCTTTTCGGTAAATTCAGGCCCCACATTGGCCGCCCCCATCCCGACAGCAGGATAAAGCTCAGGGTGGTCAACATTGTCGGTGTAATGACCTTTAATATAACTGCCATACGCAGCAGCCTCTTCTACTAAAATTCTGGCTACATGTGGATCAAAGGTAGTTGTATGCAGATCAGTGCCCACCTTTCCCACAACAAAGACCGGCCATACATCTTTTAAGCCCGCATTTGCCAACAGCGTCTTCAGTTGAGTTAAAAATCTTGTGAATACATCCATGTTGGCGAGTCCTCCGTGTACTTCTTCTGTACCCACTTCATATGCAATGGGAGGAAATCCTCTTTGGCGACGAAAACTCTCAGAATGCGTAATTAGCTCTACAGTTCGCTCTGCTACTATATCGATGGGCATACTGCTTCCCCGGGGAAAACTAATATCAACCGTCGGATCCACATGAATCAAATCGTAACCTGCTTCTATGGCGGCTTCGAAAGATTTCTTAACGGCATCCATTGTATGGTTGTACGTCCAGTTTTCGCGAGAATGTAGGTCTTTTAGCCAGGGTCCTCCGTGATCAACGGCAATAATTACAGGCACGGTAAGATGAATTCGTTTAGCTTCACTGCGAATAAACCGGACTAAATCGTACTGGGTTAAGCCGGTATAGCCTCCATCCAGGTCAACCTGATTCAAAGTAGCAGCGAATTTTATCGGGGCATCCCATCTTTTTGCAGCCCTCAGGGCTGAGCGGATGACATTTAGGCTGTTGGGGCATACGGCCAGAAGCGTTCGCCTTGTCCCGGTCTGATGGTAAAGACCATCCATTTTATCCATAATATAACGGGTAAGTGGAACTCCTCGTCTTTCAGCCTCAGCCCTGATTACTTCATTCATAACACATAAGGATAAATATGAACATTTTCTACCACACGTGAAATAGCGCCATTTACAGAAGGATTATCAGGATTCAGGCCAAGATCAAGGGATTTGTAGAACCCCAGCATCTGAGCGGGTATCACGGCAACCAGGGGCAACATATCTTCCGGCAACAGAGATGTATGCTCCTTATTTAATTGGATAGCATAATCGAAGGTCAGGCCAGCAAAAGAATTTTCAAAAACACCTATAGTAGCCAGTGGGGGTTTTCCTTTATAAATACTCAATATAAGGTCTCGTTCATATTGATGAACATACGGATCATTTGACAATAAGAAAAACACCAGGGTCTGCTCATCTATTACTGCCTTAGGCCCATGCCGAAACCCCAAAAAGGAATCGAACTTACAAACAATTTGACCATCCGTCAATTCTTGCACTTTTAAATGAGACTCCATGGCCGATCCCAAAAGGGGGCCTGAACCTAAAAACACGACCCTTGAAAATTGAAAAGAAGCCAATTGCTGCACTACTGCAGAATAATTGCTTAGCAAATGGCTTGCATAATCACCGGCTTGTTTTACGCTTGAAGATAATCCCTGAAGCTCATTTATGTGTGCAATCAGGTATCCGGCCAAAAGCATTGAAGTATAACTTCCAGTCATTGCAAGGCTTTGGTCGTTGGAGTCGGGGGGCAATACGAGATTGAATTTTGGAAAAGGTGAAGAATAACAGGCCAATTGTCCTTCAGCATCGCAGGTAATGACCAGGTGACTCACATAACCACTCAGGCGCTCGGCCAACTGAACAGCAGCCGTGCTCTCAGGACTATTACCTGAGCGAGCAAATGAGACTAGCAATAAATTATCATCAGGGAAAAAATAGTTTGCGGGATGAGTCACCAATTCGGTGGTCGGAATCACCAATACATGTTTTCCGAATTTTCTGCGAAAAACCGGGTACAACGAATAACCAATGTACCCGCTGGTGCCAGCACCAGTTAAAATAATCCTGCGGGTTTCTGGAAGCACTGAATCCAGAAATTTTTTTAACAATTCAATTTGTGACTCAATAAGATGAAAGGTATGATGCCAGAGGGTGGGCTGCCCGGAAATTTCCCGTGCGGTATGATGTGCCCCTTTTTCTCTAAGCCATTTTTCGTCGTAGCCTAAATGTTGCATACTCGAAAGGATTATTGATTTGCAAATATAACACATTTTCGAAATGTTTCAAAATTTTTGACAAGTTTTTGAAAGTTTTTTCTGATCAAAATTTATATCAAATCATTTTAATTAATCAAAAAGTAATCACACCAAAGGAAAATAGCAAGAATTAAAAGAAAGGAATTTAAAATAGCAAATTGTTAAATATTGGAAAATTATTGATAATCAAATCTATAAAATTCTTTTACAAAGTTTTTGTAATTTTTACACTATAAATGCTAACTTTGTAACTTAAAATTCATTTTTAAAAACTTTAATTTAGATGGAATCCATCCGCAAGAACAATACAGTAGAAAGGCGCAGAGAGATACTCAATCGCCTCAAATCACAAGGCCAAGTCTTCATTGATGAACTCAGCCGCGACTTCAGCGTTAGCGAAGTAACCATTCGCAATGACCTTGAACAGCTCGAAAAAAAGCATTTGCTCATCAGGGTTCGGGGTGGAGCTATTCAGGCAGAATCTTCTGTTGGCCTCGACATCCATATTTCAGAAAAGAACAAACTTCATTACCAGGAGAAAGCTCGTATCGGGAAAAAGGCAGCTGAATTGATTAAAGATTTCGAAACCATTATTATCGACAGTGGAACAACCACCTTTGAAGTTGCCAAAAATCTAAATCATCTAAAGGGCCTGACTGTCATTAGCAATGCGCTCAATATTATCACTCACCTGGCCAATAACAGTGATATTCACCTCATTGTGCCGGGTGGGTACCTCCGACCCAATTCCCTTTCTCTGGTTGGGCCCTTAGCAGAAAAGAATTTTCAAAATCTTTTTGTCGATAAACTCATCATGGGGGTTGATGGTATTATAGCCTCTCAGGGGATTTACACACCTAATCTCGAAGAAGCACACCTGAATGAACTCATGATAAAAAATGCAAAAGAGGTGATTGTTGTTACCGATTCAAGTAAATTTCAGCGAAGAAGCCTGGCATTTATTTGCAGAATGGATAAAATCAACGTAATTGTAACAGACGATGGAATTTCAGCTGAGGACAGAAAAAAGCTCGAAGATCAGGGGGTTAAGGTTTTAATTGCTTAACTGCAATCATCCGTAAAGGCGGGCTGTAAAATATTTTTGCTTTTAAAAAGTTTTATTTCATTATTATTTTTTGAGAATCATTTTCGATTGCTTACTTTTGCCCTAAAATCATTTTGTCATGAAAGCTATTGTTAAGCAACCCTGGCTGGCATATGCACTGATAACTACTTTATTTTGGGGAGTATGGGGTGCTTTCATCGAGATTCCTGAAAAGGCAGGATTTCCTCCCACCTTGGGCTACACTGTGTGGGCCCTTACAATGATACCCTGTGCACTATTTGCCTTACACAGAATTCAATGGAAAATTGATAAAGGATTGAAATCCGTTTTTCTGGGATCCTCGGTAGGGTTGCTGGGTGCTGGCGGACAGCTTATCCTCTTCCAAGCCCTTAAAACGGGACCGGCCTTTATCGTTTTTCCTATTATTTCGCTTTACCCGGTGCTTACTATTTTTCTATCTCTTTTATTGCTTCGAGAAAAAGCCAACCGTAAGCAGTGGATAGGAATTATCCTGGCACTCATTGCCATGTTTTTACTTTCTAATCCGCAAATCAACCCCATTCAGAGTAACAGCAATGAATGGTTGGTTCTGGCCATCCTGGTTTTTATCATGTGGGGTTTGCAGGCATGGGTAATGAAATTTGCCAACTTACATATGCAGGCTGAAAGTATTTTTGTGTATATGGCTCTTACGGCTTTGATCTTATCTCCCGTTGCTATCGCAATGACTGATTTCAGCGCATCCATTGAATGGGGTTTGAAAGGGCCTTACCTGGCTTTTATCATTCAGATTTTAAATGCTATAGGGGCACTAACCTTGGTCTATGCGCTTCGGTATGGAAAAGCTATCATCGTAGTCCCATTGACAGGACTAGCTCCGGTAATTACGGTTATTCTCTCGTTAATCATTTACGGAGTTATCCCCGGAGGTGTGCTTTTGGCAGGCTTACTTGCAGCCTCTGTTGCTATGGTTTTATTGGCCGAATAAGGTTCTCATCAAAGCACAGAACTCACTTCAAAAATAGTTTTGTGGCTGTAAATATCTCCGGGACCCAACAAAGTGGAAGGGAAATGAGGGATATTCGGCGAATTGGGTAAGTGTTGAGGCTCAAGGCAAAACGACCAGGGAATTCCTGCATCGATTTTCGAAAGGGGAAGTGAAGGATGCTGTTCAGCCGGTTGATCAACAGGCGTATAAAATTGAAAAGCAGGCTGTGTAGTGAAGATTTTCATGCTCAACCCACTTTCCTGGCAAAATATCTCAGCCGCAGGAGACCGCATATCATTCGACGCAAGCACCAGACAGTGATTATAAATCTCTCCCAGCCGGCTCATCCCCTCTCCTATGGTTTTACCCTGAATAAAATCAAAGGGTGTATCTTTTACTTCAGGCATGGCACCCGTGGCTACAATCCTTTCATCCACAGCCAGATACCTGTCAGCGTTTATTCTTAAAAAGTGCTGATGCACCCCCGTTTGAAAGCCTGAAAGATTAAAATACCCGTGGGTGGTCAGATTCACATGTGTAGGACTATCTGTTTCAGCTTTATAGGCTACGCTGAGCCGGTGGGCCGTTAGTCGATAGGTTACCTCAACATGTAAATTTCCGGGATATCCCTGGTCGCCGTTAAGGCTCTTCAATGCAAATACCACAATGGATTCCTGGTCGGTTGCATGAAAATCTTTCAAGTCCCATACCTTGTGGCTAAACCCTTCCTGGCCGCCATGTAAGGAGTAGCCTTCACCATTCTCCGAAAGAGGGTAGTTTTTTTCTCCAATGCAAAATGCGGCGCCACCTATACGGTTTGCAAACCTGCCAATAATAGCTCCGGGATAATAATCTGCCCGTAAATATTGTTCAAGTGAGGCAAGAGGATAGACTAAAGGTATAAAATCTCCTGCTTCCGTAACCCAATCCAAACTAACGAGGGTAGCACCAAAATTGGTAAATGAGGCACATAACCCGGGTTGAGATGCAAACACTTTTACCAACTTAATGTCAGCACTCCGGTGCACCCCCCAGGGCAAAACTTCAATTTTCATCGGTTCTTGAATTAATAAATGCGGTAAAAAATCCTAATCCATTACTTTTTCTTCCCCAAGCAATAATGATTGTAAGCTCTTTCGGAGGCAGCATTGCCCAATTTCATGGATTTTTTCCAATCGTTGCAAGCACCGTCGATGTCGCCGAGCAGGTATTTGGCATTGCCCCGATTGTTGAGGGCCGGAGCATATACACTGTCGATACGAAGAGCCACGTCAAAATCGTTAACAGCTTCTTTGTATTTTTCCATATAGCTCAGGGCCAGCCCTCTATTATAATAGGCGTACATATTCTTGGGTTCAATCTGAATAACTTTAGTAAACATGGCAAAAGCATCAGGATATTGCTTAAGATAAAGATGGGCCTCGCCTTTATACATATAGGCGTAGGTATGAGCAGCATTCAGGCGAAGGGCTTCTTTGTATTCCGTAATTGCCTTCTCCCATTCTTTTTTCTGTGAATAAATAAATCCGCGCACAAAAAAGCCGTTTCCGTCGTTGGGGCTTTTTTCGATATACTTATTAATATATGTGAGGGCTTCGTCGTAGTTCTGCAAACCTATGAGGGTTGCGGCCTTAGTGAAAGTCCATTGAGCATCTTCGTCGGCTCCGGCTCCGGGCTTAAAGGCATCGTTGCCAGGCTTATAAGGCGCATTGTTATTTTTCACTTCCTTTGTCTGCGGCTCGTTGTTGGAGAGGTCTTTCTTTTTGTCGAAATATTTACATGCAGTGAAACCAAAAACCAGAATCACCATTACAAAAAACCACTTTTTCATAGGTTGGGCAATTTTTGAGGCAAAAGTATCAATCTTTGCAGTACTTCGAAAGATATTCAGCAGCTTTGGCAAATCCGCGGGCAGCAGCTTCTTTCAAATCAGCGCAGCCTTCTTTCGTATTGCCCTGCGCCATTCTTGAAATCCCTCTTCCAGTCAGGGCTTCGGATGATAGAGGATTCAATTGGAGGGCTTGTTCATAATCGGCCTCAGCTTCAGAAAATTTGTAGAGATTAAACCGGGCAAGGCCTCGGTTCATATAGCCTTCGGTATAGTCGGGTCGTAGTTCAATAGCACGGTTAAAATCGTCAATAGCTGCATAATAGAGGCCTGCAGCGGCCTTTGACACCCCCCGCGAAAGAAAAATATCGGGTTCATCAGGGTTTTGCTCCAAGGCTTGTGTAAAGTCGGCTATAGCATCGAAAAATCTGCCCATAAAATGCAGGCAAAGTCCGCGATGATAAAGAGATTGCCCGTCCTCTTTATTTTTCCTCACCAGAAAGTCAAAATGCGGGTAAGCTTTTTCATATTGCTGCTTCTCGTAATAAATCAAACCCAGATTAAGGCGGGCTTCGCGTAAAGTGGAATCCAGTCGTATGGCTTTTTCGAGGTCGATGATAGCCAGTGAATCCTCATCCAGGGCATGCCTGACTAACCCCCTTTGCATAAAAATATTAGCCTGACGTGGATTAAGCTGAGCTGCGCGATCAAGGTCGAAAAGGGCCTTGGGATGATTTCCGCTTTCGTAATACAACACAGCGCGATTGTACCATGCCTCAGGTAGTGTCGGGTCGATATTGATAGCTTCGGTAAATTTAGCCAGCGCATCGTCTTTATAGCCCAGCCTTGCCGCCGTAATACCTTTTCTGACTAACTCTTCCGCATTGCGTTTTTGCGCCTGAAGCGAATGAATAGTCGCCAGCACCATCAAACCCATGAATAACACTTTACGCATGACTCTACCCTTTATTTTTCATTAAGCATACGCACAATTTCTCTGGCAGCACGCTCACTGGCTCCTGGACCGCCCAACTTTTGCCGAATCTCAGCAAAATCACGAAGCATGGTTTGTCGATAATACTCATTTTTCACCAGCCTGTCGAGCTCATCGTAAAGTAAAAAAGCATTAAAGTCTTTCTGAATCAGTTCCCTTACAGAAGGTTTATTTAAAATCAAATTGGGCAGTCCGATATAATTAACTTTCACCAATTGGCGGGCAATTAAATAGGAAAGAAAGTTGCCTTTGTAGACGATCACCTGAGGTACACCAAAAAGTGCTGTTTCGAGTGAAGCTGTTCCTGAGGTTACAATAGCGGCATAGGCATTGCTCAATAAGTCATACGTTTGACCATAAATTATTTTCACAGGATGCTCCCTGACAAACCTTTCGATATATCCCTTTCCTAAGCCTGCCGCAGCACCTACAATAAATTGATATTCAGGAAACCGGCGTGTCACTTGCAGCATCGTGGGCAAGATACGGGCAATTTCCTGTCTTCGGCTGCCCGGCAACAAAGCAATGATAGGATTGTTTCCCGGATTGTACTTTTTCTTAAAATCAGCAGCAGGTTCGTACCGGGCTATCACATCGAGCAAGGGATGGCCGGCATAGAATACGTCGAGGCCGTAATTTGCATAGAATTCTTTTTCAAAAGGCAAAATGGTAATCATGCGGTGAACGTTTCGGCGTATGGCATTCACCCGTGAAGAATGCCAGGCCCAAAGCTGAGGCGAAATGTAATAAACCACCCGCAGACCCTGTTTTCTGGCAAACTCAGCCATCCGCATGTTAAAACCCGGATAATCAACAAGAATTAACACATCGGGGCGAAAACTCATTAGGTCGCGACGTGCGTCTTTGAGCAACCTGTAAATTGCCGGAAAATTGGCTGCCACTTCCACAAATCCCATATAGTCCATTTCCCGGATATGATGGGTAAGCTTAATTCCCACAGCCGACATGTGGTCGCCCCCATAACCTCGCATTTCTGCCTCAGGATCGAGCTGGTAAAGGGCCCGGGCCAAATTAGAAGCATGCAGATCTCCCGAAGCTTCCCCAGCTATAAAGTAATATTTCATAAAAGATAACCCTTGATTTTTAAATAGGCAAAATAGCCCAGACCAAGAAAGAATAAAATGATTAGCACACCCTTTCCTGCGGTATCCATCTTTCGATTGATAAAATAAAATCGCATTAAAAGAATGGGGGGAATAAGTCCGAGAAGGTATACTTGCCATTGTTGCAAATACGGCTCAATACCCGTCAAACGGTCGAGCAGCTTCCCAATGAGCCAGAATAAAATCCAGCCTGCCAAAGAAGTTACCATACCCGCAAAAATTCCTGACCAAATATTATCCTTCCTGAACATCTTCAAGCAAGTTTTTAAGTGGAAGAATAGCCTTATGCGCTGTTAAATCGTAGTGTACAGGCACCACCGAAATATAGCCGTTATCGAGTGCATACAAGTCGGTATCTGGCATACCATCATAACTTTTAAAATAACCTGTAATCCAGAAATAATCTTTGTTTCGGGGATCTTTTCTATGTTCAAATTCTTCTTCCCATCGACCTTCACCCTGGCGTACCACTTTTACACCTTTTATTTTGCCATTAACCGGGACCGGAATATTTACGTTCAAACCTGTAAAACGGGGTAAGCCATCTTCCAGTACCTTGCGAGCGATCTTTTCGACCCATGGCTCTATTGAAATGAAGTCAGCGTCCCAGGCATAGTCGCAAAGTGAAAAGCCGATACTGGGTATATCAAGCATTACCCCTTCGAGCACCGCTGCCATGGTACCCGAATAAAGAACATTTATGGAAGCATTTGACCCATGGTTTATCCCTGAAACAATCAAATCAGGGCGGCGAGGCAGCAAAAATTTTTCAGCCAGCTTTACACAATCCACAGGGGTTCCATTGACACTATATTCTGAGTAATGCTCTTCCTGTGCCAGCAAATGATAGCGTAAGGGCAAGCTCACGGTTATGGCGTGTGCCATTCCCGATTGGGGTTTATCAGGGGCAACAACAATCACTTCGCCAAGGCGTCGCATGACTTTGATGAGAGATCGAATACCAGGGGCGGTTACCCCATCGTCGTTGGTGACTAAAATTAATTTGGTTTCCGTATGCATTTTATGATTTTGTTTCCTGTTTAACGTTTTGTTTAGAGTGAATGGATGTGACTCCTCCGGAAATTACGTATTTCATAACTTCGGCTGGTGCAATATCAAGGGGTCTTATTCGAGAGGCAGGCATAATCAGCAGTTCGCCTAATACTGTGTATGAAGATGGGAAATAAACTGCTACTCTTCCCTCAGGCAATCCCAACATCGAAAGATCGCGCGACGTTACAAAACCAATGCGGTCGGCTTCGGTAGCGTCATCTACTCTTACCAATACGGGTTCAGTAAAGCGACGTTGCTGGCCCACAAAGGCTTGTAAAAAATCCTTCACAGCCGTGTAAATAATTTTAATAAGGGGCGCTTTGCTTATTACACGGTCGAAATAGGCCAACACAGGGCGAAACAAAATTGTGCTTCCCAAAAATCCCGTAATAGTAATAAGAACTATAAGTGCCAGTAATCCCAAGCCCGGAACCCTAAAACCGATTATTGCCTCCAGTTGACTAAGAATGGCCTCATCCAAAAAATTTACAACCGTCACAATCGCCCAAATGGTTACTGACAACGGGGCTATCAGCAACAGGCCTTGAACGAAATATCCTAATAAATGGCGCATTATCCGCGATTGATGTATAGGCCGGCTCATGGGTTGTTAAACATTCGTTTTCTTTAAAATGCAAATTTAGGGTTTTAGGGAAGGCGCGACACATGCCTTTTCATATATATTATAAGTTGTTTTATTTAGTGATTCACCCGAATTCTCAAAATAACTTAAGATGCATGTAAAGCATCTGGGTAGGCAGCCCCATGACATTGAAGTAGGAACCCTCGATGCGCTCAATTCCCACATAACCTATCCATTCCTGCACACCATAAGCTCCGGCCTTATCATAAGGCCTGAATTCTCTGACATAAAAAGCAATCTCTTCTTCGGTAAGGTGCCTGAAATAAACAGTACTTTCCGCGCAAAATCCTGACTCTTTTGCATTGCTGCGGACATATACTCCGGTGAATACCTTATGACTTCTGCCTGAAAGCGACCGCAGCATAAACAAGGCTTCCTCTTCATTCGCAGGCTTATTCAACACTTGACCATCTAACCACACAATAGTATCGGCGGTTATGAGCAAAAAGTTTTCAGGTAATTCATTTAAAGTAAAAGCCAGGTTTTTCCGTTTAGCAAGCATTTGCGCAATATCTCTTCCCGGCATGTTGGGATCGAAGTCCTCGGGAGTATCTTTCAGCAGGATTTCAAAATCGATATTGAGACCCTTGAGCAGTTCATGCCTGCGGGGCGAACGGGAAGCCAGTATCACGCGATAAGCGGACAGATCGAGCATGTTCTGAATTCATTTATTGATTATGCCAGGTATTTTCCAACGATGGGCATGCGCCTTCCACTGCCAAAAGCTTTTGCTGAGACACGCAGGATAGGCGGAGTCTGATGACGCTTATATTCATTCTGATTTACCAGGCGCAGCACCCTTTTTACCAACTCAGCGTCGTAACCCTTGGAAATTATTTCTTGGGGGCCAAGGCGGTTTTCGATATATTCATACAAAACAGGATCTAAAATATCATACTCCGGAAGCGAGTCACTGTCTTTCTGGTTGGGCCTGAGCTCCGCAGAAGGTGCCTTAATGAGAATATTCCGGGGAATAACCTCCTGCTCCCGATTGATGTATTTGGCCAGGTTGTAAACATCTGTTTTATAAACATCGCCCAAGACTGACAACCCGCCGCACATGTCTCCGTACATAGTTCCATATCCTACGGCTGCTTCACTCTTGTTGGATGTATTAAGCAGAATGTAGCCCAATTTATTACTCATGGCCATAAGAATGACAGCGCGTATGCGGGCCTGGATGTTTTCTTCGGTAAGGTCGGGTGGCAAATCCTTAAAAACGGGCCTGAGGGTCTGCTCAAATGCTTTGAATGCTTCTTCAATTGAGATAATATCGTAGGCAACATCAATGTTTTTTGCCAGGGCAACAGCATCGTCAATGCTGTGCAGGGTTGAATAGCGGGAAGGAAGAAGGACAGCCCTCACGTTTTCTTTGCCAAGTGCTTCCGCTGCTAACACCAGCACCACAGCCGAATCGATGCCTCCCGAAAGACCCAAAATGGCTTTTTTTAGATGTAGTTTCTGAAAATAAGCCTTAATACCAGAAACTAACGCATCGTGGATTAGTGCTATTCTATCGGGATAGCCACCCAAAATATCAGATGGCAGTTCCTGCAGATCTACCACCCTGAAGTCTTCAACAAAAAACGGCAACTGAACACAAACCTTGCCACTTCCATCTAATACCATTGAATTTCCGTCAAAAATCAGTTCGGTTTGTGCTCCGGTATGATTAACATAAACCAAAGGCACTCCTGCACGAAGTGCATTTTCAATCAATACCTTACGTCGGATTTCAGGTTGACGGTCGTGAAAAGGTGAAGCAGCGATATTAATTACCAGGTCAGGGCTGAAGGGCAACAAACGCTCCAGCGGACGCTCAACATATAATGGATTTTCATCGGTATTCCATAAATCCTCGCAAACGGTAAGGGCAATGCGTTTGCCTTCAAAATTTACTACTTCAAATTGGCGATTGGGCTCGAAATATCGGTACTCATCGAAAATATCGTAGTTGGGGAGCAAGCTTTTCCGTTGCACTCCCAAAATTATGCCTTCATACAAAAACAAGGCTGCATTAAAAAGGAGCTTTCCCTTACCTGTAGTATTTCTAACAGGAGCTCCGACAACGGCTGCTATTCCTTTACATTCGGCAGCAATCAACCGTACACTTTCTTCGCTCTTCCTTATAAAATCGTCGAATTCAAGAAAATCGCGGGGAGGATAGCCACATATTGAGAGTTCAGGAAACACTATCAATCTGGCTCCTTCTTTGCTTGCCTGATGAATTGCCTGTAGGTGTTTTGCTCTATTTCCTTCAAAATCTCCGATGATATAATCTTGCTGGGCAAGGGCAATTTTCATTTCCGAGCTATTTAAAAAATAATGGCAAATGTCAGTTCCAGATAATGTTGAATGGCTTCTTCCTGGGCTCTGACAAGGGGATGATTATTGTAGCCTCCCAGCAGGTCAGTAAAACCATTGCTATAGGTAAGGCCAATCATCATAAATGTTGATTTATCGAAAGGTATTTCAAAACCTCCTCCCACATCCACAGAGAGTTTCATCGCATTAATGGAATAGGAAACATCGGGGGAATTCTTAATACTTTGACCTCCATCGGGATAGAAAACATCATCTGCCCTGGTGCGAAGGTTGAATGCCGGTACTAAACCCATTTGCCCAAAATACCTGATACCATTGTTAAACTCTTTCGTCTTCATCTTGAATAACAAGGGGATTTCTAAGTAGCGAAACTGAAGTTTACGATACAGTTTTCCATTCACTGCAACAGGATAGGGTACTGTATCAACCGTCATTTGATAATCAACAGGATAACTAAGCTTTCCTGACAGATAGCTTAAATTAAATCCTGTGCTGAGAAAGTAATTATCAATGATATGTATATCGGCAACCAAACCCCAGCCAAAACCAATTTTACCTCCATCATTTTTGTAATTGGAGGTGGCAGGATCGAGCCAGGTGAAATTGGGCGAAAAACGCATTCCGAATTGAAACTTTTTGGGTGATTCCTGGGCCTGTAAACGAATAAAAATGGCCGAGAGCATAACAATGGCAAGCAGTCGTCGCATAGGCTTCAAAAATTTATGTGCAAATGTACTTGAAATTCGCAATTTATGGGTGTATTTGAATTACATTAAGCGTTGTTCAAACAGGGCAAACTAATAAACACAATCGTACCTTTACCCACAGCACTTTCAATCCAAATCTGACCGCCCAGCAAATGGGTATATTTTTTGGCAATGGTAAGTCCCAGTCCAATTCCTTCACGGGCATCAATGTCTTCCAAATCGGATTGCTCAAAGGGATTAAAAACAGCCTCCATACGCTCCCGGGGAATACCAATACCAATGTCTTTGACATATAAAATTATTTCCTCAGCTTTTCTATCAATACCCAATTCGATTAAACCTTCATTACTGTATTTAATAGAATTATTCAACAAATGCTTAAAAATAGTGCTTAAGGCCGCAGGGTCTGTAAGGCAGGTAATCGAAGGAGAGGCAAGGTCTCTTTTTAGAATTATGGATAATCCTTTCTTCCCGGCAAAGGCAGTAAAATCGCTTTTTACGTTTTCCAGAAAGTCATAGAGATTTACGGGCTCCTTAGAAAGTTGCATTTCGCCGGATTCCAATCTCGAAATTTCAACCATCTCATCAATCAGATTAATAAGACGTTGACCGCTGGCCTGAATCCTATCTAGAAAAACATCCAGATACTCCTCACGAATGGATTTATCTTTTAATAGATCGGTAAAGCCTAGGATGCTATTCATAGGAGTCCTAAACTCATGACTAATGTTTCGCAGGAAGGCCGACTTCAGACGATCGCTATGCCGGGCCTCTTCCAGGGCTTTCTCTAATTGTATTTCATAATTTTTTGACTCAGAAATATCGCGGAGAATAAGGAGAAAAGAATCTTTCTGATGAATGGTTATTTCCTTCGAATTTAACTCAATCCATAGGGATGTACCATCTTTGCGCTTAAGATTCAATTCCATCCTGCGATTTTCACCCCGCCCGGATTCATGAACGATTTCTCGCCATCCACCCTCCTGAAAAGCTTCGATTAAAGATATGGGTTTGCCCTGAATTTCATTGCACAATTCTATGTCCAGCAATTTGGCTGCACGCTCATTGCAATCTTCAATAGTAAAATTCTCTTTGTTAACAATTATAATTCCGTCATGGGTAGCCCTGAAAATATCTTCCAGTTTACGTGTTGTTTGTTCCAGATCTTTGGCAATCCTACATTTCTCCTGAATTTCTTGTCCCAATTTCTCAAGTAGTTGGGCTGCCTGTTGATTAGCTAAAGTCAGATCTTTCGTTTTTCGCTTCACTTCTATCCTGAGCAGAATTGCAAATAGACCGGCAATAATTGCAATTATGGATAAAACCAATACGAATATCAGGAGATTCTTTTTCACCCTCTGATATTTATAATCAATTGATTTCGTGACATCTATTGTTACCCATTGCTGGTAAATCTTTTCTCTTTCTTCCGTTGAAATAGAACGAAGAATTTTGTTGAGAATTCCTGCAAATGGTGCATACTCTTTGCGCACGGCCATGGCAATTTTCCATGTAAAACCTGTTTCAGATGCATATGCAAGATTAGTAATACCATACTTCTGAATGAGGTAACTGGCTGTCATAACGTCTAATACAGCTCCATCCACATTTCCTGCAGAGGTCATCAACAGTGCACTCAGGTCATCCGGACATTCCACTATTTCCATCCAGGGGTACTTTTGGGAAACAAAATCCACAGCAGCATAACCCTTAGTGCAGGCGAGCTTAAACTCACCATCCTCCCTTCGATAATATTTTTCAATTTTATCATTCCGGCAGAAAATCACCACAGGAGACTCCAGAAATACATCAGTAAACGTAAGAAATTTCTCACGTTCTTCATTTTTATGGATTCCTGGCACCCAATCGGCGTCACCGTTTTTTAGTGCCTGAATAATCTCATCCCAGGTATTAAACCTAACCTGAGGGAAACTCACTCCCAGTTTTTTTTCAATTATTCCAACATAATCTGCAACGATACCCTGATAATTTCCTGAGTCATCAATGAACTCGGCCGGAGGCCACGTAGGATTTGGAGCGAAACGCAAATTTGCAGCATTCTGCCTCACCCACAGTATATCATCCGAATCAAGGTCGTCAGGTATAACTTGCGGGAAAATATTCTGATAAAGAGGAAAGAGAAAAAGAATAATTATAAAAAGTCTTTGCATTGAAAAACCTTCATAGGATTCAAAGTTAATAAAAAAAACAGTAATAATCTCCTTTTGGGCAAAAAAGAAGAATATAAAGGAAATACTAAATTTGCCACGCAAACCACCAAAACCTAACATTCATGAAAAAGTCAGCTCTTTTATTTGCTTTTTTACTCAGCGGTTGCTTTGTTTTTGGTCAACTTTCGTTTGGACCTAAAATAGGCATTAATCTCAATAAACTATCCACCGACATGGGCGAGAATGTCACTATGCTCAAAGAACAAAGCAAATCAGGCCTTCAGTTTGGAGCTTTTGCCCGCCTGGGTGGAAAAACCTATTTCCAACCCGAAATAATGATATCAGGAAGAGGAGGAAAATTTAATTTCACACCCACGGGAGGCAGCAACCTGGAAAATTATGAATATTCGATGACCGCTCTCGACATTCCCTTGCTCATTGGCAACAAAATCTTCAATACACCTATTGCTAAATTGCGAATCTTTGCCGGGCCTGTTGCCTCATTTAACCTTAATAAAAAACTGAAAATTAACAACATTGAACAAACCGCCGAGGATATTCACCTAAAAGATGCTGTTTGGGCTGCTACACTAGGGGCAGGCGTTGATGTTTTGATGTTTACTCTCGATGTAAGATACGAAATAGGTCTGAACAATATCTCGAGTGAAACCGGCCAAAGCATCAAACCCCGGCTATTTAATGTAAGCCTGGGATGGAAAATTCTATAACCAACCAGATATAATAAGAGGTTCCTGGGTCAATAGTTGATGCAGGAACCTTTTCTTTTAAAATCAAACACCTGGAAATGAAAAGAATAAGTGTTTTTCTTGTCACATTGCTGATAATTGTTGAGGTAAGCCTGTCAGGTTGTAAACAGTCAAAAAAGCCAGACGTCAGCCACATTCATATAAAACCCATAATTATCGAGCGCTACGAAGCTGACCTTTTCAAAGTTAAAGCTGATAGTCTTGCAACTGAACTGAAAAGACTTTCAGCCAAATATCCACTTTTTATCGGTGAAGAATACACCAATCCAGCCAGTCTGCTACAAATGAAAAATTATTTAAACGACCCTGTCATCATAGAAGCCTACGTAAAAAGCACTCGCGTATTCGCTGATATAGGGCCGTTTGAAAAACAATTGACAGAAGCCTTTCGGCTTCTGAAATATTATTTTCCCGAGTGGACACCTCCTTCGAAAATATACAGCTACATAAGCGGGTATGATATTGAAAATGGGATATTTATAAAAGATTCTGTTCTGGTAATTCCTCTCGACAATTACCTTGGGAGCGATTTTTCGGGCTATAAATCGGTGCATATCCCCATATATATCACTCGAAGAATGACCCCTGATAATTTGATTCCCGATATCATCAAAATTATTCTGAGCACCCAAATGGCAGATTATCCCGACGACGGCACACTTATCGAACACATGGTTGCCAATGGTATCCTTCTGGCTGCCACAGAAAAAATCCTTCCGGAAACTCCCTCTCACCTTTTGATTGGATTCACCCCCGAACAATATGAATGGTGTGTAAAAAATGAAAAGGAGATGTGGGCTTTTCTTGCAGGTCAAAACCTGTTGTTTAACCGTGAAAAAGGGGTTATCAATAAGTTTATAGGTGAAGCTCCAACCACGCAGGGTTTTCCTGACGGAGCCCCGGGTCGTACGGGGCAATACATGGGGTGGCAAATTGTGAGAGCCTATCTTAAAAAACATCCTCATGAATCGCTCTCACAGTTGATTACTTCCCAGGATTATAAGTCTATTTTCGACCAATCAGGGTATAAACCACCCCGCTAACGGGGTGCAACGGGCATCCACACCCGCATGCGACCAGGACCACGATTGGCCCATTCAAAGTAGGGAATAGCAATAAATTTCACCTTATCAACACCATTTTCCAAACCGATGCTGTTTGTTACAGCATCCCCTTCTATAGCCAGGGTTCCGGGAAGTAAGCCTTTAAAAGGAATAATTCTTAAAGAACTGGAAGTATCCACCATCATTTTCGATAAATCGGCCTCAATTGAGGCCGTAGATTCATTTTCAACATTTTGCCTCCTCAACTTTTGGTCGGGCCATTCGAGGCAATAAACCAAAGGCCCACGCTGAAGGGCAATTTTACCAGAATCTTCTTTTACCTCAGGATGTGCTTTGATGAAATGAACAGGCATGCTCATTTTCAGGTTGATTTTATCGCCGGCCTTCCAATCTCTTTCGATAATTGCAAAACCCTTCTCCATGCGATATTCTACCGGAAGTCCGTTCAACTCAATCCTTATATCCGACAAGTTTTTATCGGTAAAATGATACAAATCGGAGGGCACGGCCTCTCCCCTGGCCCATCCGGGAATACGCAGCGCCAGGCTCCTGGGCATGGCTCGGGCTTCGACAACTTCAACAGAAACCTGACCGTCCCAGGGATAATGCGTTTGTGTAACCAGGCGAACTCCATCGATGGGTTCAGAGCTTCCGGACGCATAAAAATTAACAAAAAGCCTTGCTGAATCATAGGCAAAGAATAAACCTGGCAAGGAAGGGAGAAATCGGCAAATATTGGACGGACAACAAGCGCAACCGAACCACTCTGCACGCTTGTGCTGCCCGTTCGACTCAAGGGGGTTGGGATAGAAAAACCTGTCGCCACTGAGAGAAACTCCAGAAAGCAATGCATTGTAAAGCGTTCGCTCAGCCACATCGAGATAACGGGCATCAGCATCCATAAGAAACATACGATAATTCCATAGTACATTTCCAATAGAAGCACAGGTCTCGCAATAGGCAGTTTCGTTGGGCAAATGATAGGCCTGACCAAAACCTTCATTGGAAGCATCAGAACCAATCCCTCCTGTTATGTAGTATTTGCCTTTTATCATATCATTCCAGATACGCCGGATGGCATCCTGATAAGCTTTTTCGCCTGTCAGGGCTGCCACATCAGCCATTCCGCAATACATGTACGTAGCCCTAACGGCATGGCCAATAATTTCCTCCTGTTCGATTACCGGTTTATGTGCCTGATTGTAGGTTTCTCCTCCCTCACGAATATCCAGAAAATACTTGGCCAGCTGAAGGTACCTGTCATTTCCTGTAACCCGGTACAATTTTACCAGTGCAAGTTCTATCTCCTGGTGTCCAGGATAGTATTTCAATCCCCTGTCGAGAAAATCGTGGGCGACCAGGTCAGCATTTTTAATGGCAACATCCAGCAGAGTGCGCTTTCCGGTGGCCTGATAATGAGCCACAGCCGCTTCATAAAGATGACCCACATTGTATAATTCGTGGCTCAGCTGAGGATCATTTTCCCAACGCTTTTTACTTACCCAAGGATGCAGGTTATTGGAATCAATGGTGCGGTTGGTATATAAATAGCCATCCGGCTCCTGCGCCTTCGAAATATAAAAAATCAAGGTATCGAGTGTTGCCTCCAGGCGTTCATCTGGGAATAACTGCAGCGAATAACTTGCACCTTCAATAATTTTGAAAACATCACTGTCGTCGAAAGGGTATTTTGAACAAAAACTACCAGGGGCCAGTTGGGCAGCAACCACAAAATTCTGTATGCGTCCGGTTTCCCGGCTTTTCTGAATAGAAATAGGAATGGTAACTTCGTGATTGGTCTTAATACGTGGAGCCCAAAAGTCGTCGGTAAGCTTCACACGGGTAAAAGGTACGGGTTGCAAATGAAATACCTGCCCCACGGCAATAAATACCCAAAGGAAAAAGACTAAGGGGAAAAGTCTCCTAAGCATCTTAAGTCACTTTTTAAAATTGGCCGAAAATACAGATTTTTTTGAAAGCGAAAGATTGTACAAGGCCAATACCGCAAAGGTTTGCAGGATTGCCATCAAGCCAATACCTTTGCAAAAGCTGAAAATTTTAGAATATCATTATAAATCAGTTATTTATGAAAAAACTCATCGAATGTGTGCCCAATTTCAGTGAAGGAAGAGATATGGGCATCATCCGCCAGATTACTTCAGAAATAGAGAATGTAGAAGGAGTAAGACTCCTCGATGTAGATCCCGGTCAGGCCACCAACCGTACGGTTGTAACGTTTGTAGGAGAACCCGAACCCGTTATAGAGGCTGCCTTCAGGGCTATTCGTAAGGCTGCCGAACTCATTGATATGAGGAAACACAAAGGCGCTCATCCCCGTTTTGGAGCTACCGATGTGTGCCCATTGGTACCTGTTGCCAACATTACCATGGAAGAAACCATAGAATATGCTCACAAATTGGGAGAACGCGTTGGAAGGGAGCTCGGGATTCCGGTATATTGTTACGAAAATGCAGCATTTACCCCTGAGCGTCGCAACCTGGCCCACGTGCGTGCCGGAGAATATGAAGGATTAGCCGAAAAGCTGAGCAAACCTGAGTGGAAGCCCGATTTTGGTCCTGCAGAATTCAATGCCACAGCAGGCGCTACAGCTGTTGGCGCCCGCGACTTTCTCATCGCTGTAAACTTTAACCTGAATACAACTTCCACGCGCAGGGCAAATGCAGTTGCCTTCGATGTAAGAGAAAAAGGCCGCCCCCTGCGCGAAGGGAACCCGGTGACAGGAAAGATTAAAAAAGATGAGAAAGGAAATGAAATCTGGATACCAGGAACCCTAAAAGGCACTAAGGCCATTGGCTGGTTTATCGACGAGTACGGTATTGCTCAAGTATCAATGAACATTACCAATATTTCGCAAACACCCCTGCATGTAGCCTTCGAAGAAGTATCAGAAAAAGCAAGATTACGTGGTTTAAGGGTTACAGGAACAGAAATAGTGGGATTAGTTCCCGCCAGAGCTATTCTCGAAGCAGGCAGGTATTTCCTTCGCAAACAGCAGCGTAGCCTGGGTGTCCCCGACAGCGAATTAATAAAGATCGCCGTCAAGAGTATGGGACTTGATGACCTGAAACCTTTCAAACCGGAAGAAAAAATTATTGAATACATGCTGGCAGCAGAAGAAAAGCAAAAACTGCTGGTGGATCTTTCGGCTAAAGGATTTGCCTATGAGACTGCCTCTGAATCGCCTGCTCCGGGCGGAGGAAGTATCTCTGCTTATGCCGGAGCTCTTGGAGCAGCTCTTGGTACTATGGTAGCTAACCTTAGCGCTCACAAACCAGGCTGGGACGAAGAATGGGAATACTTTAGCGATTGGGCTGAAAAAGGCCACCACCTGATGGATGAGCTCCTTCACCTGGTGGATGAAGACACCCGTGCTTTCAATAAAATCATGGATGCCTTTGGCCTGCCCAAAGCCACCGATGAAGAAAAAGCAGCCCGTAAAAAAGCCATTCAAGAGGCTACACTTTACGCTACATTAACCCCTCTGCAAACCATGGAAAAATCCTTCGAAGCATTCGAAATTATAAGGGCCATGGCAGAAAAAGGCAATCCCAATTCTGTTAGCGATGCCGGAGTTGGGGCACTTTGTGCTCGCACAGCTGTTATGGGAGCCTATTTGAATGTCAAAATCAATGCGGCAGGTTTAGAAGATAAAGCTTTAGCCAACAGTCTCATTTCGAAAGGCGCAGAAATTGAACAAAAAGCCATTCAGGCCGAAAAAGAAATCCTCGAGATTGTGAATGCTAAAATTAATGCCTGATCAGGCCAGAATCAAGAACAGTAAATTCACATGGATTGAGTACATTAATAAACGAGACGGTTTTCGATATGAAAGCCGTCTCGTTCTGCTTTATCTTGACTGATAAAAAAGGGCCACAGTCATAGCTATCCATGCCCCAAAAAAAATTACTGGCAGCCAGTGCTCAAATATTTTTCGACTGTTGGATGGATAAATTCCTCCCTCCTGTAAGATCCTTTGCTTCTCCACTTTTGTGAGCTTTTGCCATTTTTTAAATGACGCTAAAACAGGCAATTGGGATATATCATTTTCTTGCTTCAGGATAAGCATCTGAAAATATGAAACATCCAAAGACCTTAATCTAATTAGCTTTAGGCCCAGAAACAACTCAATCCATGCCAAGGCCATCGTAGTAAAGTAAAATACAAAAGGTTGAGGGGCAAGAGAGCCGACAAGTCCGGCTAGCTCCAATAATACAGTATGAATAATCCATATCAACAAGCGATAACTTTGCAAAAGCATTTCCTGTAATTGCCAGTATTTCAATAGTTTTTCTTCCATATCAGGGAGTATAAACCAAAATTACTTCAAATGAAAACAGCGTTATTAAAATGTATCATAGCAGGGATCGCTATGCTTTTGTCTCCAACAGTGGCCTTTACGCAAAGAAATTCTCAGGGAGAAATATAAATCTGCCGATTTTAAATTTCCCTGCCTGATAAATCCTCCCAAATTATCTGTACCAATAGTAAAGGTACCCAAACGCAAGGCCAGACCCAGCCTCGGTTTTACAAAACGGTAAAGCGTAAGTGGGAAAGAAGCTTCAAAATGACGTGTTTCGTAGCGGGGAATCAACATCAACTGATCGGGACGCTTCACAGCAGCATCGCCCAATAAAGGGAGCCCTTTTACTATTCCTGCAAACAAATACCAATGATGCTGGAGTTGACGGTCGTATTGAATACTTAAAGCGGTGGGCAATCCCATACTAAAAGCTGTATCAATCAATGAACCTGTGGGACTGCCGGTAAGCCTGTTGCTAAAATCATCTACAGCTTCCTGAAAATAGGTGTATCCTAAATTATTGGCGTTTTCCCAAAAATAACTGGCGTTTAAAAAGGCATGCTTGCGCGCATGTCTGTCGAATGAAATCATCCCTAAATCTATCAATGAAATTCCCAATCTCCAGACATAATCATCGAAATTTGTGGCACATACTTGTTGTGGAACAAGCCGTTTAATTTCACGGTGTGTTTTCAAAAAAGTCACCCCCAGATCAAAGCCTATGCCTTTTCCTTGAATATATGATTGCCCGCCAGGAAAGCTGTTAGAACTATAGTCCATAGGGGCTGCATAAGCAACCGTACCGGTTAGATTTCGAATATCTACAGTTGAATCATTAAGCACAACATATCGAATGTTATCAACCTTGGCGTAAAATCCGCTATGACCCAATAAGTATTTCAGTGTTAATCCTGCTGTCCAAAGATCGAAACGCTCCCTTTTAAGAACCCCGGCCACAGTTGTACCAATTTCACTCCAGGCGAGGCCAGAACCACTAATATTATGATCGTTGTATTCAATGTTATGCTGGCGAGAGTATTCCAACCCGTAATAGCCAAAATTAGCCACATCGTAAGGGATACGGTCGGCTGCACCTGCAAACCTGGTCTGTATCGATAAGGCAACAGCAAAACGTCTGCTCATATCTGCATAAAGCACTGCAGGAAGTAAAATACGGCTATCGGTATAGGCATGAAACAGATGATTGCCACCAGCCGCTAACAAAGGCCGATTATATTCACCATAGCGCGGAAATTGATAATTCTTTTTCAACAGATCGGTAAGGTTGAAATCGCTTCTGGGTATGTAAACAAAATTATTTTCAATGAAAGTCCCCACACCAACCAGCCTAATATCGAGCCACGATTGCTGTAAAAGAGCCAATGAAGGATTTACCAATACAGAATTTACCCCGCTGTAATTGCCTGTTCCTATCCCGGTAAATTCCTGTGAATGCAATCGAAGCGTGACGAGTAAAAATATAAAGAGCAACTTTTGACTTGGCTTGATCATTCAAGATTTAAAACTTAAGTGACAACTGAGGAAAAACAAGGGTTGCAAAATGGGACGCAAAATTAACGTCCTGGGGTAACAAAAAAATATTCTACTATGTTTCACACCCTTAACAAATAATTCCTCTGGCAAAGCCCTAAAACATACAAATAGCTGATTTTTAGACAAATAACCAAACAAAGCAATACATTTTGTGGAAAAAAAATGTATATCTTTCAATCTATATCTGCCCCCTTTTGAGTGAAACGGCATAAATTTGCACGTCAATAAATGTAAACCCACTGCTGGATGCGAATACTGAGACTCCTGCTTTTCATAGGGCTTATTTTGCTAGCACCGGAAAGGGCACATACGGGGGATTATCGTAGCAACAAGATTCACAAAGAAACAGAAAAAGAAGAGAATCCTCCTCTTCTCGAAGATCGAATCGTAGAGATCAGGCAGTTGGTTGATGAAATCCTTGTGAAAAATAAATTTAACGGCAGCGTTCTTATTGGTTACAAAGATTACATTCTTTATCAGAATGCTATGGGATTGGCGAGTCTCAGGCAGCGCAATCTTTTAACAGAGGAAACCCCTTTTCAACTCGCTTCGGTAAGCAAATCATTCACGGCTCTATCCGTATTATTATTAGTGCAAGAAGGTCGTGTGCGACTTGATGAACCCGTAAAAACATACATTCCTGAATTTCCATATCCTGCTGTTACTGTGAGGCATTTATTGAATCACACTTCCGGGGTTCCCAATTATATCGGAATCGCTGCAGGCAAATGGAAAGACGGAACACAGCGCAGCAATCAGGATATGCTGGAGCTTTTACTAAAGCATAAACTCCCGCTTCGGTTCAAACCTGGCACACGCTTTCAATATTCCAATACAGGTTACGCTTTGCTTGCATTACTGGTTGAAAGAGTCAATGGTTCTCCCTTTCACGCTTTCCTAAAAGACAGGGTTTTCGATCCCTTAGGTATGGAAAACACTTTTGCTTATAACCGGGTAGAATGGGAAAACCGTGAGGTAGCCATAGGACACAGAGGAAAGACTCCGGCTGCAGAAGTGCCCTGGCCAGATCCTCTCGACGATGTTCTGGGAGATAAAAGTATCTATTCTACACCGGCCGATTTATTTAAATACCGGAAAGCCTGGACAACGGATATACTATTGTGCGATACTCTGCGCAAGTTAGCTTTTACACCTGGAAAGATTGCCGGAAACAAAGAAACTCGCTACGGGTTCGGTTGGAGAATTAAAGAAATTCAAGGTACTCCAATTATTTATCATAACGGCCTCTGGCATGGATTTACAGCTACTTACACTACCATTCCCAATTACGAGCTGACTATCATCATGCTCAACAATACCAATGCTCATGTAGGAAGGCTAGCCTGGCAAATTGCACGCCGGATTGAACCTCTGCTCGATCCAAATAAAAATTCTTTCCCTGAGAATTCTGAAGAACCAGAAGATGCTGACGAGCTTAGCGAATGAATGCCTGGACAAAATACTTGCGAGTTTTTAAAAACTTAATAGCTATAACTAAAAATTTAATCCGGATAAATCTTTATCTGGCTCTAATTTTATTTAATTTTGTGTCTGATAAAAAATGCTAATTACAAACATAAACATTATGGAAACCACAAAAAATGTCGTTTTGGTTCCGACCGATTTTACAGAAGTAGCCGGAAATGCAGTTAATCAGGCTTGTGAAGCGGCTAAGTTTCTCAAATACAAAGTTGTTGTATTACATGTGGTGGACAAAAACACCAAATTCAATCTGATGAAGGAAAATCAGACTATTGAAAGCATAAATCAAAAGCTTGAAGCTATTTGCAAAAACATTATAGAATCCTACAACATTGAAGCAGAATACATTGCCCGCGAAGGGAGCATTTTTACAACCATAGGCGAAGTGGCCAAGGAAATAGGAGCCCGCTTAGTATATATGGGTACCCATGGGAAAGTAGGCCTGGAACAAATGCTCACAGGCAGCTATGCCCTTAAAGTCATTTCGTCAAGTCCCGCACCTGTAGTAGTAGTACAAAAGCGCACTTTCGACAATGGATATCGCAACATAGTGCTTCCCATCACGTCAGATGCAGGTCCTTGGGAAAAAACCAAATGGGCTGCTTATATTGCCTCAAACTTCAACAGCACTATACACATTTACCAACTCCCAGGTGCTGATATTGCAGAAGCAGTAAAAACCATTGGTGGCTGGTTTGAAAAAAACGGAATCAGATATACCGTCAAGGTAGCTGATAAAAGCAGCGATTTCAGCAAACAAGTCATCGACTATGCTACTTCCATTAATTCCGACCTCATTATGATTATGACGAATCCTGATAAAGGTTTCACCTCCTTTATTTTTGGCAGCTACGATGAAGACATCATTTTCAATGGTTCTCAAATTCCTGTGATGTGCATCAACCCCAGAGAATTTAATTGGAGCAAAATAGTTGATTATTAATAATTTAGCATAACCAGCAAAACCGGGTTGAAGCTAACCCGGTTTTTTTATTGATTCTAAAGAAATTGAACAAACTCTGCTTGGTTAAGTTAAAAAATGTTAAGGTATTAAACCGGTAGGTTCAACAAATCTCAAAAACTCCGAAAAAACTTTTGACATGAATTATATTAATGGATTTTTGAAAGGGATGGTGCTCATAGCCATCATCATATTTACTAATGGCGTGAAAGCTCAAAGCGTGAAACCAGGTGGAGACCGGCCTGCAGGCAATATTTCACCCGAGGCCAGAGCTGCAATGATGAATCAACGAATCGGTGTTTTAAAAGGTCGGATAATAGATGCCGAAAGTAAAACTCCATTGGAGTACACAAACATTGCTATTTACAAAAAACGTGATTCATCGCTGGTGGACGGTACTGTTACCGATGCAAAAGGAAATTTTATCCTCGAAAAATTGCCTTTCGGTCGCTTTTACGCAATGATCAGCTTTATAGGTTATCCGACACGCACGGTCGACTCAATATTCATAACTCCTCGCGAAACAGAAGTCAATCTTGGTACAATTCGGTTAAAATCTTCGGGTAAAACGCTTCAGGGAGTAGAGATTACTGAAAAAAAGTCGGTAATGGAATACAACCTCGACAAAAAAGTTTACAATGTTGAGCAAAATGTAGTCTCGGCAGGAGGTACGGCCATTGATATCATGCAAACCATTCCTGCGGTACAGGTTGATATCGATGGGAATGTCAGTTTAAGGGGTTCCGGAAATGTCACCATCCTGGTGGATGGCAAACCTTCCATGCTCACAAGCCTCGATCAACTACCGGCGAGCATGATTGAACGAGTAGAAATCGTTACTAATCCGTCGGCAAGGTATGATCCTGATGGTACTACAGGCATCATTAATATAATACTGAAAAGAAACAAAGCTCTGGGAATAAATGGAATGATCAGCGCTAACGCCGGGACTGGTGATAAATACAACGCTTCATTCAATATCAATTACAGGGTGAAAAAATGGAACCTTTTCACTTCGTACGACTTCAGACAATTTGGAGGCACGGGCACAAGTGATTTATTCCGTGAAACTACCATTAACGATACTTCCAGCTACCTGACTCAGACCGGAAACAATCGCCGCCGGGGTAATTTTCATAATTTCGGACTTGGGGTTGACTTCATGCCCGACAATTACAACAGCTTTACCCTCAGCGGCCGTTACAACACCCGCGATTTTACCATGCGGGAAAACATGGACAACCTTTACCAAAATTACTTGATGGATACTACCCAGTTTTTCAACCGCAAATCCAGCGGAGATAACAACAACAGCGGATTCGAATTATCATTCAACTATACCCGAAAATTCGATGAAAAATGGAAGGAATGGACGGCCGATGCCTTCTATTCGGATGGCTCAGGAGATAACAGTAATATCATCGACCAATGGATGTATCCTAACAACCCGTCCATAAATCCATTTCTTATCCGTCAGCAGACCCTGTCAAACAATACAAGAAGGGTGCTTACTGCCCAAACGGATTATGTTAGTCAGTTATGGTCAGGCCGTATTGAATTGGGATACAAATTCTCTTATAATTTCAATGACTCTGACTACGGGTTCTATAACTTTAATGACTCAACCTGGCTCATCGACCCGACCAAAAGCAACCGCTATGTTTACAGTGAATACCTGAATTCAGTATATTTAAATTACTCGCGCAAAATCACCGACAAACTCTATGTTCAGGCGGGCCTTCGGGCAGAGCTTGCCAATATCAAATCCGATCAAAAAACGCAGGATTCGGTATATAAAAATACTTACTTTAGCCCCTATCCTTCCGCCATCATTAAATATTCATTCAACGACAAAAATCAGCTTCAGCTCAGCTATTCGCGAAGGGTTAACAGGCCGGGACCATGGGTGCTCAATCCTTTCATCAACTACACCGACCCTTTGAACCTTTCCGCTGGTAATCCATCCCTAAAACCAGAATATTCCAATTCTCTTGAGTTAGGCTATACATTGCAATTGGGCAATACCACCCTGAGCCCCTCTGTTTATTACAGAAATACTTCAGGTGTCATATCAAGAATTATGACCGTTTATCCCAATGGTACTTCATTTACTACCTTTCGAAATCAAAACAAAGCAGAGGCATATGGTTTAGAATTTATTGTCACACAACAGGTTTTGCAATGGTGGAGGTTGAACGGTAATTTTAGCTATTTCCATTCAGCACTCATGGGCCCCGATGTTACGGGCGACAATTCCTCAAGCAATTCATGGACATTGAGATTTATGTCGATGATGATGATCCCGGGAGTATTTGACTTACAATTATCATTCAATTACAATTCACCGGTTATCTTCAATCCATCAGTCGGAGGCGGTCGTATGGGGGGCCCCGGTGGTGGCGGAGGCTTCTTTATGATGGGCAGCCAGGGGCGTATGTCGGAAAACTACTGGGCTGATGCCGGACTTAAAAAAGATATTTTGTCAGGCAAAGGAACCATCAGCATTCGTTTGAGTGATATATTCAAAACTCAGAAATACAATATCACAACTTTTGGCGACAATTTTATCTCTGAAGCTAAGCGTACACGCGACAGCAGAGTACTTTTCGTAGGATTCTCATACAAGTTCAACGACTACAAACGCAGGCAGCAACGCCTTCAGGATACAATAGACGAAGCCGAATCATATAATTAATTGAAATTTAATTTTATACATTTAAGCCCGGTAAATTGCCTGCCGGGCTTTTTTTTTGCAATTACCTTATTTTATTTTTGATTTACAATTATTTAAATCTGCATTTGTGGGTTAGGCGGTTTTGTTGTATTTTTACACCCCTAAAAGAATTATATTAAAAATATTCTATATGTCTGGTCATAATAAATGGTCAACTATTAAACGCAAGAAAGGAGCGCTCGATGCCAAGCGTTCAAAAATTTTTTCAAAAATCATTAAAGAAATAACCGTAGCCGTAAAAGAAGGAGGCTCTGATCCGGAATCGAACCCCAGGCTTCGTTTGGCCATTGCCAATGCTAAAGGGGCAAGCATGCCTAAAGATAATATTCTCAGAGCCATCAATAAAGGTTCCGACAAAGACACAGCGAATTTCCAGGAAACTACCTATGAAGGCTATATCAGTGGAGTAGCTATATTTGTGGAATGCACTACCGATAATGTGCAACGTACAGTTAGCAACATCAGAAGTATTTTCAATAAATACGGAGGCAATTTAGGAACTAATGGCTCCCTGGCTCATATCTTCGAAAGAAAAGGTATATTCACCATACCCCTGTCGCAAATTAAAAATATGGAAGAATTTGAACTTGAAGCTATTGATGCAGGAGCTGAAGATATAGACGTGGATGAAGAAAACGGTATTGTTAGCGTGAATACCGCCATGGAAGATTTTGGCCCCATGATGAAAAAACTTGAGAGCCTCGGTATTGAACCTGAAAATGCACAATTACAGCGTATTCCCATCTCAACTATGGAGGTCGATGTAGAAACTGCGAAAAAGATCATGAAAGTAATCGACATCTTTGAAGAAGACGACGACGTACAAAATGTTTACCATAACATGGCTATGACCGACGAACTGGCTGCAGCAATGGATTGATAATAAAGGCTTTAAACCCAAAAAACGGCTGCACGTAAATGCAGCCGTTTTTATTTTAAGAAAGTACATTTGGAGTTACCCAATCATTAAAATATCTCTGATAATGGGTTTTAATCCGCTAACGAAAAATTCTACAGCAATTACCATTACAATGAGTCCCATGAGCTTGGTGAGTACCTTATTGCCTGTTTCACCAACTAATTTTATAAACTTACCAGAGCCCACCAACGAAAAATAAGCAATTATCAATACAAGAACAATAGATAAAATTAATATAAGCTTGGATGCCATACTGTGAGCATCTTCCATTAAAACAATGCTATTGGTGATACTGCCGGGACCTGCCAGAATAGGAATTCCCAAGGGAGTTATGGAAATATCGTCAACATACTCTCTGACGTCCTTTTTACTGATTTTAATACGACTGATGCGTGCATTTAACATATCGTAGCCCATTAGGAAAAAAATCACCCCTCCAACGATTCTGAAACCGTTTACAGAGATTCCAAATACTTTAAAAAGCAATTGTCCTGTAAAAGCAAAAAGCAAAAGGGTAATAAAAGCAGTTAAACAAGCACGCAAGGCTGTCCGTTTTTTTTCTCTCTCATCGAGACTGCGGGTCATTGTCATAAAGACAGGCATTGCGCCAAGGGGATTTATCAGAGAAAAGAAAGAAGTGAAAACCAGTAAAAGCTGTGTGAGATGTTCGTGCATGTGACAAAATTAAGAATGTCCGGGAAAATAATCTTCATCGGGGTCGAGGCCTTCCACTATCCATTCGCTATTGTAGAGCCCCTGTAAAAGTCTTGCTTGTTTCTCTTCCGCACTTAGCTGTTCATAACGACTTTTTTCTTCCTCAAATTTGCGGCGCTTCTCCTCTTCTATTCGATGAATTTGCTCTAAATAAATTCGTTCCACCTTTTGGCGGAGAAAATCATTGGCCACACCAGGGAAAAGTTCTAACAAAAGTTGTTCTTTTTCGTTTGAAGCAAGATGTAAACCTCCTAATTCATCCATAGCAGGATTAGGTTGAGGTTTGTACTGCCTAGTATCGTAAGGAGTTTCCTCGTGCACACCTGCAACCCGGTAACGAAATTCCGGGTCAACCGGATAGGGAGTTTTCCCATAAATTCCTTTAACCAAATTCACAAATTGCAGAGAACGGGTAGTATACATGGGCTTTCCTTTTTCTTCATCAATAGCACAGTTTACTGCCTGAACTCCAATAATTTGACTAGTCGGAGTAACTAAAGGGGGTAGCCCAGCAGCTAACCTGACCTCTGGAATAAATTCGAGGGTACGCGGCAACAAATGCTCGAGTCGTAATTGCTTTAGCTGAGCGAGCATATTCGTGTACATTCCTCCGGGAATTTCGGCCTCTTTTATTTTTTCGTCAGGAGCTGGCAGCTGAAAATAATCGCTGATGGCCTGGCATGCTTCAAGAAGCGCTTCTTGATTCTTGTCTGCTGCAGCCTGTATTGCCTTATCGAAGTACTTATGAACTTCGAGAGGTATATTGTCTTTTGCGATGTTGAAGGGTCTGGGTAGATAGGGTGCAGTATCGAAAGCAGCCAAGGCTTTTCTGATTTCGCCCAACTTTTCATTGATAAGCCCTACAGCGTCAAGGTTAACATCAGTATTAATCCCCAGCTTATTGCAAAAAATCTGAATTATTTCGAAAGCAGGAGCACCAGGACCTCCGGCAAAATTTAAAATACTTGTATCAAGAATATCAACTTCGGCAAAAATGGCCATGACGGCCGAGGCAAGGCCATAACCAGGTGTGCAATGCGTGTGAAAATCAACCGGAACCTTCAACTCTTGTTTCAAACGGTTGATTAAACGATAAGTACGCAAAGGAGGAATAAGCCCTGCCATGTCTTTTATACTAATCATGTCGGCTCCCATGGCCTCGAGTTCAATTGCTTTTCCAACAAAATAATCATCAGTAAATATTTTGTTTGGTAAGCTTTTGCCATGAATAAAAGCCTTTACGCGCGAGCGTGTAGAAAACTTGGGATCGACGGTGTAACAGACGGCCGCATCAGCAATCCCGCCATATTTCTTAATAAAGCCAAGGGAAGGACGAATATTATCATTGTCGTTCAAGGCATCGAAAACCCGCATAATACCGACTCCCGATTGCACAGCATTACGCAAAAAACCTTCTATAACCTGGTCAGGATAAGGGTTATAACCAAACAGATTTCGGCCTCTGGAGAGGGCAGTAAGCAAACTGGCTTTACCTATCTTCTCATATATTAATTCCAATCTTTCCCAGGGATCCTCGTTAAGATAACGCATCACGGCATCGGGAACGGCTCCTCCCCATACTTCCATGGCATAAAACCCTGCTTCACGATATAAATCAATTACTTGAAGTACCTGTTCGCGTGACATCCGGGTAGCAAAAAGCGATTGCTGTCCATCACGTAATGTCAGGTCGCGTATTTTGAGATTTTTAATCATTATAAAAGATATTTCTATTAATAATCAATAGATTACAATCAAAGAAAACCTATACCATTTTAAATGCAAAAAAAATTAAAAAAAGCATCAGCTTGCACTTATTGTTAGTGCATTAACAAAAAAAAAACGAAATGAACACAGAATGCCAATCCTGCTATCTTAGAGGTTGTAGCTGCCCAAAAAACGATCGAGCAGAGAATACAGTGTAGGTATGTCAATAGGTTTAGTAAGATACTCGTCGCAACCAGCCTCAAGGCTTTTGGTTCGGTCGCCATCAAGAGAATAAGCCGTTTGGGCAATGATGGGAATATTGGGGCGTACTTTTTTAATTTCCTGGGTGGCATCGTATCCATTGAGCACTGGCATGCGGAGATCCATAAGAATCAGATCAGGAGGACGACCGGAGAGCGCCCTGTCAACAGCTTCCCTGCCATTTTTTACCCATTGAAGACGTGCATTCGTCTTTTGCAATACTGATTTAAAAAACAACCAGTTATCTTCGACATCCTCTGCAATCAGGATTGTTTTACCCGTAAAATCGGGTACACGGGTTTCGTCGCGAACTTCCTGTGTTATTTTTTCAATTCCGGCTTCCAGAGGAATGTAAGGGATGGTAAAATAAAAGGTGGAACCTTCACCCTCAGCCGATTCAACCCAAATCCTACCCCGCAAGAGCGCTACAAGTGCATGGGCAATGGCTAAGCCCAAGCCAGTGCCTTCATATTGACGACTATGAGAGTTGTCGACTTGAGTAAACCTTTGGAAAATCAAATCGAGTTTATCCGGCGGAATACCAATTCCGGTATCCTTCACATAAACCAAAAGGGTATAGGCATCTTGCATACGATATCCCACTTCAATAAAGCCTTGATTCGTAAACTTCACGGCATTGTTTACAAGGTTAGAAAGTATCTGATTAAAACGGACAGGATCGGTAACCAGATTGGCTGCCTCATCGTTAAAAAGTTTTCTGCTCCTTAATTCTAATCCTCTTTTGACAACTAACTCATTCTTACTGAAAAATGACAAGGTATCGTTAAGAATCTGATTTATATTGCAGGGTTTCAATTCAATAGGCATCATTCCTGCCTCAATTTTCGACAGGTCAATGATGTCGTTGATGATAGTCAGCAGATGTTTTCCCGAACGTAAAATAACCTCGATATATTTAATGCGTTCCTCCTGAGGAAGCTCAGGGTCTTTCAACAGCTCTGCAAAACCAAGTATCCCGTTCATGGGAGTCCTGATTTCGTGGCTCATGTTTGCCAGGAAGGCCGATTTCAGGCGGTCGGCTTCTTCTGCTTTTTCTTTGGCTTTTCTCAGTTCATCACGCTGATTCAAAAAATTTTCAAACAATTCCCCTATTTGACGAAACTCTGTTTTTAACTTTTTAAGATGTTCAATCTGGTTTCTATCATTATCGGTCAATACCTTGTTAATGGCAAGCAAAGGCTTACCTACCCATGATTTGAATACTACATAAATTAAAATTATGGCTAATAGGATAAACCCAAGAAGCAGCGTAATCATCGATATGCTGTAGATTCGAAATAGGGTAAGAAAAGGGAAATCCTTCTGAAATACGAGGGTACCGGCTATCCTTCCGTCCCATCCGGCGATGGGTTTATAAGCAAGGATGGTAGAAAATTGAACGCCTGTTGTGTCAAATTCGGGTTTATGCCTAAAAGTTACATCGGCAGCAACAAGTTCTCCTAAATTTTTCAGAAAACTGCTATCCCATAACTGAGCAAGAAAAAAATAACCTCTGGGTTCAGTAGTCCTTTTCATATCAGCAGTAGGATGCACTGTAGCGGCGGATATTCTCACAGGTCCTAAGGAAGTTTCTACAAACCAACTCAGAAACCTCTCTCTGTAAAGCAAGGGCAACACCTCGTCGGGAATAAGCCTTATTGTATCCAATCTGGGATCTCCGCTGCTGTAAATGAAGCTTCCTTCAAGGTTTCTTATCTCAGCACGACTTAGATGAAAGGATATAGGTATAGTTTGGATATTTTCTCTGGCCCACGCAGTATCTTTCAATGCAATATGCTCTACAAGTTCATCCCAGTATGTGTAATCGTAAACTACCTTGTCAAGCTCTGCAAATTTCGTTTTCGTGGCAACAATAATGCTCGACTCAAATTGCTTGCGATAATCCTCCTTAAGACTGTCGCGCTGCCTCAATGCAAGAATAAACACAACACTAAAGACGATGATGAAAATAAAACTCAGTAAACCAATGAAAAGCAATATTCTGCTTCTCACGCTACGTATCCGGTCAAGCGAAAATAATCTCATAAAATTTCTCCTTTCATTAAAAACTTAGCATTGCAACGAGGAAAAAATGCTTTTCCTCTGGATTGAGTACAAGAGATAGATTTACAGGCAAATAAGTATCCTCGTTGATTTTCCATTTGTAGTTGTAAAACACGCCTGCATTTACTATTGAAGCTCTTGAAGCATAATAACCTGCTATGGGTGTGAAGCCCAGCACCACTCCGGCAGATTTATTTTCCGATAAGTCCTTTGTCCATTGGGCTTCTATGTAGTACGATCTATCTTTATCGTAACCAGCAAAAAACCAACCCATTAACAAATCCAGAGTATTATTATCCCACCCTGTAGACCACGCTGCCTGCAATTCAAACAAATGCCCTGTGGTAGATTCTTTAAAATCGAAAAAGTTACCTGGCAGGGTGTCCAAAAAGTTGTAATAATCCCATACACTCACGGTAAAACTCCCAAAAGATCTTTGCAAATAAAGGTCAGTTTCCTGAATCCCAGCCCCCGTTAATTTGTAACTACCCCATGCCCCAAGAGTAAAATCTTTGTATGAAGCCTCAATCCATGGCTGGGCAGCAGGGGAATTTTCATAATCTCTTCCTCTCCATACATAGCGGCTTACCAGGTCAAGTCCACCCTGCATGGAAAATTGTATATCAGTGCTGTCCGTTTGAGCATTTACAAATTCAGGAATTATGAAAAACAACCACACTATTATCACCCGCAATATTGACTTCATAACCACAAAATTGATTCACCTCGAATTCTACAAATATAAAGCGTTTCAATAAATACCTTACCTGAACTATTGTTATTTTTGCACACTAAGGTAAAAAATTTGCATGGCAGGCAAAGTAGCTAAAAACAAGGAAGAAACAAGACAGGAAGAAGGGAACGGTAGTGGCTCTTCAAAAAAGAAAAATACCCCTAAAAGCCAACCCTGGTGGTACGATGATGAGAAAACCCGGGCTGTTGTTGGATTTTCACTATTGGCGACAGGCTTGTATTTGCTTTTGGCTCAAATTTCTTTTCTCCTGAATTGGCAAGCAGATTTTGATAAAATTACCGGGCTCACCTTCAGTGATATTGTCCGGGGTGAGACTTTATTTAAAAACGCTACGGGCTTATTAGGTGCTGCCCTTTCCTACTATCTCATTTACAAGGGATTTGGAATTTCTACACTGGTAATTCCTATTATTCTGATTGGATTAGGCTTCCGTATAGCCTTGAATATAAGACTCTTTCCGATAATCAAAGCGCTCAGAATAAGTTTTTACATTTTGATATGGTTATCTATCAGTCTTGGTCTGGCTTTACATTCTTATGCAGGAACAGCCAACCTGCTCGGGGGAGTCTTTGGTAATCAAATGGCCCAATGGTTATCAGCTTTTCTAGGAAAGCCTGGTCTTGCTATCGTGCTGGGTATTTTATTCATCAGCTTTACATCTGTTCATTTTGATTTTCCCCAGCGCATTATCAGGAGAAAAATTGAACAGCGCAGATACAAGGAGCAAATGAAAGCCGAAGCAATTAAGGCGGGTAAAGTACCTTCACAACCCGGGGGAGGGTACAATTTAGAGGAATATGCTGTGGACGAATCTGATGACCCCAGTCAAACAGGTGTGGATGAGGGCAAAGAAACCCTTAAGAATGAAGCTCAAATTCAAAATGCCCAGGGGAATGGCCCACAAGAGCCAGAGCTAATTATTGTCGGAAAAACAACTTCAGAAGATCAGGCGGAAAACAGCTCAAAAATCACCGACGAAATTGAGATAGAGGTGGTGAATAATGCGGCCGAAGATACTGAATCCGAAATTGATCATCCCGTTGGCGATCCTCTTTTGGAAAAGCACAACCTACAGCCCTTCGACCCCACTGCTGATCTGCCCGATTTCCGCCTGCCCACCCTCGATCTTCTCGAAAACTACTCGAACGCCAATGCCAATGTTTACCAGGAGGAGCTTGATGCCAATAAAAAACGTATTGTAGAAACTCTGAACAATTATCAGATTGAAATTCAACACATAAAAGCCACTATTGGACCAACGGTTACCTTGTATGAAATAGTTCCTGCTCCGGGCATACGCATTTCAAAAATCAAAAATCTGGAAGATGATATTGCCTTAAGTCTTGCTGCCCTCGGGATACGCATCATTGCCCCCATACCTGGCAAAGGAACCATTGGTATTGAGGTACCTAATCAAAACCCGGAAATCGTTTCGATGCGCAGCCTGCTGAGCAGTGATAAATTTCAAAACACTCGTTTCGACCTTCCAATTGCCCTGGGCAAAACCATCAGCAATGAAACTTACATAGCCGATCTCACCCGTATGCCGCATTTACTTATGGCCGGGGCTACCGGACAGGGTAAATCCGTAGGGTTAAACGCAATTATTACCAGCCTGCTCTATAAGAAACACCCCTCCCAATTAAAGATAGTTCTTGTTGACCCCAAAAAGGTAGAGCTTTCACTCTATAACAAAATAGAGCGACATTATTTGGCAAAACTGCCCGATGCCGAAGAAGCAATTATTACCGACATGCGCCAGGTAGTTCGTACATTGAATAGCCTGGTCATCGAAATGGAGCAGAGATACGCATTGCTGAAACTTGCCCAGGTAAGACTTATCAAGGAATACAATGCAAAGTATATTGGCCGACGCCTTAACCCAGAGGAAGGGCATCGCTTTCTGCCTTATATTGTTCTAATTATCGATGAATTTGCCGATCTAATAATGACTGCAGGCAAAGAAATAGAATATCCCATTACCCGCCTGGCGCAGATGTCGCGTGCAGTGGGTATTCACTTAATCATTGCCACTCAGCGACCTTCGGTCAATATTATCACTGGTACCATTAAAGCTAATTTCCCGGCCCGAATGGCCTTCAGGGTCAGTTCAAAAATTGACTCACGTACGATTCTCGACACAGGAGGAGCAGAGCAACTCATCGGCCGGGGCGACATGCTGCTTTCTATTGGTAGCGACCTTCTCAGGCTTCAATGCGCTTTTGTAGATCTTCCTGAAATTGAACGAATTACTGATTTCATCGGAAGTCAACGAGGTTACCCCGATGCCTTCCATCTGCCTGAGTATTACGAAGGGGATGAAGAGCCAGCAGAACCTGCCTACGACCCATCGGAACGCGATCCGCTTTTCGAAGAAGCGGCACGTTTAGTGGTTATCCATCAGCAAGGAAGTACCTCGCTTATCCAACGAAAACTGAAACTTGGGTACAATCGCGCCGGACGAATCATGGACCAACTGGAAGCCGCAGGAATTGTGGGTCCTAATCAGGGTTCGAAAGTAAGAGAAGTGAGAGTAGCTTCTGAAATGGCTTTGGAACAATTCTTGAAAGACTTATATTCAAAAGAGTAAACCCCTACACACGATGAGAAAATTATTATTGATGTTAGCCCTTCTGAGTTCCCTGGTTTTGCCTGCTCAAAATCACAATGAGAAAGCAAACGCAGCCCTGCGCAACCTTGCGGCTAAACTCAAAAACACGAAACAGATTCGTATAGAATTTACCTTCAAGCTCGATAACAAAGAAGCCCGCGTTCATGAAGAAAAAAAAGGTACCATGTGGCTTTCAGGCAATAAATACAAGATTATGCTCAACGGGCAAATCATCATTAGTGACGGAAAAGCCATTTACACTTACCTTCCCCAGGCCAGAGAAGTACAAATTAGTGAACCAGACGATGAAGGACAAAGCCTGAGTCCCTTATCGATCCTGTCGAATTATGAAAATAAATATCGCATCAAATACATCAAAGAAAGGAAAGGCCTTCTTGTAGTTGACCTTCTTCCCCTCGAAGGCAGCCGCTTTTATAAAATCAGGCTTGAACTACAATCTGCTGACAACCAACTTAAATCTGTAACCTTATTCGAAAGAGAGGGCAATACATTCACCTACCTTGTTGACCAGTTTGATACTCAGCGAAATGCCGATCCCTCAATCTTCACCTTCAATAAAAACGATTACCCCGGAGTAGAAGTTGTTGACTTAAGATAAAAATGAATCAAGAGCCCCTGGCTGAACTGCTGCGACCCAAATCTCTTTCCGAATACATCGGACAGGAGCACCTGGTGAGTCCGGGAGCTGTCCTTTATGAGGCTATACAATCAGGTACTGTCCCCAGCATGATATTCTGGGGTCCTCCGGGTACAGGAAAAACCACACTTGCCCTTATTATTGCAAATACCCTTGCCAGGCCATTCTTCAACCTGAGTGCAATCAACAGCGGTGTCAAGGATGTAAGGGCAGTAATAGAAGAAGCTAAACAAAGCATTAGAGGAGCCATACTTTTTATCGACGAAATTCACCGCTTCAGCAAATCTCAACAAGACTCCTTGCTGGGCGCTGTTGAAAAAGGATACATAACACTCATCGGTGCCACCACCGAGAATCCCTCTTTCGAGGTTATAACTCCTTTACTCTCCCGCTGCCAGGTATATATTCTCAAAACATTAACTATAGAACATCTCGACGTACTTACCCAGCGAGCCATAGATTACTATATTCAGCATAGTTTGTCAGTAGAAATCGCAGAAAAAGAAGCGCTGTACCGCATTTCAGGAGGAGATGCCCGTAAATTGTTTAATGCTATTGAACTGGTGGTAAATAACCTGAAAAACAAAGAAAACCCTGTGGTTATCACCAACCAGAAGACATTACAAATTATTCAGCAGAATCTTGCCATCTACGACAAAGGTGGAGAGCAACATTACGATATTATTTCAGCTTTCATAAAATCGATAAGGGGAAGCGACCCCAATGCGGCCGTATATTGGCTGGCACGAATGGTTGAAGGAGGTGA
>Ga0067045_1002564_pt1 | contig 75724 bp, 60 predicted proteins | sample TerdegcTABiofilm_FD_59184 | JGI IMG/M metagenome (GOLD analysis project Ga0067045, IMG submission 59184) | Combined Assembly of (Gp0054472, Gp0054536) Wastewater bioreactor microbial communities from Singapore -Terephthalate degrading... | reverse complement strand
ACTGCGATGACTTCGCCGCGGACGAGGGCGAGGTGAACTGCGGTCTGCCGAACGACACCGTCAACGGCGGCTGCAACGTGACGCCGCACGTCTTCAGCACGCTGCCTGGCTCCGGCTCGGCCGTGTGCGGCACGACGGCGTTGATCAGTGACGGACAGTACCTGCGGCGTGACACCGACTGGTACATCTACGACCACCCGGGTAATCACCTCGTGGTGTTCGCAGGGGCCCAGTTCGAGGCGCTGGTGTTCGTGCTCGGTCCGACGACACCGGGCAATGAGTGCGACCCGAACCTCGGCGGCTGGTACTTCCCGGTCACGAACTGCGACTTCGTGGGCTACTACGACGACACGGCGGCGGCCGGCCGCTATGTGCTTGTCGTGCTGCCTGACTGGGTCTGGTTCATCGACTGCAATAATCAGACGAAGTACGAGCTGATCGTGGCTTCCGGTCTGCCGGGCGCCTGCTGCTTCGACGATCAGTGCGTGATGACCTACCAGGACATCTGCACGCTGGTCGGCGGCACGTGGAACGGCGCGGCGAGCTGCGATCCGAACCCGTGTGTTGGCGCCTGCTGCTTCGTTGACGGCACGTGCCAGGTGATGCAGGCCGACGCGTGCAGCGCCGCCGGCGGCACGTGGGACGGCGCGTGGAGCTGCTATCCGAACCCGTGCCCGCAGCCTGGCGCCTGCTGCTTTGCTGACGGCACGTGCCAGGTGATACAGGCCGACGCATGCAGCGCCGCCGGCGGCACGTGGGACGGCGCGTGGAGCTGCTATCCGAACCCGTGCCCGCAGCCTGGCGCCTGCTGCTTTGCTGACGGCTCGTGCCAGGTGATGCAGGCCAGCGCGTGCAGCGCCGCTGGCGGCACGTGGAACGGCGCGGCGAGCTGCGATCCGAATCCGTGTCCCCAGCCCGGCGCCTGTTGCCTTGCGAGCGGTGCGTGCCAAGTCACGTTGCCGGATGCATGCGTTACTGGCGGCGGCACGTGGACCGGCGCGCCAAGCTGCTATCCAAACCCCTGCTGCCCCGACACGCCCTGCGATAGCTTTGCGTGGCCCGAGAGCGAACCGAACTGCGGCCTGCCGCAAGACACCGTCAACGGCGGCTGCGACACCACCCCGTACCGGTTCAAGACCATTCTGGGACCGGCCATCCCCTACTGCGCCACCACCGCCGTGACCGTAGACCCGAACACCCAGGAGCTGCGTGGCGACAGGGACTGGTACCGCTACATGCACAGCGGCGGCTGGCTCGTGGTTCACGTCTGGACACAGGCCGACCTTGAGGTCACAGTGCGCGGGCGGGTTGAGGCCGGCCCGGGATACGAATGCGACCCGAACGTGCCCGACGTCTCCACCTTTTCGGTGCCCAACTGCGCCTCGTACGACTGGAGTGCCCCCTGCGTGGCCGGATTGTACACGCTGCGAGTGGCACCGCTCTTTTCGTGGCCCATCGCGTGTGACAGCCAGACGAGTTACGAGGTGCTTGTGGCTTCCTGCCCCACGGAGCTGGGCGCGTGTTGCTTCGGGAGTCACTGCGTCCAGCTTTGCGAGGATCTCTGCTGGGAACGCCGCGGCAACTGGCTGGGCGCGGGCCTGAGCTGCATAGATAACCCGTGTGAATTGGGGGCCTGCTGCTTCGTTGACGGGCACTGCGCCGCGGTGCACAAGGCTCAGTGCACCGACCCGGGCAGTCTGTTCATGGTCGGCGCGACCTGCGATCCGAATCCGTGCCCGCAACCGGNCGCCTGCTGTTTTGCCGACGGCACGTGCCAGGTGATGCAGGTCGGCGCGTGCAGCAATGCGGGCGGCGTCTGGAATGGTGCGCCGAGCTGCGAGCCGAACCCGTGCCCGCAGCCTGCCGCCTGCTGTTTTGCCGATGGCACGTGCCAGCTGATGCAGGTCGGCGCGTGCAGCAATGCGGGCGGCACGTGGAATGGCGCGGCGAGCTGCGAGCCGAACCCGTGCCCGCAGCCTGCCGCCTGCTGTTTTGCCGATGGCACGTGCCAGCTGATGCAAGTCGGCGCGTGCAACAATGCGGGCGGCATCTGGAATGGCGCGGCGAGCTGCGACCCGAACCCGTGCCCGCAGCCGGGCGCATGCTGCTACCCGAACGGCGATTGCGCCATGAGCAGAGTCGTCTTCCCGGGCAACTGCGATGCTGGTGCCACGTACCAAGGCGACAACACCACTTGTGCGGACTGTCCGCCAGCGGGCGCCTGCTGCCTGGGCGACGGCACGTGTACGATGCTGACCGCGAGCGCGTGCGCAAGCGGCGGCGGACTGTGGTACGGTCCGGGAGTAACCTGCCGTCCGAACGGCGAGTGCCCGCCGTCGTGCTACGGCGACTGCAACTGCGACGGCGAGATCAGCTTCGCCGACCTCGACTATTTCATTGAGGCCTTGAACGGCGAGGGAAGCTGGACGCACTGGCCATGCCCGCACCAAAATGCGGACTGCAACGGCGACGGCCTTGTGACCTTCGCAGACATCGACGCGTTCGTGGCGCTAATGGGCACGTCGTGTCCGTAATAAGCCCCCGGGCGGAGTGCGGGCTGGTCGGCACCGTCTATCGGTACAAACCGCGGCTTTCGATGTGTCGCCGAACCGCCTCGGGCACCAGATAGCGGATGCTGCGGCCGGCCCGCACCCGCGCACGGATCTCGCGGGCCGAAATGTCGATCCGCGGCCCGGCCACCACGTGGCGGTGCAGCTTCTCCACCTGCGCCGGCGTGAACCAGCGCCTCAAGAACTCCGCCGGCGGCGGCTCGAACCCCGGCCGCGCGGCCGTCACAATCGTGCAGGCGTCGACCAGCTCCGTCGCCCTATACCAGGTGCCCAGCTCCGCGAGACTGTCCATGCCGATGAGCCAGAACAGCTCCGCGGACGGGCCGCAACTACTGCGGAAGTGCTGCACCGTGAGCAGCGTGTAGTTCGGTCCGGACTGGCCCAGCTCCCATTCGCTGACTTCGAACAACGGATCTTCCGCGACCGCCAAACGGCACATCTCAAGCCGGTCTTCGCTCGGCGACAGGGCGTGCGGAACCTTGTGCGGCGGAGCGCTGGCCGGAATCAGGATTACCCGCTCGAGCCCAAGGCGCTCTGCCACCGCGCGCCCGATAATCAGGTGACCATGGTGAATCGGGTCGAATGAGCCGCCGAAAAGCAGGAATCGGTTCAAGCTTCAGCCCCGTAAGGCAGATTTCAGAGCCGCGCCCGGCCTGCGTCTACCACGCGCTCCAGCGCACGCACCGCCCCCGCGATGGCTGTCAGCCGGGGGTGGATCCGCAGCGCCCGCCGGTAGTGCTCCAGCGCCGCCGCCGGTTGGCCCTGCTCGACGGCAATATGGCCGAGCCCCTCTGCGGCCGCAAAATGATACGGGTTCAGGCGGAGGGCCTCACGATACGCGACCGCGGCCTCATCCAGGCGATTCAGGAAGGCGAGCGCAAGGCCCTTCTGGAAATGCGCTTCCGCAAACTCCGGCTCATCGTCGTTCAGATCATCCAATAACTCTACAGCCCGCGTGTACGAACCGCTTTTTATGCACCCGATCCCCTGGGCCAGCCGGCGATTCCCCGCCGGCGAACCAGCTTGCATCCAGATGCTCCACAGACCGTACTCGGCGAGCTCGGCAACGCCTTCGTCGTTGTGATGCAAATGAAGAGCCAGCAATGGGCAATCCTGCATCGTTCCGCAAGCGCTCAAGTACGCGATCGCAGCGCGCGCGACAGATACATCAGACGAGCCAGCCAGTCCGATAACAACCTCCGTCGACGGCCTGTTACGCAGCAGCCATCCCAGCGTCGGGCGGTCGACGGGAACGTTCGGGAGTCCCGCGTGCAGAACCTGTTCGGCAGAGAGGTCTTGGAGCACGCGCCTATCACTCCGTAACGCCGCGTCCTCGTGCTTAGCGACCCCCAACCCAAGGACGCGACGCACGTGGAGCAACGACGAGCTGCCAGGCCTGCGGCTACTAGCGCTGCAAACTCTCGGCCGCAAGCCACATCAGATCGTACGCCCACTTTTCTGGTGTCGTCAAACTGAACCGCGTTTGTGCGAGCGCGCGCACGAGAGCTGGACGGCTCGATAGCTGGCGCGGTGTGGGGCGCTATAAGCTCGGTTTAGAAATGATATTGCGAGACAAAGGCTTCGCCTCCCATGCCGGCCTGTTGCCCATAAGCCTAATCCGTTGCAGCGAAATCCGACCCGCAGGAAGTCCGGCCCGATCCCCTCAGGAAGCGGGAATGTCAGTCGCAGCGCTGCCGTTTCGCATCGTCGAATACCGCCCACCGTCCGCGCCACGCAGTCGGACGCGCTCACGTGCCGTGTATACGGCGGTCCAGGGCAGCGAACGGAGAAACGACGCTATGCCAACACGTGTTGGTCCAGAAGGACGCGGAGTTTCTCCAGCGCTTTGTTTTGGATCTGCCGTACACGCTCCTTGGTAACGCCGATCAGCTCGCCGACCTCTTCGAGCGTCTTTCCTTTGGCACGGCCGTCCGTGCTGCTCTGGTCGAGGGCGAATCGGGCCCGGATGACCTGCCGCTCAACGTCCGTAAGCTGCCCGACCCCTTCCTCCAACAAAGTGCGCAGCTCCTCCACGCAGTTGACCTCCACAGTGTCTCGCCGTCGCTCGATGAAGTCGCTTTTCTCCAGTTCCGGATCGAATTCGGTCGGGAACCGGCCGCGGCGGCGCGCGCTACGCGTCGCCACGCGTGAGAAGCTCTTCAGGATTGCGCGGCATGCATACGTGCTGAACCGGTAGCCGCGGGAGCAATCGAACTTGTTCACGGCCCGGAGCAAAGCCAGGCTCCCTTCGCTGATCAGGTCCGCCGGATCAACCCCATTGATCCGCGTTCGCCTGGCCATCGCCAGCACCAACGGCATGTTCTCCTGTACGATCCGGTTGCGCAGTTCGTGGATCTGCCGCTGCCAGTAAATGACCTCGCGCGCCGCCTCTGCGTTCAACCGGCGCCCGCGGTGCTGAGCCAGGACTTGGGCCAGTCGACGGCGCAGGTAGTTCAGGCGGAGGAACGTGAGTCGTTCCTGGTCGAGCGGGACCGGGACCGTTTCATCCTCTGGCAGCAGCGCGTGCACGCCGCTATCGTCGTTGCCAGCCGCGTCGACCGACGCCTGTTGACTGCCGGTCGCCCGGGACCCTGGCGGCTGGAGAATGCGTTCGGCATCCGGCGATTCCAGAAGCGGGTTGGGTATAAACTCCGCCGGATCGATCAGCGCCCGTCGAAGCAGCTTGACGTCACCCGGCGATAGCCCGCTGAGCACGTCCGGCCCGGGCATCTTCGGGCGATTGTCGCTTCCCCGCGTCTGTGACGTGTGCGTTTTCGGCTCACTCCCGACCATGGCTTTTCCCGACTCCTGTCGCTGGACGTCACCAGGTGTACACAGTCCCTGCGCGCCCGGCGTTACCGGCGCTCGCACCGCGGCAGGACAGCGTCGCTGCCGCGCAGCTAATCCGTTGAAGCCACTCTTCCGGCAGGAGGGAGCCAAACACGTTTGCCGGAAGCGGCAATTTGGGGAGCCGATGGAAGTATACTCTACGCCCAGCCGTGTGGCAAGGGAAAATGAGCTTGGCACGCCGGCGATCCGAACTGCCTCATAATGTGCGTACCGGTCGCTGCTTGGAAAAAGTAGCCGCACGACGTTTTCGCGGGCGGTCCCGGAAAGTGCGTGGCGTGGTCGCTACGGGACCGGTTGTTGCGTCGGAGCGGTTGCCGGCGCCTGGGGAGCTGACCCCTTGGGCCCTACCACCCGCACGGGGATCGTGATCTTCTGAAACGCCGGATTCTCTGAGTCTGTAAGCAGCTCGATGACTACGTCGCCACTCTCCGGCGCGGACACACCCGCCGGCAGGTGCACAATGATCTCCTGCGTGCACACCGGTTCGATGTAGCGTGCGGCGGGCGCCGTGGTGCCCGCGTGCGGGGCGGACGCAACCTTCTCGCCAACGTCGCGGATCGCGACGGCGATCGCCGGGTGCGTCGCTCGTGCCTCCACGATGCGCACCGGGTGTCCGGGCGCGTGCAGGGCACGCAGTACGGTCTCCAACGGGCTAACCAAGTTCCGCGGCCAGGTCAGCTTGTCCGGAGATACCGCGATCGGCGGCTGGACGGTCGCGAAAAGCACGACCCGTATCTCGGGCAGCACCGACAGCCCCGTTTCCAGCACGACCTCACGTCGAATCAGGCCCACGTCCAACGGCGGACGCGTTCGGGCCGACAGCTCGTAACGCCTGCCGGGCTCGAGCTCCTTCAGCTCCAACGCGAAGCCGGGGATCTCGACGCCCTGTCGCAGCCGCAGCTCCATTTGATCAACGTAGCGGTTGATGATTTCGACGCGCCGAACCTCGTCCGCATCCTGGAACAGACGCCCGAACGTGAGATTGTCCGTCGGACTCACGTCGTAGATCGGCTTCACCGTCCCGCGTACGGTGATCATCACCGTAGGACGCTGGGGGTCGTTCGTCGTGAGGGTCACAGTATGATGCGCCGGCCCGCGGCGGCGCACGGCATCGTAGCTGATGACCATCTGATCCGATTCGCCCGGCGCCAACGGGCTCTTGGGCCGAGTCGGAACCGTGCACCCGCATGAGCTCTTCGGCTCCAGTGTCAGCGGCGCGTCCCCGGTATTCGTTAGCCGGACCTCGAAACGCAGAGGTGTGCCCTGCCACACGTCGCCGAAGTTCCACTCGGTAGCGCTGATCTCAAGCCGCGGTCCCCCACTCGGCTTCGTATCCTGGGCCACGGCAGGCCGCACGACCACCGACGACAGCACGCAAACGACCCAAACCATCCGCACGCCGCACATTCTCATACTCATCTCCCGCGACCGGCGTCCGACGTCGCCCTCGTCCGGTCCGTCACGACGCGGAATTGTGACCTTCGACCTCGGCACCGTCCAGAACGCGCCCGCCCACACCTCCTGTGTCGTTCGCCTTCCAACACGCACAGGCGTGCCCCGGCGCAAGTTCCGCCAGCGCCGGCTCCTGACTTCGACATAGTGGATCCGCGTTACCCAGGGTGCACCTGGGGTGAAAACGACACCCCGGGATCGGCTGCCCGGCCCTCGGCACTTCGCCCGCGATCACAGGCAGCCGGCGACGTCCGGCACCTGACCGCACGCGCTGCGCGGGCCCCGTCAGCCTCGGCAGCGAGCGCAGCAGCGCCTGCGTGTAGGGATGCCGCGGAGCAGCCAAGAGGACCGTCGCCGATCCGCGCTCGACCAGCCGCCCGGCATACATCACGCAGACTTCGTCGGCGATCCGGGCAACCACTCCCAGATCATGCGTAATGAACAGCATCGCCATCCCCCGCTCCCGTTGCAGCCCCGCCAGCAAGGCAAGAATCTGCGCCTGCACCGTCACGTCCAGTGCCGTGGTCGGCTCGTCGGCAATCAGCAGCTCCGGTTCGCACGCCAGCGCCGCCGCGATCATCACCCGCTGCCGCATCCCTCCGGAAAGCTGATGCGGATACGCGCGACAGCGCTGCTCGGGCGCCGGCAGCCCCACGCGCCGCAGCAGCTCGACGGTCCGTTGGCGCGCGCCCCGGCGGGAAAGACGCCGGTGCAGCCGCAGCCCCTCCCCCACCTGCTGCTCGATGGTCAGCAGCGGGTTCAGAGAAGTCATGGGCTCCTGGAAAATCATCGCGATGCGATCGCCGCGGACAGCCCGCAGCTCGTGCGACGACAAGCGCAACAGGTCGCGTCCATCAAAAAGTATGCGACCGCCCACAATCCGTCCGGCCGGCGGGAGCAAACGCAGAATTGACAGCGCGGTCAGCGTCTTCCCGCACCCGGACTCGCCCACCAGCGCGACCGTGTGTCCTCGCGACACGCTTAGCGTCACACCGTCCACGGCGCGGACCGTCCCCGCGGGTGTGTCGAAATAAGTGCGAAGATCTTCCACTTCCAGGAGCACGACGCAGGCATTGTAGCCCCAATGGCGGCACACCCGGTACGTCCGGGTTGCACCCCACGCGTCGCTACAGAGCCGCGCTCGCTCCCGTCACGGCCACATCGCTCAGGCAAATCTCGACCGCGTGGAGATAGGCCAGCCACCACCCGACCAGCGCGATGTGACAGGCCAAAAGGCCGGCCGCGGCCACTTCCGACGCCTGGTGGTCACGCAGGCGGTAAAGAATCAGCGCGCCCAGACCGAACAGCAGCGCCTTATACATGGCCATTCCGCCGGGGCTGCTGACCAGGGCCGCAGCCACGATGTTCGCCTCCGCAAAGTTGCCCCGCGCCATCTGGCTCTGCGTGAGAGCGAAGTCAAACACGTTGATGACAAAAACGGCCGCGAGCATCACGGTAGTGCGGAACGCGCGCTCGCGCTGCCCTCCGGACGGCACCGCTCCCAGCCGCACGGCCTGTTGCACCCGTTCTGCCGCTTCGGCGATTCGACGATACACCACGCGCCCCTTTCGACGCCAAGCCACCCAGGAACGCAGTCGACGTAGTCGTTTTCTATCGGCTTGCCCCCCGATCGTCTTAACCGATCAGCAACGATTCGCCAAGCAAATCAAAACGAGTAACGGCAGCCACGTGCCTGGCGACCGGCACGACCGCCCCGGACACCCGGCCCCGCAGACAGAAATTCACACGACGAGCAGTTCCGTTACGTTGTATCGGCTGGCAACGGTCAACGGGAACGTGCGTCCCAGCAGCCGGCGATGGGTCTCCAGAGCGAGTTCCGGGCAGTTGTTCTCCGCACTGAGGTGCGCCAAGGCGACCCAGCGCAGGCGACCGGGGCGACAAGAGGCCAGAAGCTGAGCCGCTTCCTGGTTGGAGAGGTGCCCGCCGGCCCCGCGGATCCGCGCCTTCAGTTCCGGCGGATACGAACCCACCTCGAGCAGGTGCGGATCATAGTTGCTTTCCAGATACACCGCGTCCAGTTCCGGCAGCGTTCGAACCAGCGCCCCGAACGGATGCCCCAGGTCGGTCAGTACTCCCAAGCGTTTGCCCTCGGCCTCAACAACGAAGGCGACGCTGTCTTCCGCATCGTGCGGCGTCGGCAGGGTGTGCACCTGCACGCGTCCGAAGGTCAGAGTCTGACCGGCAACAAAGCAGCGCACCGGGCCGACCTCGCCCAGAGCCGGGCCCGCGACCTCAAACGTGGCACGAGTGCCGTAGACGGGCAGATGGAACAACCGGTAGTAGACGCCCGCACATCGCACGTGGTCGCGGTGCCAGTGCGAGAGGATCAGGGCATCGACGTGGCGGATGTCGCGTCCGTGCCGCGCCATGCGGGTCGCTGCCTGACGGCCGCTGATGCCTGCGTCGAACAGCAGCCGGACGCCGTCCGCCTCCACGTAGATGGCGTTCCCATTCGACCCCGACTGGAGGGAGAAGGTGATCATTGCTCTCCTAGTCTAGCCGGCCACGGGGGCGGAGTGAAAGCGCCGGCTGTGCCGCAGCGGGGTCGTCGGCGACGCAGCCCGGCGACCGCCGAGGGAGCTATGAACCACAGGTGGTCGAGTTCGCCGAGACGACATAGCATTACGTGACCTGCGACCGGCCAAACGCGGCGTGCCTTGCCGCCCGGACGCGCACCGGTCGAAAGAGGGCGTGCAAATGCGAGTGGAGATGTGATGCGCAGGCGACGACGGGTAACGCTCTTCAGTCTGACGGTCGTGCTGGCGGGTTGCGGCCTGGGCGAACTCGACGATTATCCGCCGCTGACCGTCTGGGATAATTTCCGCATCATTGCGGACGGGCAGGCGTACCGTTCGGCCCAGCTCGATAGTACGACGCTGGAGCTGGTGATCGAGCAGTACGGCATTCGGACCATCATCAACCTGCGTGGCGAGGACGACGACGCCCTCTGGTACAAGCGGGAACGCACTGTGGCCGCGGAGCATGGCGTGACGCTGGTGGACATTCCGATGAGTGCCGGTCGCCTGCCGCCGCGTGCCAGCCTGCTGCGGCTCTATGACACTTATCGGTCCGCCGAATACCCGATCCTCATTCACTGCAAGGGTGGTGCCGATCGTACCGGAGCAGCCGCAGCCATCTGGCGAATGGTCATGCAAGGTGCGCCGCGTGAGATTGCGGCTCTGGAGCTGTCGCCTCTGTACGGGCACTTCGCCGCGGCCCAGCCCGCGATGGACCGACTGGTGCAGATATTCGAGCCGCGAAGAGAATGGATCGAGACCGAGTACCCGGCGGCGCCGTGACGAAACGCCCGCCGCGTCCGGCGGGACAGCGTGGGTCGCCGCCGATTCCGTATTACAAGGACGTAGCAGCACATGACGGGCACGGCGGGCAAGTTGCCGGAAAGCGGCGTGGCCCCGGAGCATAGAAGCCCGAGCCGCTTCGGGCCGTTCGGCGGCCAGTACGTGCCCGAGGTTCTCATGGGGGCGCTGACGCAGCTCGAAGCGGAATACGCGGCCGCCCGGAACGACCCGACCTTTTGGGCTGAGCTCGACGACTACCTCAGACAGTACGCCGGTCGCCCCAGCCCCCTGTACTTTGCACGCCGGCTGACCGAACACCTCGGCGGCGCACGAATCTTCCTCAAACGCGAGGACCTGAATCACACGGGGGCCCACAAAATCAACAACACGCTGGGCCAGGCCCTGTTGGCTCGCCGAATGGGAAAACGTCGCGTGATCGCCGAGACCGGGGCCGGGCAGCATGGCGTGGCCACCGCGACGGCGTGTGCGATGCTGGGCCTGGAGTGCACGGTTTACATGGGGGCGGAGGACGTCCGACGGCAGGCCCTGAACGTTTATCGGATGCGCCTGCTGGGAGCGGAGTGCGTCCCGGTCGAAAGCGGGCAGCGCACGCTGAAGGACGCCATCAATGAAGCCCTGCGCGACTGGATGGGCAGCGTGGCCTATACACACTATTGCATCGGCAGCGTAATGGGACCACACCCGTTCCCGACGATCGTCCGCGATTTCCAGACGGTCATCGGTCGGGAGACGCGGGAGCAGGTCCAGGCGGCCACCGGGCGTCTACCGGACGCGGTACTCGCCTGCGTGGGCGGCGGCAGCAACGCGGCAGGCATCTTCTACCCGTTCTTGGACGATCGCCCCGTGCGGCTGATCGGCGTGGAAGCGGCCGGCGAGGGGCTGGAACTCGGACGACATGCCGCCACACTGGCGTGCGGCCGGCCGGGAGTGCTGCACGGCATGCTGACCTACGTCCTCCAAGACGACGACGGGCAGACGCTGCCGGTGCACTCCGTGTCGGCCGGGCTGGACTATCCGGGCGTGGGCCCGGAGCACGCCTGGTGGCACACGACGGGGAGGGTCGAATACGTGTCCGCCACGGACACCGAGGCACTGGACGCGTTCGAGCTGTTGTCGCGCCTGGAAGGAATCATCCCGGCGCTGGAGCCGGCCCACGCGGTCGCGCACGCGGTCAAGCTGGCGCCGACGCTACCCCGAGATGGGATAATCGTCATCAACCTCAGCGGTCGCGGCGACAAGGATTGTGCCGAGGTGGCCCGGCTGCGCGGAGGAAGCTGAGGCGGGCGGCCCGCGAACGCGCGCTCGGCGAAACGTCGCTACCGACCAACCGTCGCTTTCTTGCTGGACTTTCGACGGAACAATCCGAGCAAGCCGCGCCGCTCCGACTGGAGCGCTTCCTCGCCCAGGTGAGCTGTCGCCAGCCGGCGCGCCAGGTTGCGAATCGCCAGCCGCGCCGGACTGTTGGGAGCCGAAGCCTGTATGGGGTGCCCCAGGTCCCGCGACGCTGTCACATGCTTGTAGTCGTTCGGGATCACCGCGAACACGGCCCGCCCGAAGTGCTTCTCCACGTCCGCCGGCTTGATTCGCTCATGGTCCGCGTTGCAGCGGTTGAGCACGAACTCGATGTTCTCTTCCGCTATGCCGGTGTGCAGCAGACTGTGGTACACCCGCGTCGCGTTCCGCAGGAACGGGACCGCAAGCTGCGACACGATGAAGATGCGGCTGGACAGGTTCAGAGCCCCCAGCGTCACGGCCGTGAAGACGCGGGGCACGTCCACCACGACAAACGGGAACATCTGCGCCAGGCCGCGGAGCATCTGCTCGACCGCGTCCGGCTGGATCTGCTCCGTGTCTTCCAGATTCTCCGGGCGCGCCAGGATGGACACATTGCTCGGCAGCGCATCCAGCGCGGTTTCGAGCAGAGTCCGGTCCATTTCCACACCGGCCCGACACAAATCGGCAATCGAGTACTTCGGCACGCGGTCGAATGCGCACGCGATGTCGCCGAACTGGAGATCCAGATCGACCAGGCCCATCCGTCGCCCGGTCACGTGGGCCAGCTCGAGCGCCAGATTGCACGCCAGCGTCGTGCTCCCGGCCCCGCCGTGCGCGCCCAAAATGGCGATTTGCTGACAGCCCTCGGCGACGGGCAGATGACGCTTGCGGATGCGCTCGAGCGCGGCTCCCAGGTCCTGCGGATCGATGGGGGCCCGCACGAACTGGCTGCAGCCGGCCCGCATCGCCGCGATGATGAAGTCCGGGTTCGTGTCGGTGCTGATGCCGATGATGGCGCAGTCGGGGGCCACTTCCGCAATCCGCTGGACAGTGAGAAACCGCGGCTGCTCCGCGCCGCCGTCGAGATTGACGGCTACCGCGTTCACCCCCCCGCATTGCAAGTGCTGCTGAAGCACGTTCCACTCGGCGCAGTGGCCGACAATCGTCACATCTTCCAGTTCCTCGAAGATCTGACGTAGCGCCGCGTTGCTCGCGGCCGCCTTGTCGAACAAACAGATGCGCAGGTTTACCGCCATGGCTGTGCTTCCATGTTGAACGCCCGCGGCGACCCGGCTGGCGCACGACGGTTGTGCGCCGGGGCAGAGTCGGTCCGCACTGCGCGCATCGGGACGACCGGCGGCACACTTTGGCGAATTCGCGGCGCCCCACGGCGCGCGACCTGAGGGCCACTTTTATCGGCAGCCCACCGCGAGTCGTGACCGGTTCGCGGGGCGCATCGCCGGTCAGTTGCCCCGTAGGCGCTGCGTTTCGAACCCTTGAAGGTGCCGGACTACGAACCCGCCCGGCGCCGCCGGCGATCGTGTCGCCCTGCGCCGGGCGGGCAACAGGCCTCGACATGCGCCGACGGATGATGCGCATTCTGGCCATGCTCGCAACCGCTGCCGGGGCCGCCACGCTGGCGACCGACCGGGCCACGGCGCCCGCCCCCATGAGCCAGCCGGCTTGGGAGACAGAGTCGGCGTCGGCAACGCAGGGCCCCACACCGGCGTGCGCGGTGCGGACAGGCGAGCTGGATTTCGGGTCGGGCCACGTTCCCGCCGACGCACGCCAGCCCCCATCATCTGCCGGCGCGCCGCTCCCGTCTGATGCCCCCCTATGGCCGACATCCCCGTCGACCTTGCTGCCGAATGCTTGGGAGGAGCCGAACGCGATGCTGCTGCCCGCCTACGCAAACCCGGCCGAAAACGAGACGACCGTGGCCGGTCCAGGCCAGCCGCCACACGCAGACCCGCGACGGCTCGTTGTACCCGGGCTGGGGAGCGTCATTCTCGTCCTCGTAGGCGTGGCATTGGCCACGCGGCGCGGCGGACCTCTCCTCGAACGCGCAGCGCGAGTCCCGGTCAACCCGTCCTGCACTGCCACAAAGAAGAACAGAGAGGAGCCCGAGCCAGGCGCGGCAAACCCCAAACTCAGCGCTGAGCGGGATTGACGCTGCTCGCCGTGCGTACGTTCGGGCTCTTTGCGTACGGCCCGCCCCACGGCGTTGAATTTTGCTGGTACGCAAGTCAAACGCTCACAGCGGTGCGACGCTGCCGGCCTTAGGACCGCGCTCCCCGACGCAAGTCGAGGGCCATCCGAACCCTCGACGAAAGTCGGGGGAGATCCGAACCCATCGCTGAAGTGGACGCCGGCAGCCGCCGTGACCACCGCATCACCGGCGGCTTCGCACACACGAATCCCTGCCCCTCAGTCGCGTGAGGGGCTCGGATGCCACCTCCGTGCGGGATACGAATAAACCCGGCGGTCAAGTGCGCAGAATCGCATGGCTGTCAAAGAGACCAGTAGGACAAGTCCAGAGCGCCGGCGTGGGCTTATAATTTCGTTTGTCATTGCTTACACTCATGTGCCGCGCGTCCTCTCTGTTCGTACCGGACTTCCGAAGGAGCCGGGCTTATGATCGCGATCCGCTGTCCCAAGTGCCAAACGCATTACAGAGTCCCCGACGATGCGGCCGGTAAACGCACCCAATGCAAGAAGTGCGGGCAACCGTTCCGCATTCCGCAGCCGCGCACGCCCGCGCGTGAATCGGCCGAGGAATTGCGTCTGGCCGACCTGAAGGCGCTGGAGAATGGCAGCCCCGTCGAACCACCCACGCCAGCGGTTGCTCCGGTGCTCAGCTCCCCGGTCCCCATGCAGCAGTCCCACTTCGCCGCCGAGGCGCCGAGTTCAGCCGCGGCGGCGACCGCGTCGAATCCCTATCAGGCATACTTGCGCTCGATCCTGCAAAGCTTCACGTTTCCGACCCGCGCAGGCAACCTCGTCACGGCTCTCATCTTGTGTCTGCTGCTGGCGGCCAGCGAAACACTCGCTCCCTTCGCGCTGTGCCTGGGACCGCTCATGACGTTTGTTATCACCGGGTGGTACTGGTCCTTTCAGTTCAACGTGGTACAGGACGCCGCGGCGGGCGAGGACGACCTGCCCACGCTGGCTTTCATTGAGGGCTGGTGGGATGACATCATCGTGCCCTTCTTCAAAATGCTACTAATCAATCTGTTGGCCGTGCTTCCGTTTTTCGCTTTCCTGCTAATCAGTGGTGCCTTTGTCACCCTTGCGGAAGCAGCCCGGCCCGGCAGGTCGGCGTCACTCGGTTTCGTCGTGGTCGGACACCTGCTCGACCCGCAAACGCTCACCGTGGCGGCGCTGTTACTTTTGACGGGCTTCTTCCTGTGGCCCATGTTCGTACTGGTCGTCGCCGTGGGCGGCGTGGGTGGCCTCCTGCGGGTGGACCTGATGTTCCGCACGATTCTCAAGTCGTTCCCCGCGTATCTCATCGCGGTGGTCGCGGTGTACCTGTCGATAGCAATGCAAAATCTGGCGGACGTCACCGTCGCACTCTTTTGGAGTCGGGGCACAACTGCTGAGCGCACGTTGGCATTGCGCGCGGCCCTCGTCCCGATCCATGTGTATTTCACGATTGTTGGAATGCGGACGGTGGGGTTGTACTACCACCATTTCAAACAGCGCTTCGCCTGGACGTGGGGGTGATCCGTGTGCTGACCCTGCGGCGCGCGGTCGGACCCAGGCCGGCTGCCGTCAGGTCGCCCCGGTGGCTTCCGTCGGCACCAGAGGGTCGTGTCCGCTTACACGCCGAACTGCCGACAGCACCGTTTCAACATCTATCTTCTGCATGCAGTTGTGGTGCCCCAACGGGCATTGCCGCTCGTAGCAAGGCGAACAATCCAGCGGCACGCGGATGATGCTCTCGGGGCGGCCGTAGGGTCCGGTCCGCGCTGGGTCGGTCGGACCAAACAGCGCTACGAGCGGCTTGCCAAGGGCGGCCGCGACGTGCATCGGACCGGAATCATGGCAAATGACGACCTCTGCCAGCGACAGCAGAGCCGCGAGCTGACGAAGTGTCGTGCGCCCGGTCAAATCGACAATCGGCCCGCGCGTCGCACCCCGAATGCGCTCGGCCAGAAACCGATCGTCGGGCCCTCCAAGCAGCACGACCGGCGGGAAGCCACCTGCGTGCAGACGCTCGATCAGTTGTGCCAGACGTTCGACAGGCCAGCGTTTCGTTTCCCAGCGGGCGCCCGGGGCGAGGGCCACGAAACGGGGCAGCGCTGTACCGGCCGCCCGATCCAAAAGGGTACGGGCCTCATCGAGCTCTTCGCGGCGGAGCCCGAGCGGAAACGTCACGGTCTGCGTGTCGAACCCCGCCGCCGCAGCCAACCGCAGGTTCATATCTACAGCATGAGTGGCCCGCCGATCGCCGGGGACACGTCGGGTGTAGAAAAGCCACGCGAGTTCCCGCGCGTCGGCAAAACCAAACCGCCGAGTGGCCCCCGTGGCCCAGGCGAGAAACCCGCTGCGGAACAGACCTTGCAAATCCAAGACCGCGTCAAAGCGCTGCCGCCGCAGGCGGCGCAGGAAACGAACGAAGTCTACCGCCCGGACCGGGCTGCGAAGCATTCGGCCGTACCCTTGACGATCGAAAACAATGACTTCGTCCAGCAAAGGGTGACCTTCGAGCAACGTCGCAAACGGACGGCTGACCAGCCACGCCACGTGCGCGAACGGCCACCGGGCCCGCAGCGCGGCCAGCACCGGCAACGCGTGCACGATGTCGCCCAGAGAACTCGGCTTGATGATCAGGACCCGCGGGTCCTGCCGCCGAGGGTGCAGCATGGTCTTGCTCATGGCAAAAAGTATACGCGCCGCCTGCGCGCCGTCGCCGGCCCGCCACAGCGGCACCTTCAGAGCCGAACCGCCGACGCCGGTCAGGCGAAATCCGAACCCCCCGCGGCAGTCGGCGGCGCACGGGTCGCGGTAAATGCTACTTCGCGACCGTGCGCCGGGGAGGTCTCCTCCCGGGCGATCGGCGGACAACCGGCAGAAGACGCACTCGACGTAACGCCCTGCCCCGACGGCCGGACGCAAAATTGATTCGTCAGGGTGCGGTGGGCTGCGTGGCGGCGGCGGGCGTCGGCTGCGTGGCAGCGGACACCTCCGGGGCAGCCTGTTTCAGCTCCCGCAGCGCACCGTCCAGCCCCTCCTGCACGCCTTTCCACGCCTCGTCGCCGGCGTTCTTGAGCCGCTCAAGCAGTTCCCGCGCCTGCTGCACCTTGTCCGTGAGGTCCGCGATCCGCTGTTCGAGGCCGGGCCGCGCGTCCGCGGCCGCCTGCTCCAGGCGTGCCCGCAGCGCGCGGATGTGCTCGTCATACCGCCCCAGTTCGGTCGCGACACGCTGCTGATATTTCTCACGCACGTCCCGAATGATGCGCGCGGTCACATCGGCAGCCTGCTGCGTCTTCTCGCGCGCCTCGTTCACGGCCTCCTGGATCGCGTCGCCCACGCTCAACGGCTTCGGGGCCGGCTGGGTAGCCGGAGCCGTTGCCGTCGCGCTCGTCGAACCCGCATCCCGTTCGCACCCGCACGTCAGCAAAATGCTCGCCAGCACCAGTCCCACGCCTGCCCGCTTCATGCTCACGCCCTCTCCTGTTCCGGCAGCACGACCCCTTGTGTATCGGCGGCAACCTTGCAGGCCCGATACAGGATCACGCCGCCCAAATTCATCGGCCACCATACCACTTCCCGGAATCCGACCTCCACCAACCGCTTGGCCAGCACCGGGGCCGGCTCGAACGTTCGGATCGACTCGGCCAGGTACCGGTACGCACGCATTCTGTCGCGCCGGATGAACGTCGCCAAGAGCGGCAGAACCCGACCAACGTAGAGCCGGTACAGTGTCCGCCACGGTGCTCGCTGCGGCAGCGCGAATTCGAGAATCACCACGCGCGCGCCGTCTCGCGCGACGCGGTAGATCTCCCGCAGCCCGCGGTCCACATCCGCCAGATTGCGCACGCCGAAGGCACAAGTCACCACGTCCACGCAGTCATCGCACAGAGGCAGGCGCAGGGCGTCCGCGCGGAGCAGGCAAACCGGCGCGGCAATTCCGCACAGATGGACATGTGCGAGCATGCGGGCGGAAAAGTCCAGCCCGACGAGCAGTCGGGCCGTGGGCACCGTCCGCGCAGCCAGCCGCAGCATGTCCCCGGTTCCGCAGCACAGATCGAGCACGACGTCTGCGGGCCGGATTTGGGCGGCTGCGATGGCCCGCCGGCGCCAGGCTGCGTCTCGCCCGAAGCTGCCCAGCGTATTGACCAGCTCGTACGTCGGCGCGACCGCGTCGAACATGGCCTGTACGCGAGCAGCCTTATCCGGCTGACGGTGCGGATCCCGTAGCGTCGCAGCGTCCCATTTCAGCGGATCGGACGGCGCTCCGCGCTCGGGAGCGTTCATGACCACCTCGAAAGCGCGCTACCCGCGGGCGAGCGTCACCCCGACGCTTCAGGCTCGCCCGCCGGAAACCGACTGCCATAGCACCTCTGCAATATCGAGTTGGCCCACGGCCTCATGCCCCAAGTCCGCCAATCCGTCCGTTAGCATGGTCTTGCAGAACGGACAGGCCGTGGCCAGCACGCTGCTTGGTCCCACAGCAGGCAGCGCCGTCAGAAGCTGCCGCACGCGCGCGTGGTTGACGCGCGTGTGGCCGGCTTCCTCCTCCTTCCACATCTGGGCCCCGCCCGCGCCGCAACACATGCCCCGATCGCGGCTCTGGCGCGCCTCGTGCAGTCGCGCGCCCGGAATGGCCTGCAACACCGCGCGCGGCGGCTCATAGAGTCCGTTGTGCCGGCCCAGATAGCAAGCATCGTGGTAAGACAGAGCAACATCCACCGGGTGCTGGGGCACGAGGCGCCGCTCACGCAGCAGACGCAGGAGCAACTCACTGTGGTGAATGACCGGGTAGTGGCCACCGAAGTCGGGATACTCGTGTTTGAGTGTGTTGTAGCAGTGCGGACAGGCCGTGACGATGGTGGTCCGCCGGTCGCCGCCGACGTACTGATTGAGCGTCTCGATGTTTTGCCGGGCCAGCATCTGGAACAGGAACTCATTGCCCGCACGGCGGGCCGGATCGCCATTGCAGCGCTCCTCGGGACCGAGAATCGCGAACGACACCCCGGCCGTGTGCAGAAGCTGGGCGAACGCGCGGGCGATACGCCGCGAGCGGTCGTCGAACGATGCCGCACAGCCTACCCAGTAGAGATATTCCACGTCGGGCCGGTCCGCGATGAGCGGTACCTCCAGCCCCTGCGCCCAATCTGCCCGCTGGTCGTTCGGATAACTATACGGGTTGCCCGCGTTCTCCAGGCTGGCAAACATGGTCGCAAGCTGCTCGGGAAACGTGCCCTGTTCCATCGCCAGATTCCGCCGCAGGCCCACAATCTTGTCGATGTAGGTGATGAAGACCGGACATTCGGTCTCGCACGCGCCGCAGGTCGTGCAGGCCCAGATCACTTCGGGCTTGACGGTGTCCGGTACGAGGGCCGGCAATGCGGGTGTGTCGGCGGGGTCCCCTGATCTGGTCGTCGCCTGCCCGTCACCGCTCAGCAGAGCGTCCGCGTTACGATACATGTAGTCGCGCAGCGCGATGGTCAGATGCTTCGGCGACAACAGCTTGCCCGTGTTCGTGGCCGGGCAGTGATCCGAGCATCGCCCGCACTCGGTGCAGGTGTAGAAATCCAATACATCCTTCCAACTCAGGTCGCGGATCTGCTTGACACCCAGCGTCTCCTCCCGCTCCAAACGCCCTTCAATATCCGGAATCGGCACCAGTCGGCCTGGTGGCGCCAGATTCCGCGCAAACACATTCGGCACGACCGTCAGAACGTGGAAGTGCTTGCCGTACGGCAACAGGTTGAGAAACAACAGCACGAGTGCGGAGTGGGTCCAGAAGCCCACGTGCCACAGCACAGCGTTGTCGCCCACGATCCGGGCGGCCAGCGAGCCGAAGGGCATCGCCGCCTGAAACTGCCCGCCATGGTGCCGGTTGATCTCCGCCCCTTCGTAGACCAGGTCCGCAATCATCATGGTGAAAATGATGAGGAGAATCAGGATTCCTTCGAAGTTGAGCGTCATGCGCGGCAGACGTGCGATGAGACGGTAGTAGAAAAACACCAGCACGCCCACAATCACGAGCACCGTGAAAATGTCGCGCAGAAACGCGTAGATCATGCCCAGCGGCTGATGCAGGCCGAACAGCCACAGGTCGTACGCCGGGCTGCCGTAGGTCACGTACCCGCGCGTCCACAGCATGATCGAGTTGAGCAGCAGCACGACGAACCCGAAGAACACTACGATGTGCGCCCAGCCGGCCAGCGGATACCGCGGCATGCGCGCCTGGCCGCACACGTAGCGGAGCACACTGACGAGCCGGCGGCCGATCTGGTCCGCCCGATTCTCGGGACGCCGGGCGGTCATCATCAGACGCCAGCGACGGGTCGCGGAATAGGCGAAGGCACTGAGGGTGACGACCAGCAACAGGGTCATGGCGATCGGGTTCATGGTCCACCGTAGGTTCAGGAAACGAGCGCGTTCTCGCGGACGCTCGCGCGCCGGTTCACCGGGCGAGCCCGTCGCGCCGGGCGGCCCGCAGCCCATCCCGTAGCACGACCGGCCGTGGCCGATGCGCCGCGTCCGCGTACCGATGGCGGGGATTGTAGCGTGGGGTCGCCAGTCTTTCGTCACCTCTCCGGGCCTTGGGCGCTCAAGAGCCCGGGCCTACCGGGCCACGCGAAAAGTGACCTGCCGGTCCGTTCAGGGGCTTGACTCTTTTAGGAGTGCTTGTACACTCTTCGAAGAGTGTTAGACCCGAAGTGGTCCGGGAGGCGCGGATCGTGGCACGGCGCAGCGGCAAGAAACATCGGATGGTCACCCTCAAGATCCCAGGCGAGCTGTATGACACGTTGGCGGGGCTGATTCAGGACACCGGCTTCCGCAGCGTGACCGAGTTCGCCACCTACGTTCTGCGGGACGTGGCCGCGGGCGGCAAGCTCGATCGCAAGCCTCCGGGGCTGACCGAGCGCGAGGTGGAAGCCATTCGACAACGGCTCCGCGCACTGGGCTACATCGAATAGGCCCCACGCGTCCGCCTTGTAGCGTGGCGCCGCGGGCCAGAGTGGAGGTTCCCATGTTCACACGACCCGGTCGCTGGGCACCGGCCGTTCTGCTGACGAGCGTGCTCGGGATGGTCCAAGCCGCCGACCCCCGAGAAATCACCCTGCTCAATGTCTCGTACGATCCCACGCGCGAGCTCTATCAGGACTTCAACGCCGCCTTCGCCCGATACTGGAAAGAAAAGACGGGCGTCACCGTCCAGGTGCGCCAATCCCATGGCGGCTCAGGCAAGCAGGCCCGGGCCGTGATCGAGGGGCTCGAAGCGGACGTCGTCACGCTCGCTCTGGCCTACGACATTGACGCCCTGCACATCCACGGCCAACTGCTGCCGGCCGACTGGCGAAACCGGCTGCCTCACGGAAGCTGCCCATACACCTCCACCATCGTCTTCCTCGTGCGTAAAGGCAACCCCAAGCAAATCCGCGACTGGGACGACCTCGTGCGCCCCGGCGTGGCGGTCATCACGCCCAATCCGAAGACCTCCGGCGGCGCCCGGTGGAACTACCTGGCAGCCTGGGGCTACGCGCGACATCGTTACGGGAACGAGGACAAAGCGCGCGACTTCGTGCAACGGCTCCTCCAAAACGTGCCGGTGCTGGACTCCGGGGCGCGAGGTTCGACGACCACTTTCGTGCAGCGCGGGATCGGCGACGTGCTGTTGGCCTGGGAGAACGAAGCCCTCCTGGCCCTGCGGGAAATGGGACGGGACAAGGTGCAGATCGTGGTTCCGTCGGAGAGCATTCTGGCCGAACCGCCGGTAGCGGTAGTGGACCGCTATGTGGACAAGCATGGCACGCGGGAAGTCGCCACCGCGTATCTGCAATACCTGTACTCGGCGGAGGGGCAGGAAATCGCGGCGCGGCACTACTATCGCCCGCGCGATCCGCAGGTCGCCGCCCGCTACGCCGAGCAGTTCCCCCCGCTCAAACTCTTCACGATTGACGACGAATTTGGCGGGTGGACGAAGGCTCAGGCGGAGCACTTCGCGGACGGCGGCATCTTCGACCGTATCTGTCAGTCGGGAAAGCCATGAAGCAGGCAGCGCCCAGGCGCATCGCAACGAACAAGGTGGGCACGGGGGTGCTGCCGGGCTTTCGGCTGACGCTTGGCTTTACGTTGTTCTACTTCGGGCTGATTGTGCTCCTTCCCCTCGCGGCCCTGGTCTTGAAAGGCACCGCCATGACCTGGGACCAGTTCTGGCGGGCCGTCAGCGATGCGCGCGCGCTGGCTTCCTATCGACTGACGTTCGGAGCCGCCTTGGCCGCGGCGAGCATCAACGCGATCTTCGGGACGATCGTCGCGTGGGTTCTGGTGCGCTACGACTTTCCGCTCAAGCGCGTGGCCGACGCGCTGGTGGACCTGCCGTTTGCGCTGCCTACCGCCGTCGCCGGCATCGCCCTGACCAGCCTCTACACGCCCAACGGCCCCCTGGGGCGCCTGCTGGCTCCGCTGGGGGTGCAGGTGGCCTTTACCCCGCTCGGCGTCATCGTCGCCCTCACCTTCATTGGGCTTCCGTTCGTGGTGCGTACGCTCCAGCCCGTCATCGCTGACTTGGAGCCGGACGTGGAAGAAGCCGCCGCCAGTCTCGGAGCACGCCGCGGGCAGACATTCCGGCGCGTGATCCTGCCCGAGCTGTGGCCGGCCCTGGCCACCGGCTTTGCCCTGGCCGTGGCCCGCGGACTGGGCGAGTACGGCTCGGTCGTATTCATCGCCGGTAACATTCAGATGAAAACCGAGATCACCGCGCTGCTGATCGTCGGCAAGTTGGAGCAGTACGACTACGCGGGCGCGACCGCCATCGCGGTTGTCATGCTCGCCGCTTCGTTTCTCCTGCTGCTGATAATCAACGGCTTGCAGCGGTGGGCTGCGTATCGCCGACCCATCGCCGGAGATTGAACCCGTGTCCGACGCGGTCGCACCCGCTTCGCCGCCGACGGTCGCTCGCCCGGCCCTGGTCGAACCGGCCGCGGTACGCTGGGTACTGATCGGCGTCGCGCTCGCGTTCATAGGTCTGTTCCTCGTGTGCCCCCTGATAATCGTTTTCGCCCAGGCGCTGGAGCGCGGCGTCGGCGCGTATTTTGCGGCCCTGCGGGACCCGGACGCCCGCGCGGCCATCCGACTTACGCTGCTGACCGCAGCGATCGTGGTCCCGCTCAACGCAGTCTTCGGTCTGGCAGCCGCGTGGGCCCTGGGCAAGTTCGAGTTCCGCGGCAAGAGCCTGTTGCTTACGCTGATCGACCTGCCGTTCGCGGTTTCGCCAGTGATCGCAGGCCTGATCTACGTGTTGCTGTTCGGCATGCGCGGTTGGTTGGGGCCATGGTTGGATGCGCACGGCGTCCGGATCATCTTCGCGGTGCCCGGCATCGTGCTGGCCACACTCTTTGTGACCTGCCCGCTGGTGGCGCGCGAGTTGATTCCGCTCATGCAGGCGCAGGGCCGCGAAGAGGAAGAGGCCGCGGCGGTCCTCGGCGCCCGCGGCTGGCAAACGTTTTTCCGCGTCACGCTGCCAAATATCCGCTGGGGCCTGGTAAACGGCCTGATTCTGTGCAACGCCCGGGCCATGGGCGAGTTTGGCGCCGTGTCGGTCGTGTCCGGCCACATTCGCGGGCTGACCAACACCATGACGTTACACGTCGAAGTGCTGTATAACGAGTACAACTTCGTCGGCGCGTTCGCCGTCGCCTCGCTGCTGGCGCTCCTCTCCCTGGTCACGCTGGCGGTCAAGAGCCTCGTGGAGTGGAAGGCCGGAGGGTGGCACGACCACCGGAAAATGGGACCGGCGGCGGGCGCGCCGCAGGCACGGTCGGCCGGAGCGCGCAAGCCATGAGTATCGAGGTTCGCAACGTTACCAAGACCTTCGGAGCCTTCACCGCCCTGCGCGAGGTGAGCCTCCACGTCGAGACCGGCGAACTCGTGGCGCTGCTCGGGCCCTCGGGCTCGGGCAAGACGACGCTGCTCCGCATCATGGCCGGTCTCGAAGTGCCCGACTGCGGCTCCATCCTGTTCCACGGCGAGGATGCCACCGCCCGCCGCGTCCAGGACCGCCGCGTCGGCTTCGTCTTCCAGCATTACGCGCTCTTCCGCCACATGACGGTCTTCGAAAACGTCGCCTTTGGACTGCGCGTCATGCCGCGCCGCCTACGCCCTTCCCGCCGCGAAATCCGGGCGCGCGTACAGCGCTTGCTGGAACTCGTCCAGCTCGAGTGGCTGGCCGACCGATACCCGGCGCAGCTCTCCGGCGGACAGCGGCAGCGCGTCGCCCTGGCGCGCGCGTTGGCCGTCGAGCCCAAGGTGCTACTGCTGGATGAGCCGTTCGGAGCCTTGGACGCCAAGGTTCGACAGGAACTGCGCCAGTGGCTGCGTCGGTTGCATAACGAAATCCACGTGACGGGCGTGCTTGTCACGCACGACCAGGAGGAGGCGCTCGAGGTCGCCGATCGCGTCGTGGTCATGAACGCCGGGCGCATCGAGCAGACCGGCACGCCGGAGGAAGTATTCCACCATCCGGCCAACGAGTTCGTGCTGAACTTCCTCGGCCGGGTCAACGTTTTCCATGGCCGCGCGGAGGGCAGCAAGGCCTTCTTCGGCACGTTGGCCATGGACTACCCCGACGGCCCCGCCACCGGTTCGCTGGAGCTCCGCGGGTTCGTGCGCCCCCACGATCTGGACCTCGACGCCGAGCCGGGCGAAGACACCCTGCTCGAAGGAACCATCGTCCGGGTGCACGCGGCGGCCCCGCAGGTCAAGATCGAGGTGCTATCGACGGCCGGAGAGACGATCCACGTCGAAATGTCCCAGGAACGGTACCGGTTCGCCGGCTGGCGACCCGGCCAACGCGTCTACGTCCGCCCGCGCGAGATTCGGGTCTTTGCCAACGACCGGCATGGCGGCGGCTCGGTGTGCAGCGTGTCAGGCTGACCCGCCCCCCGCGCACCAGCCAGCCTGACCGCGCAGGTCGGTCAGCCGAGCCGCCCAAGCAGTCATCCGAGCTCCCCACGTAAGCCAGACCTCACAGTCCCTCGTCCTCGTTACCGCCCGTTCCGCAGCCCATCCAGGTACGCCTGCACCGCTCGCCGAACGAACCGCCGGAACGCCGGCGTGTCGATTTCCTGCCGGTCGTGCACGTACAGAACCACCGCGTCCCAGCCGTCGTTGCGTCGCCGCACGTCGACGCGCGACCAGTCGCCGTACACCTCCAAGTCGTCCCGTTCATCCAGCGTTTTCAGCCCCAAGCTCTCGTCCAGGGTGCGCCATGCGAATACGCCCGGGGGGATGCGGAAGTACAGCTCGAGCAACCATTCACCGCCGGTCAAGGCGTGGAGGAACCAATAGCGGGCGTTGGGGGCGGTAATCTCCACACTGGCACGGTTATTCCAGTCGGTCGGGGCGAAGGCACTGGGGCTTCCCGGCGGGCGGGCTTCGCGGCCCGCCGCTTCGACCAGCTCGACCACGAACTCCAAGGCGGCCGGATCCCACCGCCGCGGCCGTTCGTTGCGACTGTTGCGCTGTTCGAGGTGCCACCGCCGACCATCGACCTGCCACGGCATACGCACCTCTTTGCCCACATCGCCGAAGCCCTCTTTCTCGGCGGCGAGCACGCGGGCAGCGTGCTCGTGAGCGTCATACGGCCGGCGCTCTTCGTAAGGCCCCGCTTCGAGAACCGGCTTGAGGGCAGCGGCGGTGTGCGACCGGAATAAGGAATTCGCATGGCGAGCCAACGAGGCCGCCCCGCCGTCTTCCGACGACGCCGGCAGGCCAGCCGCCGCCGGTTCCTGTGTCTGGTCGTCGCGACCGGCCGTCCCGCGGCGCGCACGAGAGCCGCGCCCCCGCGCTGCGCGCTCCGTGCACACCGCCGGGTATCGGGCGTCGCACCGCACGATGTCTTCCGGCGTGCCGGCGGCGACGATGTATCCCCCCTCCTCGCCCGCTTCGGGTCCCAAATCGATGATCCAATCCGCACACTTGATCACGTCGAGGTTATGCTCAACCACGAGGACCGTGTTGCCCAGGTCGACCAGACGGTGCATGACGGCCAACAGCTTGCGAATGTCATCAAAGTGCAAGCCGGTGGTCGGCTCGTCCAGGATGTAGAAGGTCCGGCCCGTGTTGGGTTTGCCGAGTTCCGCGGCGAGTTTGACGCGCTGCGCTTCGCCGCCGGACAGTGTCGGCGCCGGCTGACCAAGTGGCAGGTAATCCAGTCCCACGTCCGCCAGCGTCTCGAGCATGCGGCGCACCCTGGGCACGTTGGCAAACAGCCCCAGCGCCTCGGCCACCGTCAGCTCGAGCACGTCGGCAATGCTGCGTCCCTTGAACTTCACCTCCAGCGTCTCGGGGTTGTATCGCCGGCCGCGGCAGGTTTCGCACTCGATCCAAACATCGGGCATGAAGTGCATTTCGATGCGGCGTTGGCCGCAGCCCTCGCAGGCTTCGCACCGGCCGCCGGGGCGATTGAAGCTGAAGCGGTTTGCGGTGTACCCCCGGAGTTTCGACTCCGGCAAACGGGCGAACAGCTCGCGGATGTCATCGAAGACCCCGGTGTAGGTGGCCGGGTTGCTGGAGGGGGTCTGCCCGATCGGCGACTGGTCGACGTTGACGACCTTGTCAAGCTGTTCGAGCCCGTCGATGCCTTCGTGGTCGCCGGGCGTCAGACGGGCATGGTGGAGAGCGCGCGCCAAGGCCGGCCAGAGGATGTCGTTGACGAGCGAGCTCTTGCCGGAGCCAGACACTCCCGTGACGCACACCAGACGCCCCAGGGGTATGGGCACCGTCAGGTTTTTCAGGTTGTTGTGTCGCGCGCCGCGCACGACCAGCCAGCCCTTCGCGCGCCCCGGGCGCCACGGTGGCACGGCGCGCCGGTTCTTCGGGATCGGAATCGCCAGCTCACCGGTCAGGTACGCCCGCGTCAGCGAAGTCGCGCCACCGTCCGGGGCCACTTCGTGCAGTTCGTCCGGCGTGCCTAGTGCCACAATCTGGCCGCCGGCCCGCCCGGCCCCGGGACCGAAGTCCAACAACCGGTCCGCGTGGCGGATAACGTCGCGGTCATGTTCCACCAGCAAGAGCGTGTTGCCCAGGTCGCGCAACCGGACGAGCGCGTCGATCAGAAGTCGCGTGTCGCGCGGATGCAGGCCGATGGTGGGCTCGTCCAGCACGTAGAGCACCCCGGACAGCCCGCTGCCGATCTGACTGGCCAGCCGGATGCGCTGCGCTTCGCCCCCCGAAAGCGTGGGCGCGGCCCGATGCAGAGTCAGATAGTGCAGGCCAACGTCGATCAGAAACTGGAGGCGGCTGCGGATTTCTTTGAGCACCTCGCCGGCAATGCGGCGCTGCCGGCTGTCCAGCCGCAGCGTCTCGAAGAACGCGGCGGCATCTCGCAGCGGCACCTCGCAGACTTCGACGATGGTCTTTCCGCCCAGGCGCACGGCCGCCGCGTCGGGCCGCAACCGACCGCCCCGACACGTCATGCAGGGGATGTCGGTGACCACGTGCTGAACACGGTAGCGGAATTCCGGCCAGGTGCGGGCTGCGTGGTCGATGGTGGGAAAGAAGCCTCGCCACTGCACACGTACCCCCGGATACGCATCGCCGGCGTCGATCCAGATGTCGTCGGCGCCAAAAAGCAGGGCTTTTCTCTGGGCCGGCGTCCAATCGGACAGCGGCGCATCCGGCGATACGCCCAGATGCCGACAGACCCCTTTCAATATGCGGCCGAACGGAGAATTCCGCTCAATGCGGGCCCAGCCCGCTATCGCGCCGTCAAACAGCGAGCGCTGCGGACGAACGATGATCTCAGACGGGGCAGCCCCCCGCTGTACGCCGAGACCCTCGCACGTTTCGCACCATCCGAGTTGATGATTGAAGCTGAAATGATTGGGGCCGAGCTCTTCGAAGCTCTCTCCGCAGCGCAGACACACCAGCTTCTGCGAAAACATCAGCTCGCGTGCCGGGGTCCGCACCGTCGCCCCCAAGGCAGCGGTATCGCCGGCCGATGCGGAGGATCCGTCCGTCGGCACTTCGCTCACGGTCTCTACCGGCTCGACGAGCAGCGTCATGACGCCGTTGCCCAGGGCCAGGGCATGTTCCACGCTCTCCGCAATTCGGCCGCGGGACTTGTCGCGGACCGTGGTTCGATCTACGACCACCTCGACGCGGTGCCGGCGTCGGGCATCCAGCGTGGTCGCCTCGGCCGTCGGGCGGATCTCGCCGTCGATGCGGACGCGCAGGTACCCTGAGCTCTTCAGACGTCGGAACAGGCTCGCGTAGCTCTCGCCGTCCCCCAGGCCGACCGGCGCCAGGATCACGATCGGGGTACCGGCCGGCAACCCGAGCACGCGTGCCACGATCTCATCGACCGTCTGCGTCCCGATGGGAACCTGACACCGCGGGCAGTAGCGGGTGCCCAGCCGCGCCCAGAGCACGCGCATGTAGTCATAAATCTCGGTGATCGTACCCACCGTAGACCGCGGGCTGCGACCGGCCGCTTTCTGCTCGATGCAGATGGCGGGCGACAACCCCTCCACACGCTCCACCCGCGGTTTGGCGAGCTGCCCCAGAAACTGGCGCGCGTACGCCGACAGAGATTCGACGTATCGCCGGTACCCCTCCGTGAAGACCGTGTCGATCGCAAAACTCGACTTGCCCGAACCGGACAACCCGGTGCAGACTGTGATTCGCTCACGCGGGAAGGACACCGTGACGTCCCGCAGATTGTGCTGACGCGCGCCGACCACGCGGATTTCGTCGGCCTGGTCCCCCGGCGCCGACCCCCCCGGTTCGGCCGTCGGCCGGGACGCCCAGTGGGCCCCCGCCGGCGCTGCCGACGCGATCGGGGCCGCCTTCTCGCCGCGTAACACCGGCGCCAGGGCTTGACCCGTATACGACTGCGGGCAGGCCGCGATCTGCTCCGGGGTCCCCTCGGCCACGATGTAGCCGCCCGCTTCGCCGCCTTCCGGACCCAGGTCGATGATCCAGTCCGCCGTCTTTACGACGTCGAGGTTGTGCTCGATGACGATCACCGTGTTGCCGGCATCCACGAAGCCGTGAAGCACCGCGAGCAATTTACGGATGTCGTCGAAATGCAGGCCCGTCGTGGGTTCATCCAGAACGTACAACGTACGCCCGGTAGGCTTCTTGACCAGCTCGCGCGCCAGCTTGATTCGCTGCGCTTCACCGCCGGACAGGGTCGTGCTGGGTTGCCCGAGCTGGATGTAGTCGAGCCCCACATCGTGCAGCGTCTGGAGCATGCCGCGGACGCGGGGAACGTTCTCGAAGTGCCGCAGGGCTTCGTGAACCTCCATGTTCAAAACGTCGGCGATGGACTTGCCCTTGTAATGAATCTGGAGGGTTTCCCGCCCGAACCGCCGGCCCTCGCACAGCGGGCACGGCACCCAGACGTCGGCCAAAAAATCCATGCCGATGCGATTGGCCCCGTTGCCTTCGCAGGCCTCGCAACGCCCCCCGCCCCGCCGCACCGGCACGTTGAAACTGAACCGGCCCGGCTTGTACCCGCGCAACCGGGCGTCCGGCAGGCGGGCGAACAGCCCGCGGATCTCGTCGAAAACCTTGATGTACGTGGCAGGATTGCTGCGCGGCGTGCGGCCGATTGGAGACTGATCGATCGCAATCACCTTGTCCAGATGTTCCAGACCCTCGATGCCAGCGTGCGCTCCCGGGTGAGCCGTCGTCGCGCCGTTCAGCTCGCGGGCCAGCGCCTGATAAAGAATGTCGTTGACCAGGGAGCTCTTGCCCGAGCCCGAAACCCCGGTGACGCAGGTGAAACGCCCCAGCGGAAAGCGTGCGTCGATGTTCTTCAGATTGTTGTGCCGCGCCCCCCGTACCACCAGCCACGCCACTTGACCGTTCGAAGCAGCCGCCGAAGTGGCATGTCTCGCGCGCAGCACGCGCGGCGTGGAGGCTTTCACCGCTAGGCGGGTCGTCGCGTCGGACATCGCAGGGGCAGACCTCGCGTTTCCCGTCTGATCATACCCGCGTCGAGGACCGGACAAACAAGAGCGGCGTCAAGGGCCTGCTGCGGGCCGCCAGCCGCCGGCACTTGACGCGGAAGGGGCAACGACGTAAAGGTGCCACCATGGCCGCCAATTCGCCGATCGAGCTGGTCGTGATCACGCCCGAGCGAACGGTTCTCCAGACCCCCGTCGAGCAGGTGGTTCTGCCCGCCCACGATGGGGAGGTCGGCATTCTTCGCGGCCGGGCGCCGCTGATGTGCGAGCTGGGCATCGGCCAGCTTCGCTATACCCGCGACCGGCAGACCTGGCGCATGTTCGTGGACGGCGGTTTCGCCCAGGTGCTGCAAGATCACGTGACCGTCTTGACGACACAGGCGATTCCCGCCGAGGCAATCACGGAGGAAACCGTCCGCGCCGCAGAGCAGGCCCTGCAACAACATAAGGGGCACGACGAGGAGGCACGTACCGCCCGGGACCGCGCCCGGCAACGCTGGAGCGTCCTCCGCCGCCTGCGGGTCGGCCCCTAGGCGCGGACACTCCCCATTGTTCCGCCCGAAGGTGTCGGCGACAGGGGGAAAACTGCACTACGCCAACAACAGCAGGTGCGGCTGCGCAGTCCGGCTCGGCTCACGACAGCCCGCGCCGCGTATTACGGAGACTCGCTTTCCCCGCGCAGGACGAGCCTCTCGCCGTCCATGTCCAGGGTCTCNTTCGCGAGCAGTTCCGCCATTTCGCGGTCCAGCAGGAGCACCGTGCGCCCCTGATGCGCATACGTGGTGTCGCCCGGGCGTTCTCGATCCGGCCGCATGGCCAGCGCCTGTCCGTCGACCACGAAGCGAATCGCGATCTCCTGCGGGCAGTTCTCGGCGTCCAGGAATTCCGCCAGGCGCGCGGCGGCCGCGTCGGTCACTGTAAGCATAGCAAGTTCTCCACAGTCATGGTCAGTGGCACCAGCCGCGTGGTGCCCCCAACAGATTCGCCCCCGAGACGGTTACCAACGTCCGCGACGACCGCCGCCGCCCCCGCCCTGGGGCGGACGCGGCTTGGCCTCGTTGACGGTGATGGCGCGGCCTTCGAAGCTCGTTCCGTTGAGAGCGGCAATGGCCGCCTGGGCCTCCTCTTCCGTGCTCATCTCGACGAACCCGAATCCTTTGCTGCGGCCGCTGGCGCGATCCTCGATCACCTGGGCGCTCCGCACGCTGCCGTGCGAGGCGAACAGACGTTCCAGGTCCGCACTCGTCACGTTGTAGCCCAGGTTCCCCACGTACAGTTTCTTACCCATTGCCGGTCTCCCAGAACCGCTCTGACCCGTTGTTCGACTTCCAGGGTCACCGTTGGAAGCGGCCGCACCCACGGCCGCGAAGGATGAGAGCACAACCGGACGAGGCGTGCCGGCGGCACGAACGGCATGCATGGCCCGAGTCGGGCAGTCAACCGAATACTATTCTAGCCCGCCGGCGGAACTCGCAACAGACCGACCGCGAGAATTCCCGCGAGGCCTGTGCCCTGTATGCGGCGGCCCGGGACGGCGAACCCACCCCGCGGCCTTAGTCACTCAGAAAGGGCAAAAGCCGGCGCCGCTTGCCCGCAGCGGCATTGCCGCTGCTGTTCGCCGACGTGGAGTTTTCGTTCCGACCCGCGATAGCGCCGGCGATCTGCTGAATCCCCACACGCAGCCGCGACTTGGGCGCGCTCTCCAGCAGCGGGGTGCCGACGTTGACCGCGGTGCTGGCTGTTTTCCAGTCGTCCGGCAGCGTCCAGGCGAGCCGGCGACCCAGCGTCGTTTCCACGTCCGCCGGGTCGAGGTAGCCGCTGTCGGCGCCGAAGCGGTTGCACACGAGCCGCACCTGGTCCAGGTTGTATCCGCCGCGGGCCAGTTCCCGCAGCAAGCGGTCCGTGTTGCGTACCGGGGGGACCAGGAGCTGGAGCACGACCAGATAGATGTCGGTCATATCGAACACGGCCCGGGCCGTGGGATCCAGGCGTACCGGTCCGTCGACGACCACGAAGTCGTAGTGCTCGAGCAAAGCCGCCAGCACCCCCGCACACTGGGCGGCACTGATCCGGTTGGCCTGTTCCACCTCGTTCGGAATCGCCAGTACATGTACCCCCGTACCGTGTTTGACCATCACGCGGTCGATCATCTGGGCTTCGATGTGCTCGGGCGTCTCGCACAGCTCGGCGATGGTGTAGGTCGGCTGCACGTCCAGAAACATGGCGACCTGTCCGAAGCGGAAGTCTAGGTCGACCAACGCCACCTTCAGCCGCTCCGGCCGGTCCGCCCGCATCAGTTGGGCCAGCTCCACCGCCAAGTTCGTCGCAATCGTCGTCGCCCCCACCCCGCCGCACGCCCCGACGACCGGTATCAGTCGACCCGCCCGCTGCGCGCTGCCCGGGGCCTCCCGCGCCAGTCGCCGCAGAATGTCGGTCAACTGCTCCGGCGGGAACGGCTTCCAGAGCAGCTCGCGCATCCCGGCCCGCATGGCGCGGATCACCAACTCGGCGTCGCGATTCTCGGTCATCGCGATGGCGGCGATCTGGTCCTTCCGCTCGGCGACGAGCGGCGCCACGACCGTCATCGTCGCCATCGGATCCGGGTCCAGATGCAAGAGCAGGACTTCGGCGGGGAACTGGGCCAGCGCCTTGCCCAGCAACGCCGGCTCGTCGATCTCGGCGACGATCTTGACCCCCTCGACGCTCAGGAGCAGAGCGCGCAGGTCGGGCCCCGCCTCCTCGTCCGCGTTCAGCACAATCACGCGTACGGGCCTGCGCACGCCTGTCGGTCTCCCTGCCCGCCGCCCGCGGATAGGCTCGGCCGCAGGACGACGCCGCCTGTCGCACAGCGCGGCCCTGCGGCCGATGACACCGGAATGTCAGTCCGACGCAGCGGATAGCCCGCGGGGACCTCCACGGGGCCCCACCTCGCGGCCGGCTACTCGATCAACTGCACCGGACGCTTGCCGCCCAGCGTCCGGAAAATCTCATCCAACTGCTCGGCATACTCGGCGGGCGTTCCTTCCGCGTGGAAGTACTCGCCATGTCCGATCTCCGCCAGCGACGCCATCAGCTCCAGGTCCGCGTCGCTGCCGACACTGATCGTGTAAATCCGCATATTCATATCCGCGGCCTGGCGAGCCACGCTGCGCACCCAGGCGTCGATGTCGGCGCTGAACCCGCGGTACACCCCCTGGGCGTCGACGTTTGGCTTGCCGTCCGACATCAGCACAATCACCTTGGCCGCCGCCGCACGGGCCCGAGCCGACGTCAGCTCTGCAATCGCTCGCTGAAGCCCGCCGCCCATGTTCGTGGCGGTGTCGTAATGGCCCGCCTGCATCCGGTACAAGCGGTCCGCGATGCTTTGCAGGTCCAGCGTCAGGTTCACTTCGTGCCGCGCCGTCGTGGCGAAAATCTCCAGAGACAACTGGTCCATGCTTTCCAGAGCCTCGATCTCGTCCACCAGCGCCTGCACCGCGTCCTTGACCGCTTGCACCGGCTGCTCCGGCGTCTGATACAGAACCGACGTCTGGTTATATTGCGGCTTGCTCTCCAGCAGGAAGTTTACAAACGTCTTCAGCCCGTATCGGTAGCGGAAGGCGCTGTTCGTGGAGTACATCTGCGTGCTGGTGGAGGACACGTAGTCGATGTAGTTGATCCACGTCCAGTCCCGGCGCCACGACGGATACGCCGTCCACGACAGCTCGTTGTTGTCCACGTACACGTCGCCGTTGCCGCCCGGCCGCCCGCCGGTGCGCCCGCTGTTCCACGTGGCCAACCCCAAAATCACCGCCGTACGGTTCTTGTACTGCGGTGGACTGCTCGTGCTGTCCTTGGCACCGCTGAGCAGGCAGTTGATCTCATCCGTGGAGTAGCCGCGCAGGGTCAGGCTCGACCGCGCTGCCGACACGGTGCAGGTGGATCCTTTCGGGATATACCACAGGCCCGGATCACTCGACGGGTTGTACGTCTCCGGCACGAGCGGGTTGCCCCAGGTGTTCATGGCACCAATGGCCGGCCCGGTGTCGCCCGCGTACTGCGTCTGACCCTCCGCGCCCGGCACGTAGGGTCGCGCCGGAGCCGGGCCGTCCAGCGCGCACCAGATGTCGCGCAGGTTGACGTGAATCCCGTCCCGCCACTGGCCGCGCTCGTCCCTGGTACCGCTTGTAATGCTGGAGCTCGCTATCATCGTTCATCGACCCGGACAGGTCGATCACGACCGCGATGTCTCGCGGCACCAGCACCGCGGACGCCCGGGCTTGGAGCTGTTCCCCGCTGACACCGAAAACCCGCGCCAGCGCCAGCGGTACATCCAGCGCCGCCGGATTGTCCGGCACGCCGGACTCCATGTGCCGAATCGTCACGCGGACGGCGTCCCAGTTGCTGCCGGCCGGCTCGAAACGGAACGTGGCACCATTGGGCACCGCCCGGCCGAATTCCACGTCGTCCGGAAGCACCCGCGGCGTGATGCCCATGACCTTGTTCAACTGCGCAAACCGATCGGCCGCGGCGACCGCGTTATCACGCACATCGCCGGCTCGTCGACCGGCCAATTCCGCCGCCGCCGCCAACGCCGCCGCGTCCGCCGAAAGCTGAATCTCGCTCTTGGCCGTGTAGAGAATACCCACGTCCACGGCCAGGGCACCCATGCCCAACATCAGCGTCGACGCCACCGCCACTTGGACGATGACCGTCGCCCGCCTCCGATACCAACCTCGTCCTCTTGCCAAACGCTGCATCTTTCGCACCTCCGGCGTACCCGATACCTCACTTCGCGAACTCGAACTCCTCTCAACCGGAAGCTTTCGTGCGCCCGCCAGGGTCGGCCTGTCACCGTGTGCAGGCTGTCGGCCCCGATCGGACGAGCGGTCGCCCTGTCGTTGTGCGTTCACCGCTACGTACCCTCATCCTCTCCCGCCGGACCAATCGGCCCGCGCAGCCGCAGACGCGCAGACAGTGTCCGTCTGCCAGCCGCTCGTACTTCCTCATGGCGTTCACCCTCCTTCGCCGTCTCCGTCACCCCAACTCCTGCCCCCTCGACTTGGCCCAGGAAAAACAGCTCCCAATCGTTCGGCGGAACGTAATCCCCGCCCGGAATGCGGCCCACCTGTCCGGGATTCAGCGGCTCAACCAGCTCTGGCGTAACCAACACCACGAGCTCGCTTTCGTCCGACTGATAGTCCACGGAGCTGAACAGCGCCCCGATCACCGGTATGTCACCCAGCGCGGGGATCTTTCCGCTGACCGCCCGGGTCTTGTCGCTCAGCAGGCCGCCGATCGCGAACGACTGCCCCGAGGCAAGCTCCACCACCGTCTCGACGCGCCGCTGGATCAGGCCCGGAACCACGAACCCGCCGATTCGCACGGCCGTGCTGAAGTCCGGCTCGCTGACCTCCGGAGCGACGCGTAAGCGGATCAGCCCCTCGCTGACCACGGTCGGGGTAAAATTCAGGCGTACGCCGTATTCTCGGTACTCGATGGCAATCGAGTCGCGCTGTTGCACGGGGATCGGCAGTTCGCCGCCGGCCAGGAAGGTCGCCTCCTGACCGCTGATCGTCACGAGATTCGGCTCGGCCAGCACCCGCAGCAGACCGTTCTCGCGCAACGCTTTGATGAAGATCTGCATTTGCAAGTGCGGAAAGCCGAAGCTCAGCGCCGGCGCTTCCCGCAGCGGCAGCCCCTCGGTCTTGTCCGTAACGAACGGAATCGGACCGGTAACCACGGTCTCCCGCGCCGCCCCGATGTTCACCGCGTTCAACGCGCCAAACTGATCCACGACGAACATGTCCGGGAAGTTGTCCCCGGCCATCCAGCCGTTGAACCCGAGCTGACGCGTCGCCGTCCGGTTCATCTCGGCCACCGTGCAGCGCAGGAGGACCTGCTGCACCCCCGCCACCCGCATGTGGTTGATGATCTTCGAGGAATACACCCCGGCGATCTGCATGATCCGCTCGGCCGCGTCCGCGTCCGGCACCGTCCCCGTCAGCACGACCGTGTCCAACAGACCGGTGACCTGCACCTGGGCCCGCGGCACGGCCTTCTGAATACTGGCCGCCAGACGCTCGAGGTCCAGGTCCACCGCCACCGTGAACACCCGCTGCGTGCCGCCGTCGATCGTCACTACCAGTTGCGTCGTACCGAACGACTTTCCGTTCACCAGAATCTGGCGCGGCGAAGTCGGCTGCACATCCGCAATCTCGGGATTCGCCACCCGCACCTCGCGGATGGGAACGCTGAAATCCACCAGGGCTCCCTGGTTCACGGCCACCGGAATCAGTTGCCGCTGCTCCTGTGGACGGGTGATCCGGATCTCCACCGGCGGTTCGCCGACGGGCCCGGAGGCTGACCCGGGCGCCTGCGCCCAAGCCACCGACCAGCTCACACCCACCAGGCTGAGTACGCGCAGCGCGGCTGTCACACACAAGCGGCGAGTCAGTTTGTCACGGAAAAGCGGGCTCATTCGCTGGGCTCCTTGGGCTCCTCAGTAGCTGCGGCGTCTTCCGACGCGTGCGTTTCGGTCTGCGGCTCGGTCTCCATGGCGATGTCGCCGGGGGCCGGCCTCTTAGGCCCCGTCCCGAAGATCGAGTCAAACTGCTCCTTCTCGTCGACGTCGACCCGTTCGCTGGAATCCCGGCTCTTGAAGTGCACAAGCTCCCGTCCGGCACCGCGGTAGATCGCTACGGCCCACGCCGTTGCCGGCAACCGCGATTCGATCGGCGTCCGCACTGCCGTAGGCGCCGGGCTCGCCGCCACGGGTGCAGGCGGCATCAACAAGTTACGCAGCCGTTCCAACAAAGTCGCGGTCCCGTTCTTCTTCTCTTGGGTTGGATCTGCACCCTCCTCTTCTCCGATCAGCTCCCGATCGCTCACGACTCGCCGCGACTGCGCGGCGGCCTCGTCGCCTCGGCCGCGCATGCTCAGCTTGATCCGGCCCTGCTGCTCCGTCAGCAGCAACCGTGGCACATCCTCGGGTTTCACGAAGAGCGTCACGGCTCGGACCGTGCGGCTCTCGGGACGTCCGCTTCCCTTGCTGCTGGCATCATCGACCACACTGACGCGCGGCCCCACGGCCGCCACCTCCACGTTCTCGACGATCGTCTGGGCCCGCATCTCGGAACGGCCCGCGCGCTGAACCGAGAACGACCCGACCACATCCACGAAACATCCCGGTTCCAGGTGATAGTCCACGCCGGAGCTCTCGTCGATCTTTACCGCGACCGCCCGATACCCTGGTTTGACGTAAATGCCCGGGCGGGTCCCCGGCGGCAGCAGCAGATCAGCCAGAATCGGCAACCCCGCGGGCAACTCCAGCCGCGGCACCCGTCCGAGCAGGTCCTTGCGGCTCTGCACGGCCCCGGGCGGGACCAGACTGGCCGGAAATGGCATGGGCTGAACCATTTCTTCCGTGATCTCGGTCCCACGGGGAATGTCCGCCTTGGGGCTCCAGAGCTGCACCTCCGCAACGGTCTGCTGAGCACCCCGCGCACTCTTGAGCGTGTTGAAACCCATCCAGAGCGCGAAGCCGCCGATGGCCAAGCCCGCTACCAGAGGTATGAGGGTCTTCGTGTTCATGGCTGTCCTTCCTGGCACGATGCCGGGCGTACGCGACGGGCCGCGTACTTTCCGGACCCGCAGCAACGGCGAAACCGGTGCGCACGGATGCACACCGGGCCTGCCGCCTTACCAGTCCTATCGGTCCATGTGCCGGGTCACATCGAAAAGCGGCCCCCGCGGCGCACGGACCGCCCGGCCTGCAACGTCGCGCTTACTCGAAGCCCTCCTTTCGCATCGAACAGCTCGAAACCAGGTTGTAGTCCGTGCGTCCGAAATAACCCCCCAGCAGTGAGACCTGCCGGTACGGGATCGTGACCGTCACCTTCTCCACGGGATTATCGGGCGGACTGGCCCGCTCCAGCGTCACCTCAGCCGTCAACCCCATCGGCTCCAGATACTCTTGCACCCGCTGGCGGACCTCTTGGTCCGTCGATCCCATCAGCGACGCTACCCGTGCGCCCTCACGGGCTGCGCTCACCATCGTCTGTCGAACGCACAAAACCCACCCATACTCAATGATGGCAAACAGCAGAGTCAGCAGAAACGGCAAGACGACCGCCAGCTCGACTGCCGCGCTGCCCCGCCTGCGCTTCCTCCCCTTCCTTGCCCTCATGACAGCCAACCTCCAAAGTAGTACGTCAACAGCACGCCGATCGTCCCGGCCGTCAACGGCACGCCGTACGGCAGAAGCTGGCTCGTCTGCCCGAACGTGCGGGCCCCGCCGAACTCCCCGAACGCCGTCTCCCAACGCCGCAGCTTGATGAGAATCGTCTGCATGTTGGTGTAAGCGTGCAGCACGCGGCCGCTGGTAAAGATCATGGCGAGCGCGGCCAGCCCACCGAGAATCCCGCCGACGGCGAAGCTGACCAGCGTCAGCCACGGCCCCAACCAGCAGCCGATCGCCGCCATGAGCTTCACGTCCCCAGCGCCCATGCCGTGCATGAGCCACGGCACGATGAGCACGCCGAACCCCACCAGCATGCCCAACAAGCCCCACCCCACGCCGCCCCCCGGCCGCCACCAGCCAAAAAAGTGCCCCTGCATAGCTAATCCGAGCACCGCCAGGCTGGCGTTGAGCCAGTTCGGCACGCGCCGCTGCGCATAATCCACCCAAGCGGCATACAGGATGCCGGGGATCAGCAGGATCAATGTGGTTTCCCAGTATCCGATCGTCATGCCCGTCTACGCCTCATCGTGTCCCCGTGAGTCCAAGCAATGCCGCTGGCCGGGTCGGCATCTTTCCGGCGACGGTCCGTACGCCGACAGAACCGCGGGCGGCGGCCACCGCTGCCTGCGATGCCGCCGCCCGGTAGCCTTCTGTCGAGACGACTGCGCCGCCGCTTACTCAGTCGGCAACGCCTTGATCTTGTCGTCCACGTTCGTGAAGACGCCCTTCACACTCTGGCCGAGCAGCGTCACCGCAGCAATCGCGACGACGATGATCAGCGCCAGCATGACCGCGTACTCGGTCGCGGTGGGACCGTCCTCGTTGACGAGGAATGCCTTAGCTCGAGACAGCAACGCGTTCATCTTGTTTTCCTTTCTTTTTCCTGCGAACCCGGGCAGCCTTTGCCGCCCCTGACTCCGCCTCCCTGCCGCCGGTGCCACCGCTCACGCAGCGTTTCCGCACTCCGGAAAGCCCGGGCCCAACCCGGCCGCACCGTCCTACCCTCTGGAAGCTGCCGTCGCTGTCCCCGGACCCGCCCCAATGGCGGGCCGTCACGCCGTCGTCCTGCGGACGCCGCGTGACACTTCTCAGCATTCAAAATGTCCCGTCCGGTGGCAAACTCAAATGTCAAACCGCACAAAGAAAACACCCCCGCCACCCCACCGAACTGGGAAAGCCACGCGCTATCCGCCCCACTCCCCCGTCATACACACGCCAGCGCACGTCTCATAACGTCCATCGCCGGCGCCCGCCCGTGCCACAGCTCGTACTGCGCTGCCGCCTGTCGCAGAAACATCGCCTCGCCGGATATTGTTTCGCAGCCTCGCGCCCGAGCCTCGCGCAGCAAACGCGTAGCAGGTGGAGAATACACGGTGTCCAGAACAATCATTCCCGGCCGCAGCGCAGCATCAGGCAGCGGCGATTCCTCAACGGCGGGCGACATACCAACCGTCGTACAGTTGATCACCACCTCACCCTCCCAGACGCCACGCGCATCCCACGGTCGCCAGTCGCACCCCAGCTCCGCGGCCAATCGCCTGGCACGCTCCGGCGTGCGGTTAAACACCGTGACCGCGCAGTCGCGTTCGCGCAGGGCGGCCACCACAGCCCGGGCCGCACCGCCGGCCCCTAGAACCGCGACCCGCAATCCCCGCCAGCCGCAGACGCGGATGCGCTCCGACTGCTCCAGAGCCGCCACCGCTCCAACGCCGTCGGTGTTGTCGCCCCACCACCGCGCCCCACGACGCGTCAACGTGTTCACCGCCCCGCAATAGCGCGCCCGGTCGGTCAGATGCCCCCCGCGCTCCTCCACCCATCGGCGGGCATTCTCCTTGTGTGGAACGGTCACACTCAGACCTGCAACGTCGAGCTCCGGATGGGCCACGACGTAGTCCATGAACGCCGCGAACGCCGCGTACCCCGGCCGAACCGCCCACGGCACGTACACACCCGCGATGCCGTCGGCCCGCATGGCAGCGTTGTGAACGTGGGGACTCCGGGACTGCGCGACCGGCCAACCGACCACCCCGTAGACCTGGCAGTCCGCCGTGATGGCCTCCCAACCGTACACCTGCCTGAGCTCGCTGACAGTCAGCTGTCCCGGCGCGGATTCCGTTCCCGGGCTCAACGCGGCAAAGGTGAGAAACGCACCGAACTTGCGTGCCAGCACACGCGTCGCGACGCCCGCAGCCCCCATCGCCAGCGCGATGATCTTCCGCGTCGTTCGCCGGGCAGCAAGCTCGACAAGCACGCGGCACGCGTCCAAGGAGTCATCCGCCGTCACCGCGACCTTGATGATCCCGGCCGGCGTGTCCAGCAACTGATCAAACACGCGTGCGAGATTCGCAGGCACGCCGGAGAAGTCGTGATACGAGAGGATTAATTGGTTTCGCTCCCGCTGCTGGGACGCCGCGGGGCAGTCCGCAGGGCTACTGCCCCGGTCAAGTGCACACACCAAGCCGATCTTCTGGCGGATGTTCGCCGACCGGCACCAGGTCGCGTACTCCAGGTCGATGAATCCGGGATTCAGCAAACCAAGTCGCTCGAGCAGCGCGATCCGGTCCCCTTCGCCGCCGGTCCATGCGCCGCCTTCCTCGGCCGGCCGCACGGTGACGATCATCGGCAGCTCCCGCGGCCGGGCCAGCAGCGCCTCAACGGCGGCCACGTCTTCGAGGCAGTCCACCCGCAGTTCGACCAGTTCGGCCCCGGCCGCCCGCGCCGCGCGGACCTGTTCCGCCAGCGGCGGCGTGGATGATGCGACCGGCACCGCCAGCAAGGTCTGGGTAGACACGGGCGACTCCCGTGACCGGCCCCGGCAAACTCCGGCAGCACCAGCCGCCGAGGTTTGAAAAAGAAAACCGGGCCGCGGAGAACTCCGCAGCCCGGGATTGTACCGTCCGTCTCGGGGACTGCTGCGCGACCCGCACCCACGCGGTCCGCGGGGCAGTCACGCTAGCGTCGCCGCGTGCACGCCAGCAGCCCGAGGGCCGCCAGCAGGGCGGTAGCCGGCTCGGGCACGGCGATGATCGCCTGCACGGTGCTGCCGCCGTCCACAGGGACCATGTCCACATCGACGAAGACCAGCCCGCCGGGCCCTAAGTCCAGCCCCGGGCCGACGGCGCCGCTGGCATTGAAGTCCGTGATGCGCCAGTCCGCGGTTCCGTCACCGGTGACATCGATTTCGTCGTTGATGCCGAGGAGCTTTACCGACGATGTGAGGGCGTTCCCGGGGCCCAGGAAAAGGTATTCCCGGGCCGAGGTGCCGGAGCCCCAGCCCCAAATGAACGCCACATCGCCGGCGTTATTGATGCTTGCGGCCCGGATGGCCGCGCCGGCCGCCAACGTGATCCCATCCAGTACATCGCCTTCGCGAATGGCGATGACACCGTTGTAGGCGAGGAACGCGTCGGTGTTCACGTCGCCGTCCGTGTCGCCCGCAAAGATATAGTCGCCCGCGTTATTAATAGAGGGGGCGTCAAAGCCGCTCCACCGGTCGCCTTGGCCGGTCGCCGAGCCTTCCTGCGCTACAAACGCGCCGTCCACGTACACGTGCATGTTGTTCGCGGACGAACCGGTGTTCATGTCCAGGATGTGGATGTGATGCTGATCGTTGTCCGAAATCCAATAGTCGAAATTGCTGGCCGTCGTGGCGATCGGCTTGCCCTCGATCACGTCGCCGCCGCCCAGCACCCGCGTGATGCTGGCCGGGTTGGTCGGGTCCGTCGCCTTGAACAAATGCCGATTGGTGGAGGTGCTGCTGCCCTGGGTGGGTGTCGAGCCCCCGACCCAGTACGCGGTCCCGTTCGGCAACATGATCGGCCGGCTGTTGAAGCTGCTGTACAACCCCGGCAGCGGCGGGATCGGATCCCCACGCTGAAGCAGCACGCCGCCATGCGTGTACACGGCGTCATTACCATTGACCGAGGGGCTGTAAATGAAGCCGCCCGTGTTGCTCACGCCCATCGTGCTTTCATGTCCCGTCAGCACGTTGGGCAAGGCCTGGTTGGAGAAGAACACCGGGCCCGTGTGCCACCAGATGAAGCGCTGGTTGTCCGCCAGCGCCCCGACAAATCCAACCCGGCCATTCCCGTCGGTGAAAGGCGCGCCCAGCGTGCTTACGGTGGATGGCCCGACCGTATCCCCCTGCTTGACCACCAGATACGCCGGGATCGCCGGCACACCGAACGCCGCTCCCGTCATCAGCGCGACGACCGGAAACGTCGCCCACTTCGACATTCCCCTACTCATATGCTCTCCTTCTGCCTGTCGGCAATGCGGACACAGACTCGGTCGGTCGTCGCCCCCCTTATAGGGCTCAACCCGGCTCGAGCGCGGCCGCGCGTCAAAAGAGGTGCTGACTGCCTTTGCCCACCCGGGACGACCTCCGTCCACCTCCGTGGTCGGGCATTCCTCCTGACCCAATCAATATACTCCCGCCCGACCCGATCAACAATCTTTTTCCCGCGGGCCAGCCCCCTCCGCGCCGCAGCCTCACCCCGGTCTCGTCCCGGTCCGCCCACCGCCCGCCGCGCAACGCCCCCCGCACAGAATCGCCGATTCGGATACAATAGAGTAGACTCCGCGCAACGGGGGAGGTGCGGCTCTGGCGCGACGACGCCCGGCCGGAGCCCGCGCCGGCGGTCGCTGCGAGGTACACAGGTATGGCTCGACGCCGCAAGAAGCTCGGCGAAATCCTCGTTGACTGGAAGGTCATTACTCCAGAAGCGTTACAGGAAGCTCTCGCCTATGCTGCCAAACACGGCAAGCGGGTCGGAGAGGCGTTGATCGAACTGGAACTGGCCAGCGAGGAAGACGTCACCAAGGCTCTCGCCGCGCAGTTCGACCTCGAATACGTCGACCTTGATCGGAACGTCCAGGTCCCGGCGGCCCTGTCGCTCATCCCCGAGAAGATCATCCGGGACGAGCGCGTGCTGCCCCTGGAGAAGGTGGACAACCGCCTCAAGATCATTATCAGCGACCCGCTCAACCTGGAACTGCTGGACAAGCTGCGCTTCCTGCTGGGCATGGAGTTGGACTGCGCGCTGGCGCCGCGCAGCAAGATTCAACGTTTCATCGACCACTTCCTCGACCGCGGCACGAGCGTGGACGACGCCGTCAAGGAAATTCATCGGGAAGATGAGCTGCTCGCGCAGGAACAGGAAGCGCACAAGAAGGCCCTGCTGGGCGAAACCGAGGACGCTCCCGTCATCAAGCTGATCAATCTGTTGATCAGCGAGGCGGTGCGGATGCGGGCATCCGATATACACGTCGAGCCGATGGCCAACCGGGTCCGGGTGCGGTACCGCATCGACGGCGTGTGCATCGAGCGCGACAACATTCCCAAGAGCATGCAGGGCGCCGTCATCGCCCGCCTCAAGATCATGTCGGGCATCGACATCGCTGAGAAGCGTCTGCCACAGGACGGGCGCATCAAGATGAAGATCGGCAATCAACCGATCGATTTCCGGGTCAGCTCCCTGCCCGCGTATCACGGCGAAAGCGTCGTGCTGCGTATTCTGCGGCCGGACTCGGTCAAGATCGGGATCACCGGGCTCGGCTTCGAGCAAGACGACTACGAGCGCTTCCAGAAGATCATCCGTCAGCCGAACGGGATCTTCCTGGTCACCGGCCCGACCGGCTCCGGCAAGACGACCACGCTGTATGCCGCCTTGCAGGAGCTGAACCGCCCGGACCGCAAAATCATCACGGCGGAAGACCCGGTGGAGTACAACTTCACCGGGATGAACCAGTGCCAGGTGAAGGAAGAGATCGGTTTGACGTTCGCCCGTATCCTGCGCGCGATGCTGCGACAGGCCCCGAACATCATTCTGGTGGGCGAAATCCGCGATCGCGAGGTGGGCGAGGTCGCCATTCAGGCCGCGCTGACGGGGCACCTGGTGTTCAGCACGCTGCACACGAACGACGCGCCGAGTGCGATCACCCGGCTGATCGACATGGGCATCAAACCGTTCCTCGTGGCCTCGTCGATTCAGGCCATCATGGCGCAACGCCTGGTGCGCGTGATCTGCCACGAGTGCAAGGAGGTGGACCCCTCGCCCAACCGCTTCATCCTGAAGCTGCTCGGCATCACGGACGAAGACCTCGAGGGACACCACATCTACCGCGGCCGCGGCTGCAACCGCTGCGGGAATATTGGTTTTCGCGGTCGACAAGGCATCTTCGAACTGCTGGAAATGAACAGCGAGCTCCGCGAGCTGGCATTCAACCGCGCTCCGACCAACCAGCTCCGGCGGGCCGCCGTCGCCAGCGGGATGCGAACGTTGCTGGAAGACGGCAAGCTCAAGATTCTGCGGGGCGTGACCACCCCGCAGGAAGTCGCGCACATCGCCCGCTTGGAGGGCGTGGTAATCGAGGAATGACGCCCGTGAGGTGTTTCTGTGGCTACCGTACACATTGACCGCCTGCTCGAAACCGTGATTCGCGTCAACGGCTCGGACATCCACCTGCACGTGGGTCGCCCGCCCGTCATCCGCATCGACGGCCGCCTGCGCTCGCTGGAAACCAAGTCCCTCGAGCCGGAAGACACCGTCGCCCTGATGAAATCCGTCACCCCCGAACGCAATCAGCAGGAGCTTCAGGAGGAAGGTGGGACGGACTTCGGCTTCGCCTTCGGCGATAAGGGCCGCTTCCGCGTATCCGTCTTCCGCCAAAAGGGCAATATCTCGATGGTCCTGCGGCTGATCCCATCGAAGATCATGACCTTCGAGGAGATCGGTCTGCCGCCCATTGTGAAAAGCCTGTGTCACCGGCCGCGCGGGCTCTTCCTGGTCACCGGGCCGACCGGCTCGGGCAAAACGACCACGCTGGCCACGATGATCGATTACATCAACCGCACGCGCGACGACCACATCATCACCATCGAAGACCCGATCGAGTACTACCACACGCACATCCGCTGCTGTGTGACGCAGCGCGAGGTCGGCGTCGACGTGCCCAGCTTCGCGGAGGCCCTGCGACGTTCGCTGCGTATGGATCCGGACGTGGTCCTGGTCGGCGAAATGCGTGATTTGGAGACCATGGAGGCGGCCATCCGGGCGGCCGAGACGGGCCACCTGGTGTTCGCTACCCTGCACACCACCGGCGCCCAGGGCACGATCAACCGTATCATCGATGCTTTCCCCGTCAGTCAGCAGGAGCAGATCCGCGTCCAGCTCAGTATCAACGTGCTGGCCGTACTCAGCCAGACACTGCTGCCGCGCAAGGGCACGCCCGGCCGCGTCGCCGCCTATGAGTTCATGGTCTGCACGCCGGCTATCCAGAACCTGATTCGTGAGAACAAGACCTACCGCATCGACTCGGCCATCCAGACCGGCAAGAAGTTCGGCATGCAGTTGCTCGACGACCATCTCTGGCAACTCTACGACAACGACATCATCGAGGCGTCCGACGCGATCGAACGCGCCCGACACCCCGCCGAACTGGAGGCCAAGATCGAGGCCAAGCTCCGAGGCACCACCGTCACCGGCATGCTCGGCAAGACCGGCAAGGTCGAAGAACGGAAGCTGCTTGAGGAAGCTCGCGGCTAGAATCTCCCGCGCGGACGCGGCGGCGGCCCGCCGGGTGGCAGCCGAGGGCGCCGCAGCCCCGGCGGGGTTGCGTTTCTCTGCATCCGATATCGTGACAGGGAGTCTTCATGGACGTGGAAAAACTGATCGTCGTCGGCTCCGGGCCGGCCGGCCTGACAGCCTGCATCTACGCCGCTCGGGCTAACCTCAACCCGCTGTGCATCGAGGGCTACAACGCCGGCGGACTTATCCCCGGCGGGCAACTCATGTTCACCACCGAGGTCGAGAACTTTCCCGGCTTCCCCCACGGCATCCGCGGCCCAGAACTCATGAAGGCGATGCGCGACCAGGCCGAACGCTTCGGCACACGCTTCGTCCGCGACGACGTCACCGCGGTGGNCTTCTCCAAGCGGCCGTTTGTCCTGAAAACCGCCGACGCNGCCTTTCATGCCCACGCCGTCATCATCGCCACCGGCGCCCGCGCCAATTGGCTCGGGCTGCCCAACGAGAAGCGTCTGGCCGAGAGCGGCGGCGGCGTGTCGGCCTGCGCCGTGTGCGACGGGGCGCTGCCGATTTTTCGTAACCAGGACGTCGCCGTCGTGGGCGGCGGCGACTCCGCCGTCGAGGAAGGCAGCTACCTCACGAAGTTTGCCCGCAAGGTCTTCCTCATCCATCGCCGCGACCAGCTCCGCGCCAGCAAGGCCATGCAGGAACGCTTTTTCCGCCTGGTCCACGAGGGCAAGATGGAGCCGATCTGGAACACGGTCGTTGTCGACGTGCTCGGCGACCGGACGATCACGGGGCTGCGTCTGAAGAATGTCAAGACCAGCGAGGAACACGAGTTCCCCTGCAAAGGTCTTTTCCTGGCGATCGGTCACACGCCCAATACGGATCTGTTCAAGCCCTTCCTGGCCATCGACGAAAAGGGCTACCTCACGCTCACGCGCCCCGGCAGCACGTACACCAGTGTCGAGGGAATCTTCGCCGCCGGCGACGTGGCCGACCACGTCTACCGGCAGGCCGTTACCGCCGCCGGTACCGGTTGCATGGCCGCGCTGGACGCCGAACGCTGGCTCGCGGAACAGGGGATCGAGTAGGCGCATCGCCGGTCGGATGCTGGTAGAATCGGGTGTACGCCTATGTTTACGCTGGTCGAAGCGTTGCGGTATCGGTGTCTGCGCGATGTTTGCCGACCGCTGAAGAGCTTCCAAGTGCTGGTCGGCCCGAACGCCAGCGGCAAGTCATCGTTTCTGGACGTAATTCGGCTACTGGGCGACCTCGTGGCCGACGGACTCGACGGCGCCCTTCTGCGCCGCGCGTACCGCTTCCAGGAACTCGTCTGGGCGCAAGCCGGGGAAGCCTTCGAGCTGGCAGTCGAGGCACGCATACCGGAGGACCGCCGGCACGCTCTGAATTCGGCGTCGTACGACACATTTCGTTATGAGGTCGAGATCGGTCTGAAGAATGGGGGTGAACCGATCATCCGACGTGAAACGGGCATCCTGCGGACCTCGCAGGACAACGAGCCTGCCCCCTCGCCGCGTCTTCTGTTTCCGGAGGCGCTTCCTGGCCGAGAGACGCTGTTCCAACCCAAGGGCAAACACAGAAAGTGCGTGTTCAGCAAGCGGCCCGATCAGGACGACAACTACTACCCGGAGTCCACTGGGACCGGCGGCTGGGTGCCGGCGTTCAAGCTGGGCCCGCGCCGATCCACCCTGGCCAACCTCCCGGAGGACGAGTCTCGCTTTCCCGTCGCAACCTGGTTCAAGCAGTTGCTGCTGCGGGGTGTGCAGGAGCTGACGCTGCACAGCGCGGCGATGCGCCGTGGGAGCCCTCCGCTGCTGCGAGGCGCCGTCTTTCAGCCCGACGGCTCCAACCTGCCTTGGATCGTCGAACAGCTTCGCACGTCGGCGCCCGACCGTTTTCGACGCTGGGTCGCCCACGTGCAAACAGCGCTGCCAGACATCGTGACGATCGAAACGCAGGAGAGACCCGAAGACAAGCACCGCTACCTGGTCGTGCAATACCGCGAAGGCATTAAGGTGCCGTCGTGGCTCCTGTCCGACGGCAGCCTTCGCTTGCTTGCCCTGACCCTGTTGGCCTACCTGCCGGAATTCNCCGGCGTGTATCTGATCGAGGAGCCGGAGAACGGCATTCNCCCGCGAGCCGTCGAGACGGTGTTTCAGTCCCTCTCCTCGGTCTACTCCGCCCAGATACTGACAGCTACGCACTCGCCGATCATTCTGAGCGCCACTGACGTGGGCAATGTCCTTTGCTTCGCGCGAACGGCGGACGGAGCAACGGACATCATCTCTGGTGACGAGCACCCGGCGCTGCGCGACTGGCGCGGCGAGGAGAACCTGGGAGTCCTTTTTGCCGCCGGAGTCTTGGGATGACGGCTCGTCAGGTCCAGCGGGACCTGGTGGTTCTGGTCGCGGACAAAAACATCGAGTTCGCGTTGCGCGGTCTGCTTTCACGGCCGCAGGCGCTCGGTATCCGCCTCCCCGACTATACCCTTTACGTGCACCCCGAGCGGGATCCGGGATGTCTGCGTAAGGCCGCCCCTTTCCTCCGCCCCTACGCCTGCTGCTTCCGTTATGCTCTCGTAGTCTTGGACCGCGAGGGATGCGGCCGCCAAGAAAGGACGCGCGCGGAACTGGAAACCGAAATTGAGGCCGGATTGGCCGGCGCCGGCTGGGAGAACCGCGCCGCGGCGGTTGTCCTCGACCCGGAGTTGGAAGCCTGGATCTGGAGCGACTCGCCGGAAGTCGACCGGGTACTTGGCTGGGCGGAACTCCCGCCGCTTCGCACGTGGCTTCGCTCCCAAGGATTCACATTTTCGGCTCACAAGCCCGATCGGCCCAAAGAGGCCGTCGAGGCCGCGCTACGATTCGTCAGGAGGCCGCGATCGTCCGCGATATTCCGCGAGCTCGCGGAGCGCGTCAGCCTCGAGCGCTGCCGGGATCCTGCGTTCGCTAAGCTGCGACAGTGCCTTGGCAACTGGTTCCCAGCCGAGCAGGCACCATATCGGCGCAACACCCTCGTTCAGTGAACGTGCCTTCCGCACTCCGTCGCCGGGTCACCTCGACGCCCGCTCCGATGGGACAGTTCTGGCGTCAATCCTGAACCTTGTCGAGAACCACCTCGTAGTCGATGCGAAACCCGCCGGGCGCGTCGGGGTCTTCCCAGAACGTGAAAATCAGCAGGTCCCCGCAACTGTAATGCACCCCCAGCAGCTTCTCGACCCCCTCCGCCCAGCCCGCCGTCGGCAAAGCCGCCAAATCCGAATCGCTGGGCGCCGACGAAAAATGCACCGTGTCATCGAACGCGTCGGCGTCAAACGTGCTCGTCTGGTCCGCCTTCGTGTCCAGCACCCGCTGCACGAACTCCTGCGTCCCGACCGCGGCGTTCCGCCGACACGGAACCTGCGCCACCGAACTGATCGCGTATGCCGGAAGACGGAGTTGTTGAAGTGTAACCGGGCCGGGCGAGCGATCCCACGAATCCCACGTCCCATACGAGAACGCCGCCCGATAGCGGGTATTGTTGATGAACTGCATGGAGATGTTACCGGTGCGTTCCTTGGTCAGGTTTGTCAGGACGGTATCCGGGCAGCCTCCAATCAGGCTGAGCGCACTCGCCAACAGACCCGCCGCGACAACGCTTAGTGCAACACTGCTGCTTTTCATGTGTCCTCTCTGCCTTAGCGTCGGTGCGGCAAACCGCATCGTCGCCCCGAGCTAAGCCTGTACCGCTGTACTTATCGGCACCTCGAGCGGTTACGATCTTACTATGCGCAGAAACCGGACGCCATCCGCCGCCGGCGCAAACATCGAACGGGACCGCCCCCCGGCTTGACCCCGCGCTGGCGCCCCGAATAATGAGCTCGGTTCGCGGGTACAACCGGCAATCGCATGGGCCGGATAGGAGCGTAGACCCCAATCGCCCGTCCGGCCGATAGACTTATCGGCCGGTATGCGTGGTCGTTGTCGACATAGTCACGAAAGGCACCGGATATGCGCGCCGCTTCGCTGGTCGTCATCGCTCTCGCGGTACTTGCGCTCGGCGGAACTTGCTGGCCGTTGATTGACGCCACGGCCCGCTCGCCTGCGGAAGGCACCGTTTTGTCCATCACGTTAACGGCCCCGGACGCGGACGCGAATGTGCCCGCAGGCACATCGGTCCGAATCGCGTGGGTCGCTGGGAACCTCACCGGTCAGAACGCGTGCGTCACTTTGATCGCCGAGTCGCGAACCAGTCCGGCGCGGACCATTCTGCTTGCTGACAGCCCCGTATCGGGGACGGGCGGCTCGGGCGAGTTCTCCTGGAACACAGAGGGGTACTCGGGAACATACGCCCTCTACGCGCGCATCCAAGCCGGCGATCGCTCCGTGGAGAAGATGGCCCCCGGTAAAGTCACGGTCTTTCCGCCGCTGAGTTTCACCTTCACTGCCCCGACCACGGACCAGGAACTTGTGCTCGATCAGGACCCGCCGCAATCCATCACGATCTCCTGGGTCGCGGGCGGCCTGAAGGGCACCGCCGGGATTGGCTTGGACACCGACCAGGACCACGGCGCCGCGCGAAACGACCCCAATACCAGCCGGAACGAAATCTTCATTCACAACGCGACGCTCGCTCTGCCCGCGGCGGAGGGCTCATTCAAGTTCGAGGGCAAGGACAAAGATGGTCAGCCCGTCGAGGCTGGGACGTATTATCTATTCGCGATAGCGGAAGACGGCGTCAACCAGGATTTTACGGCCGAAGGATTGGCACGCATCACCGTCATCCGGCCGGAACCCAACGAGGCGCTCCCCGCTCTGCGCGTTACGAAACCCGCTAGCGACGTCACACTGCTGGACCCGAACACCGTCACGATCGAATATGAAGTGCGCCAAACCGAACGCGTGCTGGTCGACCTCAAAGCCGATACAGACGACAACCACACCAACGGCAACGAAATCACACTCAGCGCCCGTCGGCCGGTGGATCCGAACAGCGCACCCGTCACGTTCGAGTGGGACGGCAAGGACGCAGGGGGTACCCGGGTGCCGGACGGCATCTATCGCGTGTTCGCCTCGTTTACAACGGATACGGGCGCTGTCACGCGGGCTGACCCGAATGGACTGGTGTTCGTCCGCTCCACCGAGAAGCAACCCTTGATCGCCCTTCTGCTGCCTGCCATAACCACAACGGTGGACCCAGGACAAACGGTCTTCATCAAGTGGCGTGACGACGATCCCAACGGCGGTGCGGTGCTGCGGATTACCGTCGACGACGACCAGGACCCGGCGGAAGCCACGGAAACCGGCGCCGACGAACTGATTGTGCTGGATTCGGCTGAGGCGGAGCCGGACGGGGTGGACGACACTTTCACATGGCAGGTTCCTGAGACCTTGGGTCCCGGGACGTACTACGTTTTCGCCTACATTTACGCGACGGACCCGAACGACCCGGCTGACTGCCAATCGAAGGCCCCGGGGCGCGTGATCATTAAAGACCCATCGCAATAGCAGTTACAACGAAACAGTGAAAATCCGAGAATGTTCGCGGCGTGCCGCGCTGTACTGTTGCGTGCTGCCTAAAACGAGTGTATTATTAGTAAAGCACACGCTCAGTTAGCCGACACAGTGAGCAGACTGGGCGGCCTCGAGGAAGAACGTCTATGTCGCTCGCGAAGCTGCCACCTAAGGCTCGTGCTCGCGTCACACGCGTTCGGGTGGATCACGACCTGTCCCGTCGCCTGATGGAGATGGGCCTTGTCGAGGGTGCCGAGGTGCAAGTCGTGAGACGCGCGCCGTTCGGCGACCCGCTCCAGATACGCATTGGCGACTACGACCTTTCTCTGCGCACCGGCGAGGCCGAACTCATTGATGTGATGAGCGTCCGCGGCTAACGCCTTGCTGCCGGCGCCCCTCGGCCGCTTTTCCATCCTTCGGGCCGCGCCGTGCAACTTACTAGCGTGAAAGACAGTGCCGCACACACCGGGACCGTCCACCCCACAGCTCATCGCGACCCGCCTGACACGTGTGCTGGGTCCGGGCCCTGCACCGTCGCGCTTCTCGGCAACCCCAACACCGGCAAGACCGCCCTTTTCAACGCGCTGACCGGCTTTCGCCGACACGTCGCCAATTACCCGGGGGTCACCGTAGACATTGCTCGCGGACCGCTGCGCGGGACCAGCCGGCCGATTGAGCTGCTCGACCTCCCGGGTACATACAGCCTCGCCGCGGCCGCCCCGGATGAATGCGTCGCGTGCGACGCGCTGCATGGTCGGCGGCCCGAGCTGCCACGTCCGCGGCTGGTCGTGGTGGTCGTAGACGCCTCCAACCTGCTGCGGAATCTTTACTTAGTCAGCCAAATGCTTGAGCTTGAGCTGCCGGTAGTTGTCGCGCTGAACATGATCGACGTGGCCCGTCGCCGCGGCATTCGCATCGCTGCCGATCAGCTTTCCGACCGGTTGGGCGTCCCGGTGGTCCCCGTCGTTGCCACCCAGCCACGGACGGTGGCTCCGCTGGTTCGCATCGTGGAAAGCGCGCTGAGCTCACCCGCCACCCGCCGACCGCTGCCGAGCTTCCCGCCCGCCGGTTCCCCGGACGAGGTCCGGGCGCGGTACCGCTGGGCCCAGCAGGTCTTGGATGGCGTCGTCCAGCGTACCGAACCGACCAGCCCTGCCTGGTCGGATCGGATCGACGCAGCGGTAACCCATCCGGCGGCCGGACTCGTGCTTCTGGTGCTCGTCCTCTACGGCATGTTTACGTTTCTGTATCGCGGTGCCGAGCCGCTGATGCGCCTCGTGGAATCCGCATTTGGGTGGCTTGGAACGCAGGTCACCCGGATCGTGCCCGACGGGTTCTGGGCCAGTCTACTGCAAGACGGAGTGCTGGCCGGCGTCGGCGGAGTCCTTCAGTTCCTGCCGCAAATCCTTGTGCTTTTCTTCTTCATCGCGATCCTGGAAGACTGCGGCTACATGGCCCGGATGGCCTTCATGGTAGACCGCCTCATGCGCCCGCTGGGACTCAGCGGGCGCGCTTTCATCCCGCTGTTGTCATCGTTTGCTTGTGCGGTCCCCGCCATTCTCGGCACGCGCGTCATCGCCAGTCGGCGGGAACGACTCATTACGATCCTGATCGCCCCCTTCATGAGCTGCTCGGCCCGGTTACCGGTCTACGTGCTGTTCATCGGTGCCTTCGTGCCACAGCGCGCCTGGCTGGGCGGCGCGGTGCGACTCGATGCGCTGGTCATGCTCGCCATGTACCTGGTCGGAATTGTCGTCTCGATCCCCGTCGCACTGCTGCTGCGGAAGACGGTGTTCGCAGGCGCTGCGTCTGGCTTCTTGCTGGAACTCCCCTCGTACAAGTGGCCACGGCTGCGTACCGTCTGGCAGCGAATGTACCTGGCAAGTCGCAGCTTCGTGGTGCGCGCGGGAACGGTCATCCTGTTGGTGAACATCGTAGTCTGGGCTCTGGGTTACTTCCCGCACAGCACCGAGACCCGGGCGAGGATGCAAACCTTGCGCGTCATTCACGCCTGGGATGAGGCCACCTTCCAGCGCGAGCTCGCCGGGGCGTATTTGCGGGACAGCTACCTCGGACGCTTGGGGCGTGTCATCGAGCCAGCCATCGCCCCGCTCGGATGGGACTGGCGGATCGGCGTCAGCGTCATCGCCTCCTTCCCAGCTCGCGAGGTGGTGGTGGCCACGCTTGGGACGATCGCCAATCTGGGCACTGGCACCGGCGAGACCTCCGCGCTGCGCGATGCCCTCCGCGGCATGACGCGTGAAGATAACGGCGAGCCGCTCTTCACGCTGCCCGTCGCTCTCTCCATCATGGTTTTCTTCGCGTTGTGCGCCCAATGCGTCGGCACACTGACGGTCATCGGGAAGGAAACCGGAAGCTGGCGCTGGCCCGTGGTCTCGTTTGTCGGCATGACCACGCTGGCCTATGTTGCGGCTTGGGCAGTTTCGGCAGCGGCCCGCGCCGCGGGTCTCTGAGTATTCGAACCGCTCCCGCCGCTGTCGTCGCCCGGCCTGGCGCCGAATCAGGACGCTCTTCTTTTGGCACCCGCCGCTAACCTCGGCTACACTGTGGCGCGCGCCTCTCCTGGATCTGCGTGGCCCAGCGGCTCATCCGGAGCACGCGGGTGCGGGGCGCTCGGCAATCTATGGACCCGAGGAAACGACGACAGCAGGATTTCGCGCTGGGCCTGACGGCCATCGTTGTCTTTCTGCTCTTCCTGGGCACCGTGGTCTTTCTGTATCCGAACCTCGGCGCACGCGGCAAAACCCTGCTGATCCACTTCCGCCATGAGGACGGAATGGCCCCGCTCAAGCCCGGCAGTGCTGTCTTGCTCGGCGGCTCCGTGCCCGTGGGACGGGTGCGAACGGTTCGTCTCCAGACCGCGCCGCGCGATGTGGGCGCCAGCTTGCCGCCGCACCTCGTCTTTGCCGTCGAGGTGGAACTGGACGCCACGCTCGAACTCTACGGGGACTGCCAGATCACGACCGACCAGCCGGCCATCGGCGGCAGCGGGTTTGTGACGATCCTGAACGTGGGCACTCCCGGACATCCCCTGGTTCAACCGATCCCGGGACGACCGCCGCAGAGCTTTCAGGCAGCGGTCGGGACGCTCGCGCGGCGACTGCTGAGCGAGGGCGGACTCATCGACCAGCTTTCCGACGCCGCCGACCCGGCTCGCGAAGGCTCGCTGATGTACAAGATCGTGGCGGTCGCGGACGATCTCAACGCCATGACCCGCACGCTGCGGACACAGTTGGATGCCCAGCAACAGCAGACGTTGCTCAGCAAACTGCACGAAGTGCTGGACGATTTGGCCGCCACGACGGCGGCCGTACGCGGCCAGATGCGCACCGGCGACCCCGAAGCGACACTCGGGAAGCTGCAACTTGTGCTGGACCGTCTCGGCGAGGGGCTGGCGCACGCCAACGCGTTGCTGGACGACAGCCGGCCTCTCGTGATGGACACGTTGACGAGCGTGGCACACGCGGCCCGGAAGGTGGACGAGGAACTGCTGGTTCAGTTGCAGCGGGAACTCGATCCCGCCAACCCCGACTCGCTGACCGGCAAGACGCACCAGGCCATGGACCAGGTGCAGGCAGCACTGGCCAATGTGCAGGCATTGACGACCGAAGGGGAGCGGATGGTCGCGGTCAATCGCCCCATGATCGAGAGCGCGATCCGGAATCTGAAGGCCACCAGCGAGGCTCTGCTGCACGGAATCCAGGAGCTGGCGCTCGATCCGTCGCGATTGCTGTTCGGCCCCGGTCCGCAGCGCGGCCGGCAGATTCTCGTCTTTCAGGCGGCGCGGAGCTTCGCGACGGCCGCCAGCGAGCTGAACGACGCCAGCGGCCGGCTCGAAGCCGTGGTTCGCACTCTGCCGGCTTCGGGCCCGCTCAGTCCGGCCGACCAGCAGGAATTGGAGGCCGTGCGGACGACGTTGCGGACCTCGTTCGAACGTTTCGAAGCGGCCGAGCAGGCGTTGTGGGAGTTGCTGAAGTGAGGAAACCCGCGTGACCCGGAACCGGGAATATGACCTGCTCATCGTGGGCGGCGGCCCAGCCGGCAGCGCGGCGGCGATCGTCGCCACGCAGCGCGGGCTGCGTGTCCGCATCCTCGAGCGCTACCCGTCCCCGCGCCCGGGCCAGTGCGCCGGCTGGCTCGGCCCTGGCGCCCTGGCGCGCTGCCAAGCCTGGGGCGTCGAAGCCGCGGCGCTGGGTCGTCCGTTCAGCGGTCTGCGGCTGCGCTCCTGGGACTTGAAACAGTGCGTCGAGGTCCACGACCCGAAACTGAAAGGCTCTGTCGCCCCCGTCGACGGCATCAGCGCCGCCCTCCTCCACCGGGCCGCGGCGTGTGGGGCGCAGGTGACGTGCGGCGTGCACGTGGAGCAGGTCCAGCTCGGCGAGTCCGCCGTAAATCTCCGGCTCTCCGATGGCAGTACGACGGGTGGCCAGGTCCTCTTGATTGCGGACGGTGCTGCGTCGCCGACCGCGGAACTCGCCCACCTGGGGGCCGCCCGGCGTGTGGGCGGTGGACTGACCTGCGCCGCGGCCATCGTGCCGAGCGACCAGCCTCGAACGGGACTGGACGTGGTACTCAGCGCGGGACCCGAGCTCAAGGTCGCCACCTTCGCGCACGGTCCCGACCACCTGCGCGTGGTCGTGGTCAGCCGGGATGAAACCCAGCCGGCCGGTGTGCAGTTGCAGGCGATCCTCTCCACAGCCCGGGCAGCCGGACTCTTGAGCGCGACGCAACCCGTCGCCGTTTCCCAGACCGTGTGTCTGGCCGGCAGTGCGCTGGAAATGGAATCGCATGTCGGCAAGCGGTGCCTGCTGATCGGCGACGCCGGTGGCTTCGTGAGCGCCTTCAGTCACGATGGTCTATACCCAGCCTTGCGCTCCGGGGAATTGGCCGCCGAAACCGTGGCCGCCGCGTTGCGGGCCCGCGTGTTGCAGGACGAACTGGCTACCTTCAGCGCCGTGTGGCGCTCCGAGCTGGCCGAGTACTTGCGCATGCCGAACACGGACTTGGGCCTGTTGCTGCCGATGGTATTCAGTAACCCGCAAATGTCGCGCCGGATCGCCCGCGCGTTCTTGCTGGGTCAAGCCTTGTGACAACGGCACGGTACGCGCCTAGCATTCATCGAGGTAAGCGCGCATGCGGCAAGAGAGCTCCCCAGACCTGACAACCCTGAACCTCGAAGGGCTCCGCATCATCCATTATCCGGACCCGCGGCTACGCCAGCGATGCCAGCCGGTCACCGTGTTCGACGACGCGCTCCAGGCGCTCGTGGAACGGATGCTGCGGCTGATGGAAACGGGTAAGGGAGTGGGGCTGGCGGCCTCGCAGCTCGGCGTTCTCCAGCGCATCTTCGTGATGAACCCCACCGGCCAGCCGGGCGACGAGCATGTGTTTGTCAACCCGGTCCTCAAAGACATGCACGGCTCGGTCGAGGGAGAGGAAGGCTGCCTGTCACTGCCGGGCGTCAGCGTACGCATTCGGCGGGCACAACGTTGCCGGGTCGAGGCGCAGGACATCCGCGGCCAGCCGTTCTCTATGGATGTGCAGGACCTCCCGGCCCGCGTGTGTCAGCATGAATACGACCACCTCAACGGCGTGCTGCTGATCGACCGGATGGGCCCGAGCGACCGGCTGGCGACACGTAAGATTCTGCGGGCCCTCGAAGAACAGTATCGGTCGCACAACGGCCGCAATCGGTAGGTGCCGGTCGGCAGCCGGGAAACGGGGTTGAAGGGGGGCGGTTCCGCCGCATTTCGAGCGCTGAGATCGCACCTCACCCGGGCCGTCGGCCTTCGGTCCGGATTTGCCCATACAGCTTGAACAACTCCTTGAAGGCCCGCAGAATGACTTTCGGATTGGCGCCCGTCTGCTGCCCTGCCACGCGCGGGTAGTGGTGCACACCGACTTGTGCGATCCGCAGGCCGAGATTCCGCGCTTTGGCCAGCATCTCCGTGTCGATCAGTGCCCCCTGGCTGTGAAGCTCGATCCGCTCGATGAACGTCCGCGGGTAAATCTTGAACGCGCAGTCGATGTCCTTCAGCCCGATGCCGAACAGCAGGTTCACGAGCGTCGACCACGCAAACGCATTCAGCTTCCGAATCAGCGGATCCTTCCGATCCAGCCGGTAACAGCTCACTACGTCATGCGTCTCCAGCAGCGGCAGAATCCCCGGCAATTCGTTCAAGTCGAACTGCCCGTCGCCGTCCGTGTAGAAAATCCAGTTCTTGGTCGCCTCTCGGAACCCGCGGATCAGCGCGCCGCCGTAGCCGCGGTTCGGCTTGTTGTGCACGGCCCGCACTTCCGGAATCTCTTCGGCCAGTCGGTTCGCGATCTCTTCGGTGCGGTCGCGACTACCGTCGTTGACGATCAACACCTCCAGGTCGTCGGCGACCTTCCGGCCCACTTCGACGGCGGCGCGCGTCACCCGTTCGACGTTCGCCTCTTCGTTGTAGCACGGAAAGAAGATCGTCAGCGAAAACGGCTTTAGCGGCGGCCTGTCGATCACACCAGCCTCCTGTCGCGGCCAAGCGCCGTTCTGCCCTACCCCACCTTCCTCCCGTCCAACCCGCGGCCGACGCGTCGAAACTCTAGCCGCGCCGTGCTGCGGTCGCAACGGGCGCGCCACGCGGCAGCTTGTCCCGACGCGCCGACCCACCTACGATGAGTAACTATGAACCCCCCGCCGACCAACGGCACGGCAGAGATGTTCCGGCTGTGGCTCCTCAACGAGCTGCGTCTAGGCATCACGCACTATCCCATCGGCCACAGCCAAGGCGCGGCTCAACCCCCTCAGGTTTCTGCCCCCGGACCTGCCTCGACCGCGCCCACCGGCGGCCGCGCCGGCGTCACGCAGTCCTTCGCGTTCCTGGCCGACGATCCATCCTTGCCCCCGCTATGCCGTGAAGAGCTGTCACCGCAGGCGGCCGCCGCCGCGCTGGCGGAACTCGACGTGCGGCACGTTCGCGGCTGCACGAAGTGTCGGCTGCACGCCCATCGCACGCAGACTGTCTTCGGCGTCGGGAACCCGCGACCGCAACTCGTTTTCGTAGGCGAAGGGCCGGGAGCGGACGAAGACGCACAGGGCGAACCGTTTGTCGGGCGCGCCGGTCAATTGCTGACGCGGATGATCGCCGCGATGACGCTGACCCGGGACCAGGTATACATCTGCAACGTGGTCAAGTGTCGTCCGCCCGACAACCGCACGCCGGCAGACGACGAAATGGAAACCTGCGCCCCGTTTCTGTTCCGTCAGTTGGCGATTCTGCGGGCGCGCGTCATCATCGCTTTGGGACGACCCGCGACACAGACGCTGCTGGTCACGAAAACACCCATCACGAAGCTGCGCGGCCAGTTTCAGGACTTTCCGCCGCCCGAGCTGGCACACCTGGGTTTGCCACCGGCCAAATTGATGCCCACGTTCCATCCTGCGTACCTGCTGCGGAATCCGGCGGCTAAGGCAGACGCCTGGGAGGACCTCAAACAGGTGATGCGGCTCATCGGCCTTAAGATTCCGCGCACAAAATAGTTAGATACCGGGCAAGCACTGCGCGCCAACCCCCGGCGTTTGCCCGGTGCAGGCCGACCGCAGCCGCGGTATTCTGCGAATGCGCGGCGGCATACGGGGAAGTCCCTTCAGGGATGCACAGCACGCCGCCGCAGTGCGTAGGCCGCCGGGGCGCGAGCATGCAGGGTGCAAACGGCAAGTCCGAGCCGGTGCTCTACCTGATGGGGCGTTCCGCCCTGGATCGTCTCGCCCTGAAGTGCCTCCTGCGAAGTGAACTGCGGTGCGAAGTGACGGTCGATTCCGACTTCACGCCCACCAGCGTCTGGACCGCGATGCGCGCCCGGCCCGACGTGGTGCTGGTGAACGCCGACCACCCGGCCATCGAAGTCGTTGACGCCGTCGAGATGATTACTCGCCTGCGGCCCGAAGCCCGGATCCTGGTGTTGAGCGCCGCGGTCGAGCCGCATCAACTGGAAAGTTGGGGGCGCTGCCCGCTGCACGCCTACGTAGTCAAAGATGGTGGACTGGAAGAACTGCGCAGCGGATTGGAGGCGGCGTTCGCCAACCGCCCCTACTTCAGTCCCGGCACGCGGGCTCCGATCGAACGCGGCGCGGCGCGGCGCCATCGCACTCCGGTGCTGTCGCGGCGCGAGGCGGAGCTCCTACCGCTTTTGGCGCGTGGCATGACCCTGCGTGACGCCGCCCAACAGATGCTGGTCAGTTACAAGACAGCAGACTCGTACCGGACGAGCCTCTTGCGAAAGCTGGGCATCCGTGACCGCGTGGAGCTGGCGCGGTACGCGATCCGCGAGCGCATCATCGATCCGTAAGCCCCGCCGCTGCCGGCCACCCACTACTGCCCCTGGTAGAGGGCCTCGTCGCGCAAGGCCGCCGCCCGCTCGACGAGTTGTTCGACCGCCGGCTCCTCCGCCGGCTCCAGCACGTATTTCGGCAGGACGTGCTCGTCCCGGATTGTGACGGGGATCAACAGCTCCGCCACGATGTCGATGGGCGGCCACTGGTACCACGGTTCGCGCAGTCGGTAGTTGGTCTTCAACGTCTTATATCCCGGCTTGCGCACGATGATGTCGTAGTCGCCATACCAAGTGAACGAGAACTTCGTCGGACTGACACCGACCTCCTGATCGTTGACGACCACGAGAGCGCCGGGCGGATCCGTCTCTACGCGGACCGTGCGCTCGACGCACCCTGACAAAAGCACCAGTCCACCGAGCACTGCGAGCACAACTCGTGCGGGCCGATATGGTCTGTTCATGACCCGTTCCTGACCCGTTGCCGCGCCGTTATCCGACACCGTGCGGATTCTACCCCGCCGCATCGTCGGGGTCACGCCTGGATCGGCCCATGTCCAACGCGGCGCCCCACGCCGGCGTGTTTCGGGACGCCGAAAGGTGGTTCCGATAGGGCCGCGTTGCCGACCAAATGCGATTTGCCTTCGCGGAGTCGGCCTTCGCGCGTCCGCCCGGGCCGCTCGCCGCCGATGAAGTTCGCCTGCGGTCCAGACGAAAAGACCATCAGTCCCTCGCCGATCGAGGTCCCCAGTGTCGGCTCGACTCGCAGCCCGTCACGCGACACACCCGGACGCCCCGGTGATAGCGGACCAGGACCGACGAACCGGTGCTGCCCGCGGCCGCGGCGCACGGCGCCCGATCGGCACCCCGGGTTTGCGCTTCACCTGCATCCAAAACGCCCGTCGCAGCTTCGCCGCGCGATTGACACGTGTCAACGCCGACGGGCTCCAGGTCGTCGCGCAGCAAATCCCCCGTGGCGGCGCCCCGACCGGCAGACTGTTCTGGGTCGAACCGATCCGGCCGCCGGGCGGCACGCCGTTCGACGTCGTTGTCCGCGTCGTGCGGGCCTGCGCCGGGCCCCACCGGAACGCCGTGCGACTGAATTGCCGGTTCTGTCCCGGTGAAGACCCGCAGGTCCAGCGTACGCAGCGTGCCCGCTTGGAACAACTGATGGCGGTCAATCGGCACGGGAACCGGGCGCGACGTATTGAGCGACGGTGAAGGAGGTAGCGACATGCTCGTGGCGCTCGACCTTACTGCCCGCCAGGCCGCGCGCGTGCTGGCCCAAGCGCTTCACGAACACGCCCGGCTGGAGATCGATCCCCGTCCGGTGTTCCTTGGCTCTCCGCTGGTTGGGTCGCTGGACAGCGCGGAGCGCGACTGTCTCGTCGTGCAGATCACGGAGAACGCCGAACGCATCCGCCTGACGACCCTGCTGGGCGCGATGTGCGACGTGCGCACCGTGCTGTCCGGGCAGCTTTATCTGTTTGCCACGCCGGTACTGGAAGCCACCGAGGGGCCGGTGCCACGCCTGCGCATGGGACGCCCGACGGCCATTCAGGTCGCCAACCGGCGCCAGTTCGCGCGGCGTACGCCGACGGAAGCAGTTCCGGTCCGGCTCCTGATTCCCGGCGTAGCGCAACCCCTGGTCGCCCAGATAAGCAATTTGAGTCGCAGCGGTCTGGGATGTCATGGCCCGCGGCGTGAGCTGGACGACACGCTGCTGATCGGCGACCAGATTCAAGTGGAATTCATGCTGCCCTGGGCACCCCAGGTGTATCGGCTGCCAGCCACGGTATGCACCAAGAACGCGAGTCCTGACCAGACGCGGCTCAGCGTCGGCCTCGAATTCGCGGCTGACGACGCGGCGAGCCGCGCCAGCCTGGAGCTGCTCCGGTCAATGCTTGACAACGAAACGCAGCGCCTGCTGGACATGGAGGGCGACACCCCATGAAAGCCCGTCGTTCCATGACGCCGGCTGAAGCCGGCGCGATCTTCGACCGTGCGGTTGCTGAGCGGGCGTTGGCCGTGCTTACTGTCCCCCAAGGCACCGGCTGGGCGACGCTCAAGTCGCGCTTCCTGGAGCGCGACCGCAACGGCCGCTTCTTCGTACTGGACTATGTATCTCCCGACGGCTCCGAGCTGCCCGTTCTCAGCCGCGGGCAGTACGTCGGCGTCAGCTTCCGTCAGAGCAGTCGCAAGATACTGTTCGCAACGATCGTCGAGGCCAAGGGGCGATTCGTCCTCGACGACAATTCCTCCATCCCCGCCATCCGCTACCGCTGGCCGCAGAGCTTCACCGAGCTTCAGCGACGTGCGTATTACCGCACGCCGGTGCCCCCCGACATGACGCTGCCCGTCGTGCTGTGGCCCGGCGGGGTCAGGGACCGGCCCAGCAGCACGCAGACGACCGTGGGCGTGCTCGCGGACATCTCGTGCGGCGGCGCACTGGTGCATTTACATCAGGCAGCGCCGCCGGCCTGGGGGCCCGACGACCTGCTCGGTGCGGAACTCCACCTGCCGGACGGCCGCCCGCCGATCATTGTCGATGCCCGCTACCGCGGGGCGCGCGCCGATGCGTCCGGGCTCCTGGCGGTCGCAGTCCAGTTCCTGGGTCTGGAGATAACGACCGAAGGTCGCCTCACGCTTCAGCGGCTGGCCGGCTGCGTGCAACGCCTGCATCGCCTGACGATCGCCGCGGGGCAACGTGATCTGGGCTTCTGAATCCGGCCGGTGTTGCTTTCGCCACGGCTGTCGTCCGCCGAACGCGCGCTAGAGTCACCCTCCCGCAGCTGGAAGTGAAGCGGCCCTTCGGAGGCCCCATCGCGATCAGCGACTATCCGGCCGGTATGTCAGCACGCTGCACCGGCGGCTGGGCCGGCTGTGTAGCCGGATGGTCCGGGCGCGCGGCTCCTTGGTCATATCGCACCCACCTTTCCACCTGCTCGGCAGTGGGCTCGCTGCCGACATACGCCGCCTGGATCAAGCCGGACAACATCGAAGCGGCGTCCGACAGCCGCGCAATGAGCAACTCCCGCCCCGCCGCCCGATCCAGCAATCCGTCGCGCTCAAGCGTATACAAGGTTGCAACCTGAGCGTGCGACCGGCCAATGTACGCCAGCACATCGTCCCACGGATCATCGCCGCGCAACACCGGTGTGGGCCGCACGTGCGGTCGGAGCGTAACCGCATCAATGGCATGGGTCACCGCCCAACCCTCGTCGACGTACGCGTGAAACTTCTCTCGCCAGCGATACCCCGCCGGATTGTCCCCCCGCCAGCCATCGTAGTGCTTCGTGGTATGCAGCGGCTGAGCCGCATCGGCGACGAAGTGACTCAGGCAACCGAGGTGATAGCGTGCGATCGCCCGGGCTTCTTCGAGCGCCACACGCCGCGCGGGGTCGTCGAGCCGTTCGAGGATCCGCACCTGCCAGAAGGCGGCCTGAAGCTTGGCATAGTGCTCCGCGATCGCATGCAGCAGGAATCCAGGCCACTCCCGCACGCGCGCCGGGTCGCCGTTCGGATCGTACGGTTCTGCGTCGGCGGGCGCGGCATGCTTGGCAACCGCCATCACTCGAACGTACTCCATTCGCAGACGTGGCACGCTTGCCAGCGTCAGGCCGAACTGGTCCAGCCGCTCGATGTCCAGGTAATGCTCCGGGCTGTTCTCATGCTGGAGTACCACCGAGTCCCAGCCGCGCCAACGGTCGGCTTGGTTTGACAGAAACGCCAGACGCGCCGGCGTATCCTCGGCACGCAGCCATTCCGGCGCGTTCGAAGGCAGGGCTTCGAGCGCCAGCAGGGTGACAAGTCGGTGCACCGCAGCGCCCCACGCCCATGTGTTCGGCGCACTCCACGAAAGCAGCATGAACATGATCAGCAAACGTCGCATAACGCGCGCTCCTTTATCGGCCGCATACCAGTGTAAACGCGGCGAGCTCGGACCGTGGGACGCACGGTGCGTCGCCGGGCGCGCCGCGCGCGGATTTCCGTTGACACTCGCGCGCGCAGGCGGTACATTCAAAGCGGCTGGAGTAAGTAGCCCAGCGCCGCGAGTATCTCCCGCATGCGACCGACGATGCGACATCACATGTTGCGGCGCATGCCCGCGTACACAGCCGTTCGCGGCTACGCGCACTCCCCACCGGCACATCCGCACTGAGCCACCACGTGCGGCCGGATGCAGCCCGGCGCCGAGCGAACATCGGCTCGCGGCGAACGGCCGGCAGGTGTCGCAGCCTACTTTATCTGCGAGCAATGCTGTGCGCGTACGGTGGCTGAATTGCAACCAGCCGGCCACGGGCATTCACGGACTTCAAGGGTGTGTATATCTCGAATCTCCCAATAGGCACTCCACGTTCACGAGGAAGAGATCAGGAGGAAGGAATCATGAAACGTACCCTAGGCCTCGCGATGATTCTGTGCGTCGGGGCCCCTGTCGCCTTGGCAGACACGATCGTGCTGCCGAACCGGTTCGCGAATGAGTACGGCACCACGTACCAGCGGACGATCATGGCACCGACGGGCAACCCACGCAGTTACCAGATGATTTTTGATCGATCAGAGCTCGAGATGATTCCCATCGGGGCGCAGATCACGGGCATCGCCTATCGCCTCCCGACCGACTACGTGCCCTGGCCGCCGGAACCGGGCGTTTCCTGGACCGACTACGAGATCCGCATCGGCACCCCGGCCACCAGCGTGGCCACGATGAGTCGAACCTTCGCCGCCAATCTCAGCGAGAACGTGACTCTCGTCCAGGACGGGCCGTACACGGTCCCGCCGGCTTATTTCCAGACCGGCTTTACCTTCCCGCATCTGAGCCTCATGTTCCAGCGGCCGTGGACCTATCCCGGCGGTGATCTCATCATCGACATCCGTCACCCCGGCGGCGACTTCCCGAACGTCGTACCGTTCAACCAGGGCTACCTGGAAGCCGTCCATAGCAGTGACCCCAAATGGGGCATCCTGTTCAAGGGCCTGATTGCGACGTCGTTCACGCCGACCACCGGCAACTACACGTACACGTACGTCTGCCGGCTCGAGTACACTTACATTCCCGAGCCTGCGGCGTTGCTTTCGCTCCTCCTCGGCGCGCTGACCCTGCTGCACCGCCGCGGCTAGTCGTCGCGCTGTATTCCTGTAGACCGCCTTCCGTCGGGGTAACCCCCGGCGGAAGGCACTGTTTGCAAGCGTACTGGCCCCCTGCTTCGCGGCCGGGAACGGTCGGAATCAAGCCTGAAGGTCGTTGAACATTAGTTGGACACCCACTTTGAACCCGTCCGCAGTTTCCGTGCAATGCTCGACCCGCCCGGCCAGCACCACCCGATTGTCCGCCACCGTGAGCCGCAGGACTACAAGCCGACCGGTGCGCACACGCTCCGGCACCTTCAGCAGCAGCCCCCCTGCCGACACGTTCATCAGCTTGCCGACTCGCGTTACGGTCTCTTGACCGTTGCGGTAAACCAGTTGGACCTTACCGGAGGCGGTATGCCGCCGCGAGTCTCTGCGTCGACGGTCCAGCACGCTTCCTACCGGGTAATGCTGGAGCAGCCCCTCCCACGCATAGCGACCGGTGAGTCTGACGCCAGCGCCCATCGCCGATAACTCCCGTGCGCGGCACTGCATCCGCGCGGGGAGAATATCGACCGGAACACTCTCGCAGTCCAATCCCGGGCAACCGTACGTGCCCGCAGCGGGCCCGTCGCAAGAGAGTTCCGATATGCTCCCCCCCACCAGGCCCCGCGACCGGCACGCAGCTGCCCGCAGATTATGGCAAACGCGGTAGAAGCAGCGACAGGTCAAAGTCGATGAACAGCCCGCGAAGCGTGTCGGCGGCGTCCGGAATCGTGTCCGGGGGCTCATTGCCGGGCACATCGAGCCAGGCCTTCAAAGCGTCCTTGGACTTCAGCCCGTTGTCGCGGAAGAAGTCCACCACGGCCTGCGCCTCGTCGTCGTTCAGACGCACGCTCAACTGCCCCGTGGTATCCGCCGCGCTCGCCTGATCGCCGAAGATCTGCACTTCGTCGGGCGTCAGGTCGGTAAAACGGGACTCTACGAGCTTCGTGTAGGCAGTCCGCAGGTCCCCGCCAAACTGGTTGCCCAGGCGCTCGGTACGCAGGAACGCATTGATCGTGGAATCTGAGAGCCCCAGATTCCGCAAGCGCGCGCGTCTCTCCTGCACAGACAGGCTGGAATTCGTGGCAATGCGGTTGATCTGGTCGAGCGTGGCCGCCGCCTGGTTTTCGTAGTTTTCCGCGGGGCAGCCGCCGGGGAGCGTCGCGACCAGCAGACACAACGAGAAGGACACCAAGTATCGCACGGCGGGAAACCTCCAGCAGGGAGCGGATCGACGCCTACGCACGCGATAACAGACACGGGTATGATACGGACGGCCGCCAGCCGTCACAACCGGCGGGCTGGCGGTTGCCAGGTGATCCGCGCGGCGTGTCCGGGCAATCGACGTGCGGGTTCGGGAGAGCAGCATGCGCGTCGCGATCGTCGGATTCCCGTTTTCCGGCAAAACATGCCTCTTCCAGGCGATATCGGGTGCCACGCGGGACCACCTGAAGCCGAATGAAGAGAACGTGCGCGCCGTGCACATTCCGGATCCGCGGCTGGAGTTCCTCGAGAAACTGTACAAACCCAAACGCCGGACGGAGGCGACGCTCGACTTCGTCGACCTGCCGGGCAGCGCCGAGGGGGCGGTGGAGAAGGCGGGGCTGGAGCGCCACATTCCGACCCTTCGGCAGGCAGACGCACTGCTGCTGATCGTGCGAGCATTTCGCTCGGAAGCGGTTCCGCCACACAGGGGACGTATCGACCCAGAAGCTGATCTGGCCGAGTTGCGGCAAGAGATGCTTTTGGCCGACTTCACGATCTGCGCCAGCCGCATCGAGAAGCTGGAAAAGGCCGTCGCCAAGGCAACGAAGGACAAGGACCAGCAGAAGCATGAGCTGGAACTGCTCAAGCGCTGTCAGAGTGCTTTGGAGCAGGAGAAGCCGCTGCGAACGGTCGTGCAGCCGGGGGACGAAGAGAAGCTATTGCGAAGCTTCGGATTCCTCACGCAGAAGCCAACCCTTGCGATCATCAATATAGGCGAGGAGAGCATCGGCCGGGATCCGCCCTTCCGCGACCCGCACGCGGTCGCGACGCTCGCCGTGTGTGCACCGCTCGAGGCCGACCTGTTGCAGATGTCACCGGAGGAACGCCCCGCGTTCATGCGAGAATACGGCATACAGGCCTTGGCCCGTGACCGGATCATTCATCTGTGCACGGACGCGCTGGGGCTCGTGTTTATGCTGACGGTCGGGTCGGAGGAAGTGCGGGCATGGCCGCTGCCCAAGGGCACGACCGCCATCGAGGCTGCCGCCAAGGTGCACACGGACCTGGCCCGCGGCTTCATCAAGGCCGAGACGGTCGCTTTCGGGGACCTGTACGCCGCCGGATCCATGCGCGACGCGAAGGCGGCCGGCAAGGTCCGTCTGGAGCCCAAGAGCTACGTCGTCCAGGATGGCGACGTAATCACCGTCAAGTTCAACGTGTGAACCGCGCCGGTGTAGGCTCGGCGGCGGGCAGCGTGGGGACTTGCCCGCGGCCGAGTCCGGCGAGGTGCGGCCTAGGGACTAACGGGGCGCGGGACCGTTCTTCGGGGACACGGGTAAGAGGAGACTCCCATTGAGTCGCTTTTCGGTTGCCACCGTGCTCATAGCCGCAAGTGTCGCAGGAGCGTCGGCAGAACCGCTTATCACGCAAGCCGATCTGCTCCGGCGGCTCATCGACCTGGAGCGTCTCTGCACGCCGCCGCCCGCAGGCGAGCGCACAGGCCTGTTTTCCAGCTACGATCGGCGATCCCGTCTGGACGACAGCGGTCAGCCGGTGGAGTGGGACGCGAACAATGACTGGGGGCAGTTTCTGCGCCAGGAAGAAGACGGCTGGGACGTAATGGCCGAGATGAACGGCCCCGGGGCGATCACGCGCATCTGGTCAGCGAACCCGCACGGCGACATCCGCATTGTTCTGGATGGTGAGCTGGTCATCGACATGCCGTTCGCGGAGCTGCTGTCGGGGCGGGCGGAGCCGTTCAGCGAGCCGCTGGTATACCGCGGACTGAACTCTTATGTCCCGATCGGGTACGCACAAAGCTGCCGGGTGCTGTGCCGCGGCTCCCGGTCGTACTACCAAATCAACTATGTCCAGTTTCCGCCGGGGACCGTGGTCGAGCGCTTCCGCCTGGAGCTGGACGAGGCGGCGCAGGCCGCGCTGGCCGAGGTGGAGCGTACATTCGAGAACGGGTACACCGACCGGCAACTGTTTGCGGGGCGGGCGCCGGCGTTTTTTGCCGAGCAGGGCGAGGTCGGTCCTGGCCGGACTCTGACGCATGAGCTGACCGGGACGGGCACGCTCCGCGCCCTGTACGTCGCCTTGACGGACCGCACCAACCCGCGCGACCTGTACGCCCTGCACAAACTGGTCCTGCGCATCTTCGTCGATGGCGACAAGCAACCGGCGGTCGAGGCTCCGTTGTGCGACTTCTTCGGCTCCGGGTTCGACCTGGTACCGTTCAACAGCCTCGTCATCGGCACCGACAAGTATCTCGAAATGCCCTTACCAGACCGGATGCTCGGGCAGGACCGGTTCATGTACTGCTACTTTCCGCAGCCGTACCGCAGCGGCCTGCGCGTTGAAATCGCGAGTTTCAGCGAAGCGAAGAAGCCGATCGGACTGCTCCTGCTACTCCAGACGGACACGCGGCCGCCGGCCGCGGACGCACTCCGCTTTCACGCCCGATACCGGCGCGAGGACCCGTGCCAGGTTTTCGACTATCCGATCCTGGAGGCGCGGGGGCGCGGCCGGATCGTCGGGTGCGTCCTCAACGTGGATTGCCCCCGCGCCACCTGGTGGGGTGAGGGCGACGAGAAAATCTGGATCGACGGCGAAAAGTTCCCCTCCTACTTCGGGACTGGCACCGAGGACTACATCGGTGACGCGTGGGGACTGCACCCGCACATCCGCCCGCTTCAGGGCGTAACCCGGACGGCCCCCTACGGCAAGAATTCCGCCTACCGTTGGCACATTGCCGATTGCATCAACTTCCAGCGCTCGGTGCGTTTCACGCTCGAGAATTGGCAGTTCGGCCGTGAGAAAGACACCTATTACGGAACCGTTGTGTACTGGTACGCCAGCCCCGGCTCCTCACACTTCTTCCGCCCGCTGACCGCCGCAGACGTGACGCCACGCGGGCTGCGCGTGCCGGACGGAATCGAAATCGAGGATCGCATCCTCGACCCGAATTGGGGCAGCCTGGTGCGTGAAGTACATACGGGCGGCTATGAACTGTCCGGCGGGCTGGCCGCGCTGATCGCCACGGATCAACCGGTGCGGATCGAAATCCCGTCGCCCCGCGCCCGAATCGTCCGCCTCAAACTGCGGGCCGTGCCACGCCGACCGTTCGAAACCGTGTCCGTCCACGATGCTCAGGGACGACTGGTCGGCACCGTGCAGTACGACCGCAACGTGACGGACGCCACCTACACGGTCGGCATCCTTCGGCTGGAGGAGGGCAAGAACGTCTTGACCGTGCAGTGCAGCCGTCCCGCTCCGCTGGACTGCTGGATTTTGGAGTCCCCGCGGGTGATTCCGAGCGCTGTCGAGGCCGAAGAAGCCGCGGTGCTCGACGCCGGCCGAACGAAAACGCAGATCGAGTACGGCATCCTGGACTGGTCAGGCGGCGGGCAACTCGCCGTCACGTTCGCCAACCCCGGCGACCGTCTGGTCCTCGCGTTGCCGGAACGCGCAGAGCCGACCTCGGGTGTACTGCGCCTCCACGTGACGGCCGGGCCCACCGGAGGCCGGTTCCAGGCTTACTTGGACGGCGCCCCGCTCGGCGAATCGTTCGACACCCAGGCCGAAGCGGAAGAACTGCGGGTCATCCGCCTGGGAGCGGTCGCCCTGGCTGCGGGGCCGCACCGACTGGCGCTCGAAGCGCTCGACCGCGGCGGGTCGGCCGCGGGGGCACTCGGACTCGACGCCATCCAGCTCGTCAACTCGATCAACCCGCACGCCCGGGAATGCGAAGACCTGCGCGTCGTGTCCGAGCGCGACTGTCCACACGAAACCCAGGAAATCGACGGCACCAGCGGCGGCGCGCAGGTATTCTGCAAGCCATCCAACCGCGGTGCTTGGATCGAACTCGAGGTGCCCATCGAGCAAAGCGGGAGGTATCGCCTGTCGGCGGTATACCTGCGCTCCTTCGATTACGGGATCGTTCAGGCCTATGTGGACGGTAAGCCGGCCGGCCAGCCGGTCGACACATATGCGCCGAGCATCACGCCAGGACTAGTGGTTCCGCTGGGCGAGTGGAAACTGACTCGCCCGGGCTTCCGGTTCCGCGTGGAGGTCACCGACAAGGCCAAACGCTCGCCGGGGTACTTCTTCGGTGTGGACGCGCTGATTGTCGAACCGATTCCATGACCTTCCCTGCGCCGCGCCTTCGACATGCCGGGCAGAAAACGGGAGAACACGCCGTGACAACCTTGACCCGGGGCACCCCGCAGCCCCCCTTTTTTCCGCACGCCACCGCCACCACCCGCGCCGCGTGCGTCGCCGGCCTGTTACTCGCCGCGGGCCTGTTGACCGGCTGCGGCGGCGTGGAATACGTAGCGCAGCTCGCGGCCGGCCAGTTCCAGATCAACGGGCACGTGGAGCCGATCGAGGACGTGCTGGCCTCCGGCCGGCTATCGCAGGAAGACGCGGACAAGCTCCGGCTGATTGTCCGGACACGGGAGTATGCGGCTCGTGTGATCGGCCTGAACGTCGGCAGCGCCTACACGACCTTCTACGACACGGCCGGCGACCCGCTGGCGTGGAACCTCTCGGCCGCACGACAGGACGCGCTGGTGGCCAAGACGTGGCGCTTCCCGGCGGTCGGCGAGTTCCCGTATCTGACCTTCTTCGACGAAGAGTACCTGCACGAAGTGGAGCGAGCGCTTCAGCAGGCCGGGTACGACACGCTGACCTATGAGCTCGACGCCTACAGCACCCTCGGTATTTTCGAGGACCCCGTGCGCTCGCCGATGCTCCGCCGAAGCCCGCTTTCGCTGGTCGAAACCGTCATCCACGAGCTGCTGCACAACACGATCTGGCGACCCAGCGCGACCACGTTCAACGAATCGTTGGCGACCTTCGTGGGTCGACAGGGAGCCGTCGAATTCCTCCGGGACACGTTTGGCGAAGAGTCCGGCTGGCCTCAGTTCGCCACCGGGTACTACGCCGATCTGGACCGCGTGAATGCCTTCCTGACACAGCTTTACCAGGACTTGGAGGCGTACTACGCGCAACCCCTGAGCCGGGACCAGAAAATTGCCGGTCGGGAGTCGGTTTACCAGGCCGCCCGGGACCGCTTCACGACGGAGGTGCTGCCGACGCTGAACTACGGTGCGTTGTTCGCAAGCTACGCCTCGTTGCCGACGAACAACGCGTGGGTCCTGGCAAACCAACGGTACAACCTCGACCTCGACGTCTTCGCGCAGGTGCACACAGCCACGGGCGGCAACTGGGCGGCCACACTCGAGGTCTTCCGCGCCGCGGCCAACGCGCCACAGGACCCCTTCGAATACTTGCGGGCGTGGCTTGCCCAGCAGAAGGCACAGCCCTGAATCGCCCCCGGACACCGCGGAACATCCGCAAAACCCCGCACGCCCTAGGGCCGTACCGCCGGAGCCAGCGACGGCGGTCGAACCGGGATGGGCGTGAAGCTCACCCGGCCGGCGGCGCGGTCCACGCCGACGCTGAAGTTCCGCGCCGCCCAGTTCGGCGAATCAGGCGGATCCAGCCAGTGCGTGTCGTTCCCCATCCCCTCCGGGTACGTGTCCTCCCCGCCCACATCGAGAAACAGCCCCAGCGAGGTTGTATCCGCGAAGTACGTCGCCACACCGCCCCGCGCGGCGAACCGCTCGTCGTACAACGCAATCCCCAGCCGCTCGCCCTGCCCTGTTTCGCGCCGCTTGGCGACGTCCGTGCGGTACACGTCGTCACCGCCGGTGTCGATCAGCATCGCGATGCTGCGATTGATCGAAAACCCCAGGCCGCTGCTGGCGACGTCGTAGACATCGTTGCCCGCGGCGTCCAGCAGAATGGCGATGGTGAAATCGTGCGCCCACGCCAGAGCGATGTGCGGGTCGACCTCCGACACGTGCCGGTCATCGCCGGCCTCGTCGACCAGTACGCCCGATACAGAAGTGCGCCCCGGTCGCCTGCGAGTACGCCACGCCGCGATACTCGTCATTGCCGGCGCGGTCATGCAGGATGCCGATTCCGAACCAGTAGCCGGTCCCCATGCACCAGTTCCCGGCGGAATAGACGTCGTTTCCGTCGCCGTCGAGCAGAGCGCCAAGTCCGCCGGCCCAGGCATGGCCGTCGCTGCCATCCGCCCGGCGACCGAGACCGCAACCCTGAACGTTGGACACTCCGACGTCGTGCTGCGGCGAATGATAGGACGGACGGCTGGTCACCGAGTGTTCCCGGACCGCGACATAACGATCGTCGCCACTGCGATCGGCAAGCACGCCCACGCCCGCGGGTGCGCCAAGCCCCTGCCCGTCGGCATAAATTTGGTACCGGTCATCGCCGGCGACGTCGAACAGCAGGCCGATGCCGAAGTGGCCGCAGCCCTGCCCCGCATAGCGGACAGAGTAAACGTCGTCACCGCCCAAGTCGGCCAACAGCCCCAGCCCGAACTGTCCAACGCCTTGCCCGTAACGACGGGCCTCGTAGCGGTCATGACCCGCCGCGTCCAGCAGGACGCCCACACCGCACAGACCGGCCCCCTGCGCCGGGCCATCCGCGGTGTACCGGTCGTCACCGCTCAGGTCGAGCAACAGGCTGATCGGCCGTACGGCCGACGAAGCCGCGACCGGCCCGGTGTACGTGTCATCGCCGCCCAAGTCCACGATGAGCAGCGCTTCGTCGCCGGCGAGCACGTCGGCACCGGTGCCGCGGACGCGAATCCACCCCCAAGGTGTCTCCCAGTCGAACGCGAAGGATGGCGCGGCGCCGGCGCTCATCCCCAGAAGAGCGATGCGCGCCGCATCAAGAGCCTCGACGCACTTCTGCGCGGCGTACCACAGGCTGGCTTCGTCCCACGCGCGCGCCACATCGTCGATCTGCGGACAGTAGTCAAATGCATCGACGGTTTCTTCGCCCACGTCGCAACGGGTCGACACCACCACCCGGTCGGCCGGATCCACTTTGCGGAACGCCAGTTCGGCCCAACGGTGCGCATCCGCGATGTTCAGAACAAGCTGGCCCAGGACCGTGCTGACTTCCGGCGGCACCACGGCCACCTTCTCGGCCAGTTCCGCGCGCAACCGCGGATAGGGCAGATCGCGGCCGAATGAGTATGCCCGAGTGGCCCGACCGGCTGCCAGCGTGAGCTGTACGATCGCATCGTCCAGCGGCGTCGGCGGGGCAGTCAGGTTTGCACTGTATCCCCGGAATCCGCCGAACTTCGGATCGATCCCCAAGCGCTGCACCGCCTGGAACAAGCTTCCGTCGAAGCGCTCTTCGCGTGTGTCCAGACGTTGCGGGTCCAGACGCTCCCACGCCGTTTGCGCCAGCATCCGGGCAAACGCGACCGAGTCGAGCGGCTCGGCAAACAAGGCCTCGAACGCCCGCAACTTGTAGGGCACGTCCGGAAACCGCGGCCACCACGCCTTCGGCCGCCAACCCAGGTCGCCACGCTTCATACCCACCAGCGCCAGCGTTTCGTCGAGCGCATCCGGCTCGACGTCTGGCCGACAGTCAGCGGCGAGTACCGTCGCGGGCAGGACCAGCGCAACGATTGCGCCCGCAAGAAAGCCTCTCATGGCAAGACTCCAAGTCCGGGCCAGCGGCGCCGACCGACGCACCGGCCAGCGGTCGTGTGCGTTCTGTATCCGGAACCGGCAGTGGCCGTCAAATGCAGTCAGCCACGGCTCGCGTTTCGGAACGCGCGGTCTGCGATGTGGGCAGTGCACACGGCGTGTGCAAGCACCTGCGCGGCGCGCGGAGCGGATGCCGTCGATCGGCCCGGGGGGTGACTGCAATGATTTTCGTTATGAGACCTGCGGGCCGGCTGTGGAACGTCCGAATACATACTTCGTGAGATCGCGCGCACGGGCGGCGTTTGATGGCACGCCACGCGACGGCCACGCCCGATAAGCGCGTCCACCAGCGCGGAGCAGTCGTGGTCGCCGGATTCTGCTTGACATGCGGCCATATGTGCCGATATGGTATGGTGCTGGTATGGGACAGAGGCAGGGGACGGCGTAAATGTCCCCAACGCAAGCGCTTGGGATGCGACAGGACGGGACACGCACTCCCATCCGTTTTGCATGTCGATGAGTCACAGTAACAGACAGGGTGCCCGTGCGCCAGCGCGGGCGAATGTGTGCCGCCAGGGCGGCTGGTCTTGTGGGCTTTTTTATTCGGAGGCGAAGAAGAGCAAAGAAGAGTAGCACGGGTACATGACGGAAGCAGCGTCGGGCGTGAACGGGACACGCCGATGCGCAAAACGGAGTAGTCTTCCATCTCGTTCCACACTGAAAGGAAGGAAGAAAACATGCAAAAATGGAAAGTGGCTGTAGGACTGACTGCTGCGGTGCTGTGTAGCGTCGCCTTGGCACAGGTCCAGGCGAAGAAGGCGGTGCCTCCCAAGCCGGCGGAAACGCAGGTTCAGGCTCTGCCCGAGAAACAGACCGACGAGTCGACCGCGCTCAAGGAACCGCGCTTCAGCACCGCCGTGAAAAACGAGGCCGTCACGTCGCTGCAAGCCAGCGACCTGCGCATCGCGGCGATCCCGCTGACGGAAAACGGGGCCGCGAACGTCTATGAGCCCGAACCGGTGGCGCCCGATGCACCCCGGGCCGGTGACGACAACACCTGCAACCTTGCCATCTCGATGGCGTGCAACTCGACGCGGAACATCGTCTTCACCGGGTCGCTCATCAACGACAACACGACCACCGACCCGAACTGGGCCAACTTCGGCAACTGCGACAACCAGTACTGCTACTACACGTTCAACTCGGTGTGGCTGAAGTTCACGCCCTCCGCGGGTCAGACGGACGCCGTCATCGACGTCTGCAACAGCACGGCCCCGCTGCCGGCCACCTGCATGGGTGTTTACACCGGCAACCCGGCCAACTGCCGCACGCTCACGCAGGTCGCCGTTAACCTGCGCGCTGGCTGCCCGCTGGGCGTGTGCTGCGGCACGTCGTCGTACACCGGCTGCGACGCGTATTACGACCCGCCGACGGGCGGGGATTGCAGCGGCGGCGCTTCCAAGGTCGTCGTGAGCAATCTGGTCGCTGGACAGACCTACTACATTCGCGTCAGCATCCTCGGCTGGACGTCAGGCGGAAACCCGATCTGCACCGGCACGTACACCGTCAACCTCCAGTGTCTGACAAGCTGCGTGATGTCCTGCGACCCGAACTCGGCCAACCACCATGCGGAGAACGAGGTCGCTCCGGGCAGCGCGAACAACTGGATCAACAACGGATGCACCATGCCCAATCCGCCGGGGCCGGCCTTCGCCGCCCTGCGCTGCAATGAGTACGTCTGCGGCAGCTCGTGGAGCGACGGCCTGGTCGCGGACGAGGACTGGTACCGGATCGTGCTGCCCAGCACGNNCAGCCTCGACTGGTACGTCAAGGCCCAGTACAAGGCTTCGTTCAAGATCATCCGCCCGGGCACCGGCGCGGATCCGTGCGTCGGGTACACCGTCCTGGCGCAGAACGACCCGAACACGTTCGTGCCCTGCAATTCGGATCCGAACGCGCCCAGCGCGCACGTGAAGGTCACGAACGCGCCGGCGGGCGAGTACTGGTTGTACGTCGCACCGGCGACCGGCGCGGGCTTCCAGCCGGTGGCGGCCGGCAAGATTTACGAGGCGCGGATCGTGTCCACGCCGTGTAATCAGCCGACCGGTGCCTGCTGCAAGTACGACGGCAGCGGCAACTTCATCGAGTGCCGTGACCGGACGTATGCGGACTGTGTGACGCAGGGACACCCCACGACCGCCTGGTACTGGGGTGACGGCACGTCGTGCAGCACGCTGCCTGGTGGCTGCTGGATCACGTTCCCGGGGTGCAACAGCGAAGATGAAACGCTGTGCTACAACGGCTACACCGACGCGTACAACGCCGGTTGCGGTGCCAGCCAGACAGAGCCGCCGCTCCTTGAAATCCAGTGCGGCCAGGTCTACTGCGGCCGGAGCGGCACGTACATCACGAGCAATGAAAACCGCCGGGACAACGACTGGTACAAGATCAACCTGCCGTGGACGGCGCCGGCGGACCCGAACGTGTATGAGGCCAAGAAGATCAGCGTGACGGTGCGGGCCGACTTCCCGGTGCAGGTCATGTTCTGGGACATTCTGGATCCGGGGAACCCGTGCGTCACGTTTGACACGCCAGTATTTGCGTACGGCGAACCGGGTG